>WNGI01006058.1_pt1 | contig 18546 bp, 13 predicted proteins | sample 5400621 | NCBI WGS metagenome assembly WNGI01 (sample SAMN13153374, study PRJNA577476) | soil metagenome | isolation source: 20 cm soil or saprolite under Garry oak tree replicate 1 | place: USA:California | collected 2016-06-15
AGGATCGCCGCGATGAGCAGCGTGAGGCGCGCGTCGCCGATCGAGTGCGTGACGAACACGGACCCGTCGTACGCCTTCTGCAGCTTCACACCGGGCGGCAACGCCTGCTGGATGCCGGGGAGCGCCTCGCGAATGTTGCGCGCCACATCGAGGAGGTTCGCCTTCGACTGCCGCACCACGCCGATGGCCACCGACGGCGATCCGTTGTAGCGGAAGATCGAGCGGTCGTCCTCCGGGCCGAGCTCGACTCGGGCCACGTCCTTGAGCTTGACGAGCTGGTTGCCCTGGCTCGCCACGACCATTTCGCCGAACTCCAGCGGCGTTTTCAGCTCGCCCAGCGAACGCACGGAGAACTCGCGCCGGGTGGATTCGATCCGGCCGGCGGGAATCTCAACGTTGCGCGCGACGATCGCGCCCTCCACGTCCTGCACCGTGAGGCCGCGCGCCGACAGCGCCTTGGGCTGCACCCAGACGCGCATCGAGTAGCGCCGCTCACCGAAGATCTGGGCGCTGCCCACACCGGGCAGGCTCTGGAGGCGCGCTTTGACGAGCCGGTCCGCGACGTCGGAGAGCTGCATCAAGTCATAATTGTCGCTGGAGAGCGCCAGCCAGAAGAAGGGCTGGGCGTCGGCCGATTGCTTCGCGATCACCGGCTCGAGCACGTCCACCGGCAGGCGTCCGCGCACGCGCGAGACCTTGTCGCGCACGTCCTGCGCCGCGACGTCCACCGGACGGTCGAGCGTAAACTCGAGCGTAATCTGGCTGTTCTCTTCGGCCGACGAGCTGGTCAGGGTGCGCAGGCCTTGGATGGTGGACAGCTCTTCTTCCAGTACGTCGGTAACCGCCGTCTCCACGACTTGCGCGTTGGCGCCGGGAAGCGTGGTGCTGACCGAGATGACGGGTGGGTCGATGTCGGGCAGCTCGCGCACCGAGAGGCGCGTGTATCCGATCACCCCGAACAACACCAGGGCCGCGGAGAGCATGCTCGCGAGGACGGGACGGCGGATCGCGACTTCGGAGAGCTTCATGTCAATTCCTTACGCCCAAGGTGATGGCGGAGTTACCACATCCATGCGTCGTTCGGCGAGGTCTGATTTCGACGGCTCAACGGGAGGTTGGCACCCCTGCCCCGAAGCGGCGCTCCACGTAGGATTCCAGAATCTGCAGGAATTCCGTCACGATTCCGTCACCCTTGAGGGTTACCTGGAGCCGGCCGTCGACATAGACGGGCGCCTTCGGCTCCTCGAACGTCCCGGGCAACGAAATACCGATGTCAGCGTGCTTTGACTCGCCCGGACCGTTCACTACACAACCCATGACCGCGACGCGGAGTTCCTCGGCGCCGGGGTAGCGCTCCTTCCAGACGGGCCGCTGGGCGCGCAGGTAGTCCTGGATCTGCTCGGCCATGTCCTGGAAGAAGGTGGACGTGGTGCGGCCGCAGCCGGGACAGGCCGTGACCTGGGCCGTGAAGCTGCGCAGGCCAAGCGACTGCAGCACCTGCTGCGCGACCTGGACCTCCTCGGTGCGGTCGCCGCCGGGCCGCGGGGTCAGGGACACCCGGATGGTGTCGCCGATGCCTTCCATGAGAAGGAGGGACAGGCCCGCCGTGCTCGCGACCATCCCCTTCATCCCCATCCCCGCCTCGGTGAGGCCGAGATGGAGGGGGTAATCGCCCCGCGGGGCGAGGCGGCGGTAGACGTCCACCAGGTCCTGCACGCCGGACACCTTGGCCGACAGGATGATACGGTCATGCGACAGCCCGCACTCCTCGGCCAGCTCGGCGGAGCGGATGGCACTCTCCACCATCGCGTCCATGGTGACGTCGCGCGCGTCGCGCGGCTCGGCAGTCTTGGCGTTCTCGTCCATCAGCTCGGTGAGCAGCTGCTGGTCGAGCGAGCCCCAGTTCACCCCGATGCGCACCGGTTTGCCGTTGGCGACCGCCACTTCCACGATCTGGCGGAAGTGGGCGTCGTGGTGCTTGGAGCCCACGTTGCCGGGGTTGATGCGGTACTTGGCGAGCGCTTTGGCGCACGCGGGATACTTGGTGAGCAGGAGATGACCGTTGTAGTGGAAGTCGCCGATGACGGGGACGTCCACCTGGGCGACGATCTCGGGGACGGCGGCCGCCGCGGCGTCGTTGTTGACCGTGACGCGTACCAGCTCGGAGCCCGCCTGGTGCAACGCCCGCACCTGCGCCGCCGTCCCCGCGACGTCCGCGGTGTCGGTGTTCGTCATGGACTGGACGACGATCGGGTGAGCGGAGCCCACCTTCACGCCGCCGACATCCACCGTCACAGTGCGCCGGCGCGTGGCACTCATGGGAGGAGCAATCTAATAGAGGGGGCATACCACCCGCCGCGCTCCCCCCTTTCCTTATACTAGGGGGACGGTGGCCCGGAGCTCGAGCGTGACGGTGGTGCCGCGCCCCGGCGTGCTCTCGAGCGTGATCGTACCGCCCCGGCTCTCGACCAGGCGGCGGGCGATCGCCAGGCCCAGTCCCGAACCGCTCGATGTGGTGGAGAAGGCCGGCTCGAACACCCGCGGCAGGGCGTCCGGCGGGATGCCGCGGCCGTCGTCGGTCACCGTGAGGCGCCGGCCGGCCATCTCGACCCGGACCACGACTTCCCGGGCGTCCGCCTGCCGGGCATTCTCGAGCAAATTGACCAGCACTTCCTTCACTTCGTCGCGCCGGGCCTGCACCGGGGCGGCCGCGCCGTCCGCCTCGCACCGCACGGTCGCGCCGCCCGCGCCGCCACCCAGGCCGTAGAGTTGGACGGTCTCGCGCGCCACCGCGAGCAGGTCCACCGCCTCGAGGGGCGGCTGACCTTCCGCCGGTGTGCCGAACCGGGAAAACGCCCGTGCGATGCCGTCCAGGCGATCGATTTCCGCGAGAATCCGCTCCGTCGTTTCCTTCAGCGTGGCGTCGAAGGCCGGCCCGGTGCCGCGCCGCGCGCGCCGCAGATGTTGAATGCCGAGGCGGATGGGGGTGAGCGGATTCTTGATCTCGTGCGCCACCTGGCGCGCCATCTCCCCCCACGCGATCACGCGGGCAGCGCGCGCCAATGCCGTGGCGTCGTCCAGGGCCACCACGCAGCCGTCCGGTGCGGGCCCCAGACCCGCGAGTTGCACGCGGATGCGGCGTCCGCCGATCTCGAACTCGTGCTCCGCGATGCCCGCGTCCGCGCGTCGCAGAAACGCCTCGACGGCATCCCACACCGCCGCCCATTCCGCCCCGGTCGCGGTCGGCAGCGCGTCACCCGGATCGAGCGTGACGCCGAGCAGCTCGGCGGCCCGGGGGTTCGCAAGCGTGACGCGCAGTGCGTCGTCCACCGCGATCACGCCGGTGGCGACATTGGCGAGCACGCGGGCCGTGCGTTCACGCGCTTCCTCCAGCGCGGCCTGGCTGCGTCGTACATCCGCGGCCATGCGCCCGAACGCCGTGATCACGGGCTCGAACTCGCGCGGCGCGGACGCCGGGAAGGTGGGCGGCACCGCGCCGCGCCCGACCGCCAATGCGGCGTCGCGCAATGCCGCCACCGGCCGGGCCAGCGTGCGGCCCGCGAGGCCCGCCAGATAGACAGCGGCGGCCAGGCCGGCCAGAGTGGCGAGCACGAGCCCCAGGGCCAGATCCGTCTGTTGCCGGCGCACGACTGCATCGTCGAGCAGTTGCGGCGCTGCCAGGATCGCCTCGGTTTCGGGCGAACCCCCGGCGAGGACGCGGTAGCCGATGCGGAACGGCCGCCCGGCCGCCTGGCCGTCGGCGGTCGCTTCGATTTCGTCCTGGAGGGCCAGCCGTTCGAACGCGGGCGTTTGCAGCAATGGATCCACGACACCCAGCTCACCGAGCGCGGGCGTGCTCGTGGCGGTGAGTGCGCCGTCCTTGTACAACCACAGATCGGCGTCGAGCCGGTCGCCGAGATCGACGATCGCCGTCTGCACGGCCTCCGGCCGGTCGAGCGCGACGGCGCCAGCGGTGCCGGCCGCGTCGCGCAGGGTCTGGGTGATGCGGAGGTCGCCGGCACGGCGCGCTTCATCCTGCAAGCGCGCGAAACTCCAGGCTGCAAATCCGACCAACGGCAGCACGAAGAACGCGACCAGCGCGCCGGTGATGCGTGCGCGGTAGCTGGTGCGCAGCGCGGCAAGGCCGGCGCGCCACGGCGGCGGCGCCCCGCCACCGATCCACCAGGCGAGGAGCCACATGGCCGCGAGCACGGCGACGTCCGCCAGCACGACCAGCGCGCCGCGCACGGCCAGTACCCACAGTCCCCGCAGGTCCACGAGGATGTGGACGTGCTGCACGCCGCCGGGCAGCGCGAGGCGGCGCTCGCCGCGCGCGGCCCAGCCGGCCCGCGTCCAGATCACACGGGCGCTCGGCGCGCCGGCGCCGTGACTGGGCGGGGCGAGGGCGATCGCGTACGGCGGCTCCGCCGCCCCGGCGCCCTGGAGCACCACCGCCACCCGGTTGGGCGCGATGAGCCGCGAGCGGGGACCGACGCCGACGGTGAGCACGCGCCCGTCGGGGAACGGCGCCACGAGGATGTAATGGACTCCCGGAACGCCTTCGAACCGTTCCACACGCGTGCCGGCCCGGGTCCGCGGCGAGCGCACGAGTCCCGCGAGGAGCGGCAGCTTGAGATCGATGGTGGCCAGGCGCAGCGTCGCCGCAGGCGTTCCGTCCCGGGCCCACAGCGTCAGCACTGTGGGGTACGCCTCGGCGGCGAGCGGCGAGCGCAGCCAGAGTGCATACAGGTCCGCCGCGGACGTCAGCGCCGGCCCCGTCCGGGCCGACTCCCCAACGCGCTCCAGCAACGCCACGGCGAGCGCATCGCCCTCCGCACCCAGGCGCTGCACGTCGCGGTCGGCGAGCGCGAGCCGCCCTTCCACGGCGGCGCCCCACGTGACCAGCGCCGCAGCCGTCCCGGCGACCGTCGCAATTCCGACGAGCGACCAGGCGCGCGGGGCCGGGACCAACACGCCGGCCAACGCGGGGAGCCACAAGAACGTGTACCACTCGGGCCAGGCGCCGTACGGCTGCCACAGCCATAGCCCCGCCAGCCCTGCGAGCGCCGCCCAAACACACGCCGCCGGGAGCACCCACGACACGCGCCGCGGCTCGGCCGGCCCGCGCAGCAGCGCGGCGGCAAACAGCACGAGCGCCATGCTCGTGCCGGCGAGGGCCACCTGCCACGTGAGCCACAACCCGACGCTCACGCCGCTCGCCGGAGGCGCGATGCCGCGCCCCAGATAGCGCACGATGTAGGGCGCGCTCAGCACGAGCGCCGCCGCCGCCGCGACGTGCCACCAGCGGCGCGTCACGCCGCGGCGCCACAGGGCGCTGGCCGCCAACGTCAGCACGAGACTCACCGCCGTGAGTGCGCCCGCGGAGGCCGAGAACACACCGAGGGCCGGGCGATAGAACGTCGCGGGCGAAAACGCCGCCGTGAGCGACAGCGCGGGACCGAGCGGCGCGCGCACCGCCGCCCAAGCGCTGACCAGCACTGCCAACCAGCGCCACGGGCCGCTCGGCGCGGCGACGAGGAGCAGGACCATCGCCAGGACCAGTGTGCCGGCGCGATCGGCAATCGCCGGCGCCGCGTCGAGCAACACGCTGCCGATGGCTTGCCCGCCGTCCGCCGTCTGGCGCCGCGCCTCCAGAGTCACGTAGAATGGGGTGATGACGGCGCGTAACGAGTCGACCGCGTCCCGCTCGGGAACGAAGCGGTGGCGTCCGGCCCACGCCCACGGCGCGCCGTCCGGCGCCAGCACCGCCACGCCGTGGTCGGGCGCGGCGCGCTCGGCGGCGACGGCGCCCCGCAGCACTTCGAACACACCCTCGCGCGGCAACAGGGCCGCGGTACGTCCCCGCTCCGCCAGGCGGCTGGCCTCCGACACGGCGGCGTGGAGCGCTGCCCCGAGGGCCGCCGAGTCCCGCGCGATGCGCGCCTCGCGCTCCGCCGGCCAGCAGCACTCGATGCGGCGAATCTCCAGCCATCCGCCGATCAGCGTCGCGCCGAGGACGACTGCACCTGCGGCGGCGGCGAGCGCCCGGCCGCGCGGACGGGCGAATGGCGCCAGCACGGCCGCCGCCGCAGCGCCCGCGGCGCTGACCGCGAGCCAGGCCGCGTTGCCGCCGTGCAGCCACTCGGCCGCCGCGATGGCCGCCACCGCACTGGTGAGCACGACGACCTTTCGGCCGCCAGCGGCATCCTGCGCGCGCCCACCGTCGAGTACGGCGTCAACACCGCCACCAAGCGCCCCTTTCCCGGTAATGCCACCGTGCGCCGCAAGACTCTCCACCGCTGGATGAACGACCTGCTCGGCGCGTGGGAGCAGTGCGGCGTCGAGACGTTCGTCATTCTCACCGCCCACGGCCACGACCCGCACCAGGAAGCGCTGTCGACGCTGCGCACGCGGCGCGCGCGCGTCTTCACCGTGGACGTCTTCGCGCTCGACTTCACGGGCCTCCTGGACGACCCCGATGGTCCGACGCACGGCGGCGAGCTCGATACGTCCCTGCTGCTCCACCTCTGCCCCGCGCTCGTACAAATGCAACTGGCGCAGGACTTCGAGCTGCCGGACCGGGCCCGAGCCCGGTATCGCCGCGGCTCCGGCACCCTGCCGGCGCACAGCCCCGGCTCGGTCGGCCGGCCGACCGCCGCGTCGGCCGAGAAAGGCGCGCGGCTCTATAAGATGATTTATGACCGCATCACGACGCGAGTATTGAACGGCGGCCCCGCATGATCACTGGCCTGCTCGCCCTCGCCTTGCTGCAAGCGCCGATCGACCAGGGCACGCTCGTCATTCGCCAGGATAGCGTGGACGTGGCGCACGAAGGATTCCGGCTCACGGCCGGCCGCCTCACCGCCGGCAACCCCGGTTGGTCGCTCGCCGCAACCGTGCGCTACGATCGGGTGCGCCCCGTGCTGTCGCTCGCGCCCATCCTCGAAGTCGACGCCGACTCGTTGCCGCTCGCCTTGCAATACGACGTCGCCGATCCCCGCGAGCCGCTGCGCATCCTGGGCCAGCTGGGCCGGGGCCGGCTCACCGTGCGGATCATCGCGCGCTCCGTGGAACGGGCGCGGGAGTTTCCGGCCACCGACAACACCGTGGTCCTGGACGACTCAGTCTACGCGTTTTACGTGTTTGCCGCGTGGCGGGCGGGCGCCGTACCGACGCCGATCAACGCAATCTTCCCCCGCGCGCTGCGACGCGAGATGCTCACAGTCGCCGACTTGGGGCCCGCGTCCGTGACCGTGAATCACGCCGCCGTCACACTGCGCCACGTCACCGTGACGGGTGGCGTGAACGCCGTCGTCGATCTCTGGCTCGACACGGCCGGGCACCTGCAACGCATCGAGATCCCGTCGCGTCAGGTTGTGGTGGAGCGCCTCCCCTAAGGTTGACCCCCTGCCGCCGCTGACCTAAGGTTACCGCCAGAGTCCCGAACCGCAGCGCGCGTGCCTCAGGGCGAAACCGGCGACCGCCGTAGCGCGTATACGGTGGCGTCCCAACGACCTGTAGCTTTCAGGAATCAAAATGAGACATGCGCTCTTCGCCGTCGGGCTGCTGGTGTGCCCGGCCCTGGTTGCCCAGCAGGCCGTTCCGGCCACGCTCTCGCTCGCCGACGCGATCGGCATCGCCCGCGAGCACAATCCCGCGTACCGCCAGACGCTGAACAACCGCACCGCGGCGGCGTGGAACGAGCGCGGCGCCTACACCAGCCTCGTGCTGCCGTCGGTCACCGCCTCGGGAGGCGTGAGCTATACGGGGCCGGGCCAGCAGCGCTTCCTCAGTAATACGTTTTCGCAGTCCGTGTCGACCGTGGCGTCGAGCTACAGCTTGAGCCTGAACTACGAGCTGTCGGGCGCGACGTTGTCGGCTCCCGGCCTACGCCGGGCGCAGGCGAACGCCGTCGACGCCGACATCGTGGGCGCCGGCCAGGCGCTGGTGGCCAACGTCACGACGCAGTACTTGAACGTGCTGCAGGCGATCGACAACGCACGCGTGGCGGAGCGGCAGCTCGCCCGCAACGACGACGCCTTGAAGCTCGCGCAAGCGCGCTACGCCGTGGGCCGGGCGAGCCTGATCGACGTGCGGCAGGCGCAGGTGGCGCGCGGGCAGACGGAGGTCGCGCTGCTGCGGGCGCGCACGGCGACGAGCATCGAGAAGCTGCGCCTGTTCGAACAACTGGGCGTGTCGCCACCCACGACGATCGAGACCATCACGCTGAGCGACACGTTCGCGGTGCAGCAGCCGGCGTGGAAGCTCGACGATCTCCTGACGATGGCGGCGGAGCAGAACCCTTCCCTGAAGGCGTTGCGGGCGCGCGAGACGGCCGCCGCGTGGGGCACGCGCTCGGCCGTGGCGAGCTACGGCCCGTCATTGAACGCGTCGGCCGGCTGGTCGGGCTTCACGCAGCAGTTCACCAACGTCAATCCGCTCATCTTGTCGTCGCAGGCGCAGTACGGCGCGGCGTATCAGGATTGCCAGGACAACCAACAGATCCGCGCGAGTGCAGGCCTGTCCACGAGCCCCACCGCCTGCGACAGCTACGTGTGGGGCAGCGCGAACGAGCAACAGCTGCGCGCGCAGAATTCCGTGTACCCGTTCAACTTCACGAGCCAGCCCTTCCAGGCGCGTCTGACCGTCACCCTGCCCCTCTTCGCCAATTTCCAGCGGCCGGCGCAGGTGGCCGAAGCGAAGGCGGGCCAGCAGGATATGGAAGAATCGGTGCGGGCCCGGGCGCTCGGCGTGCAGACCGAGGTGAGCCAGGCGTATCTGAACCTGATGGCCGCGTTTCAGACGATCGCTATCCAGGACACGAACCGCACGGCGGCGCAGGAGCAGCTGCAACTCGCCACCGACCGCTACACGATCGGCTCCGGCTCGTTCCTCGAGCTGCAGGATGCTCAAGTGGCGGCGCTGCGCGCCGCTTCCGACTATGTCGGCGCCGTGTACGATTATCATCGCGCCCTGGCCGCACTGGAAGCCGCAGTGGGCCGCTCGCTTCGTTAACGAGAGGAATCAGCGAACATGTCCAAGCGCAACAAAGTGCTGGTGGGAGCGGGCGTCGGCGCGCTGCTGATCGTACTCGTGGTCGTGAGCGCCAGCGCGAATCGCGACAGCGGCGTCAACGTCCGATTCGAGAAGGTCGGACGCCGCGACCTGGTGGCCGCCGTCACGGCGAGCGGCAAGATCCAGCCCAAGAAGAAAGTCGACATCAGCCCGGACATCACCGGCCGCATCACGCGGATCGCGGTGAAGGAGGGTGATTTCGTCCACAAGGGCGACTTCCTGCTGCAGATCGATCCGACGATTTACGAAGCGAACCTGCAGCAAGCGCAGGCCAGTTTCGCGTCGGCGCAGGCGAACGCCGTGCAGGCTCAGGCGAACCGCGATCAGTCGCAGCGCGCGCTCGCCCGCACCAAGGAGCTGCACACCCAGAACCCGCAGCTCGTGACCGAGGAGCAGCTGGAGCAGGCGCAGACCGCGTTCGACATCGCGGAAGCGAACCTCAACGCGGCGCAGCACCAGGCGGAGCAGACGCGCGCCGCGGTGGCGTCGGCGCGCGACCAGCTCTCCAAGACGCACATCGTGGCGCCGATGACCGGCCGCGTCACCCGGCTCGCGAAGGAAGAGGGCGAAGTGGCGGTGCCGGGCACGTTCTCCGCCGACGTCGGCCTGCTGATGACGGTGTCCGACCTGTCGGTGATCCAGGTGAAGGTGCAGGTGGACGAGACCGACGTGGTCCGCGTGCATCTCGGCGACTCCGTGGAAGTGTCGATCGACGCCTTCCCCGATACGCAGTTCGCCGGGCGCGTGACGAAAATTTCCGACAGCGCGATCCTCACCGCCGGAGCCTCGGTGGCAGGCGCGAACACGCAGGCGGTGGACTACGAGGTGGAGATCACCCTCAACAATCCGCCGTCCGACGTGCGGCCGGACCTCTCGGCCACGGCGCGCGTCATCACCGACACGCGGCGTCAGACCGTGGCGATCCCGATCATCGCGCTGACGGTGCGCGAGAACAAACCGATCGCGACCGAGAACCGGCCGCGGCCGACCGACACCAGCAAGGCCAGCGGCAAGAAGCGCGACACCGAGGGCGTCTTCGTCGTGAAGAACGGCGTGGCGACGTTCCGGCCGGTGAAGGTGGGCATCGCCGGCGACGAATACTTCGAGGTGTTGGATGGCGTGCGGGAAGGCGAGCAGATCGTGGCCGGTCCGTACCAGGCGATCCGTGATCTGCACGACGGCACCCACGTGCGCGAAACGAAGCAGCGCGCGGATACGAGCGGCATGAAGAAGGCGCCCTGATGAGCCAGCCCCAGGATTTTCGCACCGGCGATACGCCGCTGCCGGACATCGTCATCCTGACCCACAAGCTGGCCCGCGACTACGACATGGGATCGGAGATCGTGCACGCGTTGCGCGGCGTGAGCTTCCAGATCCGCCGCAACGAATACGTGGCGGTGATGGGTCCCTCGGGCTCGGGAAAATCGACCTTGATGAACGTGATCGGCTGTCTCGACACGCCGAGCGCGGGTGAGTACTGGCTCAACAGCCAGAAAGTCAGCGACTTGTCGGATGATGAGCTCGCGCACATCCGCAACAAGGAAATCGGGTTCGTGTTCCAGACGTTCAACCTCCTGCCCCGCGCCAGCGCGCTCCACAATGTGGAGCTGCCGTTGATCTACGCCGGCGCCAGCGCCAAGGTCCGCCGTGAGCGCGCGGCCGAGGCGTTGACGAGCGTCGGCCTGGGCGACCGCATGGATCACAAGCCCAACGAGCTGTCGGGCGGCCAGCGGCAGCGCGTCGCGATCGCGCGCGCGCTGGTGAACCGGCCCAGCATCCTGCTCGCCGACGAGCCGACCGGTAACCTCGACTCGGCCACGAGCAGCGAGATCATGGACGTGTTCGCCACGCTGCACGGCCAGGGGCAGACCGTCGTCATGGTAACGCACGAAGCCGACATCGCGGCGCACGCCAAGCGCGTCGTGACGCTGCGCGACGGTCTCATCGCTACGGACCAGGCCCGAGCGGCCTGAGGTGCACCTCCTCGACGCGGTTCGGCTGGCGCTACAGCAGATCCGTGCGCAGAAGTTGAAGAGCGGGTTTTCCCTCATCGGCGTGTTCATCGGCGTGATGTTCCTCATCGCCGTCGTGTCGGTCGTGCAGGGCATGAACCGCTACATGACCGACAAGTTCGCCGGGACGCTGCTCGGCGTGAACACGTTCCGACTGCGACAGTTTCCCGACGTGCAGTTGGGGAACGTCACCGACTCCACGTGGCGCGTGTGGCAGCGCCGCCCCCGTATCAGCTACGACGACGCCCTGGCGGTGATGCACGGCCTCAACGTGCCGGTGGTGAGCGCCTGGGAGTCTTCGACGCGGGCGACGCTCAGCGCCGGCCGGCGGCAAGCCACGGGCATCGAGGTCACCGCCGCCACCGAGCAGTACTTCGACATCCGCTCCCTCAAGATCGAGCTGGGACGGCCGTTTACGGCTGAAGAGGCCCGCAGCGGTCTGCCGGTCGCGGTGCTCGGATTCGAGCTGGCCACCAAGCTGTTCGAGGGCCAGGATCCGCTGGGGCGCGAGGTGAAAATCTTCGAGGTGCCCTACCGGGTGATCGGCGTGGTCGAGAAGCAGGGCAATCTGTTCGGCCTGTCGCTCGACAAATTCGTCGTGACGCCGGCGGGCGCGCCGCTGAAGCGGTACGTGAATCCGCCGCGTGTGGTGGACGCTCTGGCCGTGAAGGCCACGACGCAAGCGGACATGCGTGAGGCGATGTCGCAGGCCGAGGCGATCATGCGCAGCCGGCGCCACCTGCGCCCGCGCGACGGCGACACCTTCGCTCTCGAGACGGCGGACGAGGTGCTCGACTTCTGGAGCAAGATCAGCCGGGTGCTGTTCGTCGCCCTGCCGGGGCTCGTGGCGATCTCTCTGGTCGTGGGCGGCATCGTGATCATGAACATCATGCTCATGGCCGTGGCGGAGCGGACCCGCGAGATCGGCATCCGCAAAGCCCTGGGCGCGCGGCGGCGCGACATCCTGCGCCAGTTCCTGGTCGAGGCGGTGACGCTAGCGACGGTGGGCGCCGCCGCGGGTGTCGGCACGGGCATCGCGCTCGCGGGACTCATCGCCGCGATCTCCCCGCTGCCGGCCAGCGTCGCGCCGTGGTCCATCGCCGTCGGCGTGCTGCTGGGCGGCAGCGTCGGCGTGGTGGCCGGCGTCTATCCCGCGACCCGGGCGGCGCGGCTCGATCCCATCGCCGCCTTGCGGTTCGAAACATGACCGGGCTGTTCGAGGGCGTCGGCATCGCGCTCGCCTCGCTCCGCGGCAACAAAGTCCGCGCCGCGCTCACGATTCTGGGCGTGGCGATCGGCGTGATGGTCGTGATGATCATGGCGGCGATGATCAGCGGCATCAATCGCAGCGTCGCGAGCACGTTCGAGCAGATTGCGCCGCGCACGTTTCTCGTGTGGCGGTTCTTCCAGGCCGGCGTCAACATCTCGGACGGCTCCGACGAAAACAGCCCGTGGCGCCGCAACCCGCCGATCTCGGACCTCGAGGCCGACCGCATCGCGGCGTTGCCGAGCGTGCGCTACGCGACACGGCGGGAGGAGAGCTCGGCCCTGGTCGAGTTCCGCGACCAGCGGCTCGAGTCGGTGACGATCTCGGGGCTGTCGTCGCAGTGGGTCGAGGTGAACGGCGGGGACGTCTTCCCCGGCCGGACCTTCACGCGGGTCGAAGACCTCGCGAACAGCCACGTGGTGGTGATCAACCGCAAGCTCGAATCCCAGATCTTTCAGGGACGCGATCCGATCGGGCAGGCCGTGAAGATCGCGGGTGTGCCGTTCACGGTGATCGGCGTGTACACGCCGCCGCCCAACCTGTTCAGCGGCTCGTCGCCGCCGTTCGCGGGCGTCCCGCACGGCGCGTTCGTGAAGTCCGTCCCCTACTTCAAGGGCTGGATGCGGCTCGCGGTGTCGCCCGCCCCGGGATACACGCAGCAACAGGCCATGGACGAAGTCGTCGCCACGCTGCGCTCGTTGCGCAGTCTCAAACCGGGCCAGGAAAACACGTTTTCGATCGTGACGCAGGACAAGCTGCTCGATTCCTGGAATCAGGTGTCGGGGATGTTCTTCCTGGTGATGATCGCGCTGTCGTCGATCGGGTTGATGGTGGGCGGCGTGGGCGTGGTCGCGATCATGATGATTTCGGTCACCGAGCGGACACGGGAGATCGGCGTGCGGAAGGCTCTGGGGGCCACGCGCCGTGAGATCTTGTGGCAGTTCCTGGTGGAGGCCGCGACGCTCACCCTTGTGGGCGGTGCCGCCGGGATGATCGCGGGCGGCGGGATTGCGTGGCTCGTCTCCGTGGTCACGCCGATCCCCGCGTACGTGCCGGCGTGGTCGATCGCCGCGGCGCTGGGCGCCTCGGCGCTGACGGGCGTCGGCTTCGGCCTCTACCCGGCCAACCGCGCGGCGCGGCTTGATCCCGTCGACGCACTGCGGTACGAATAGGGCACACCGATATGCACGTCTTCGACGCGATCCGCCTGGCGCTGCAACAGATCCGCGCGCAGAAGCTGAAGAGCGGCTTCTCGCTCATCGGCGTGTTCATCGGCGTCACGTTCCTGATCGGCGCCTGGTCGATCGTGAACGGCATGAACGTCTACATGACCGACAAGTTCGCGGGGACCCTGGTCGGCGTGAACACGTTCCACCTGCGCCGCTCGCCCAACGTGAATTTCAACGTCGAGGACTCGGTGTGGCGGTCCTGGCGACGGCGCCCGCGCATCAAGTTCGCGGACGCGAACGCCGTAACGGAGAAATTGACCGTCCCGGTGGTGACTGCCTGGTACTCCGAAGACCGCGGGCCGGTGGAGTACAACGGCAAGACCGCCAAGGACATCACACTCGAGGGCGCCACCGAGCGCTACTTCGAGATCATGAACCTGAGCATCGCCGAGGGCCGCCCCTTCACGGCGGAAGAATCGAAGGCCGGCGTGACGGTGGTGGTGCTGGGGTGGGACCTGGCGCAAAAGTTGTTCCAGGACCTGAACCCCATCGGCCGCAGCGTGAAGATCCACGGGATTCCGTACCGCGTGATCGGCGTCGTGGAGCGGCAAGGCAACTTGCTGGGGATCTCGCTCGACAAGTTCGTGGTGGCTCCCGCCCTGTCGCCGATTCAGCGCGAGGTGAACCCGCCCGGCGTGGTCGACGCGGTCATCATCAAGGCGGCCTCCGAGCCCGACATGCGGGAGGCGATGGACCAGACCGAGGCCATCATGCGGAGCCGGCGCCACCTGCGGCCGCGCCAGGACGACAACTTCGCCATGATGACCTCGGAGGGCGTGCTCGATTTCTGGAACAAGCTGAGCAAGATCCTCTATGTGGTAGGCCCGGGACTCGTGGGCGTGGCGCTCGTGGTGGGCGGCATCGTGATCATGAACATCATGCTGATGGCGGTGGCCGAGCGGACGCGCGAGATTGGCATCCGCAAATCGCTCGGCGCGCGGCGGCGTGACATCATGCGCCAGTTCCTGGCCGAGGCCACAGCGCTCGCGACCGTGGGCGCGGCCCTCGGAATCCTCACGGGCGTCGCCCTGTCGTTCCTATTGAAGGTGGCGACGCCGCTGCCCGCCGCCGTATCGCCGTTCTCGATCCTGCTGGGCGTGGTCGTCGGCGGTGGCGTCGGCATCGTGGCCGGAGTATATCCAGCAAGCCGCGCATCGCGGCTCGATCCCATCGCGGCGTTGCGCCAGGAGTGAGTCCATGACCCCGTTGCTCGAAGGCGTCGGCATCGCGCTGGAATCGCTGCGCGCGCACAAGGCGCGGGCCGCCCTGACCATTCTCGGCGTCGCCATCGGTGTGATGGTCGTGATGGTGATCGGCGCGATCATCAGCGGGTTCAACAAGGGGGTCTCCGACATGCTGGAGCAGTCCGGCCCGAAGACGTTTTGGGTGGGCCGCTATTTCTCGGGCGGCGTCGACATCTCCGACGGCTCCGACGAGATGAGCCCGTGGCGCCACAATCCGCCGGTGTCGATCGACGACGCGCGCGTGATCGCCACGTTGCCGTCGGTCTCCTGGGTCGCGGTGGATGAAGGCGGCCAAGCGGACATCACGTTCGGCGACAAGGCACAGCACAGCGTTCACATCGACGGGCGCAGCGCCGCCTGGCCCAACGTCGCCGGCGGCGACATCTCGCCGGGCCGCTCGTTCACGGAAGTCGAGGACGCATCGGGCAGCCAGGTGGTGGTGATCAATCAGAAGTTGGACGAGCTGCTGTTCGACCAGATGGACCCCATCGGGCGGCGCATCCACCTGGGCGGGCTGCCCTACACGGTCATCGGGGTGTTCAACCCACCGCCGCAACTGTTCGGTGGGCAGCCGTCGCCCGAGGCGATCATCCCGCACGGGGCGCTCGTGAAGTACGTGCGCTACTGGAAGGGCTGGATGGATCTGCTCGTGGGCCCCGCGCCCACGGCGACGACGGCCCAGGCGATGGAAGACGTGACCGAAGCCCTGCGCCTGCAGCGCCGGCTGCGCCCCGGGCAGGACAACAACTTCGCCGTGGTGAGCCAGGAAAAGATTCTGGAGAAGCTCAACAGCATGACGCTGATCATTCGCGTGGTCATGTTCGCGCTCTCCGGCGTCGCGTTGATGGTGGGCGGCATCGGCGTAATCGCGATCATGATGATCTCGGTCACCGAACGCACCCGCGAAATCGGCGTGCGCAAAGCGCTGGGTGCCACACGCCGCGAGATCATGTGGCAATTCCTGGTCGAGGCCGCGACGCTCACATTGGTGGGCGGCATCGTCGGGATGATCGGCGGCGGCCTGGTGGCGTTGCTGCTCGCCGTGGCGACCCCCATCCCGGCGCACGTGCCGCTCGCATCGGTGCTGGCGGCGCTCGCGGCCGCGGCGTTCACCGGCGTCGTGTTCGGCATCTACCCGGCCAATAAGGCCTCCCGCCTCGATCCCGTCGAAGCGCTGAGGTATGAGTGACGAAGTAGAGCTCCTCGCGATCGCAGCCCATCGCGATGACGTGGAGCTGACCTGCGGCGGGACGCTCGCCAAGGCGGTGCAGCAAGGGCACCGGGTGGGCATCGTGGACCTCACGCAGGGCGAGACCGGCACGCGGGGCGACGCGGCCACGCGCGCCGCCGAGGCGATGCGGGCGGCCGCGGCGCTGGGCGTGCACGTGCGGCTCAACGCCGGCCTGCCCGACGCACACCTGCACAACGACGAGGCGTCACGCGCGGTGGTGATCGAGTTGATCCGCCGCACTCGGCCGCGGGTCGTGATCCTGCCGTACGCCGCGGGGCGCCACCCCGACCATCGCATCGCCGCCGAGCTGGGACGCGACGCCTGCTACCTGGCGGGCCTCGCCAAGTACGGCGGCGCGGCCGCCCCACATCGGCCGTTCAAGGTCCTGCACACCATGGCGTACCGCGAGGACCCAGTGAAGCCATCCTTTGTGGTGGACGTCTCCGACAGCTTCGAAACCAAGATGAAGGCGATCCGCTGCTACACGTCGCAGTTCGACGGCGCCAAAGCCGCGGGCGAGATCCACCCCACGGGACAGGACCTGTACGAGCTGATCCGGATCCAGGGGGCCCACTACGGATCGCTGATCCGCCGCGCGTACGGCGAGCCCTACTTCACGCCCGAGACGGTCGTGGTGGACGACGTGCTGCAGCTTGGCGTGCAGTCCCTGTAGCCGATACATTGCCTCCATGAGCAAGCGGCTGGTCTATCTCGACAACGCGGCCACCACGCCGGTGCGGCCCGAGGTGCTGGAGGCGATGCTGCCCTATCTGGGAGCGGAGTCCTTCGGGAATCCCTCGTCGGCGCACCGCTTCGGCCGGGCCGCGCGCGCGGGCATCGAGGAAGCCAAGCGCACGATCGCCGGCGTGCTGGGCGCCGAGCCGAACCAGGTGATTTTCACCTCGGGCGGGATCATCGGCGCGGCGCTGGCGGCCAAGGACCGGGGCGACCCGTTCCGCGTGGCCGTGTCGGCCATCGAGCACAAGGCGATCCTCGCCGCGGCCCACGCCGTGAAGCATCTGGGCGGGGAGGAAGTGATCCTGCCGGTCTCGAGCGCGGGTCTGGTGGACGAGGCGGCGCTCGCGGGCGCGATCGCGGGCGGTCTGGCCGTCGTGAGTGTGATGTGGGTGAATAATGAAGTGGGCGTGGTGCAGCCGGTCGCCCGGCTCGCGGAGCGATGTCGGGCGGCGGGCGTGTGCTTCCACTCGGACGCCGTGCAGGCGTTCGGCAAGATCCCCGTCTCGCTCTCCGACGTCCCGTGCACCCTGTTGACGATCTCCGGCCACAAGATCGGCGCGCCCAAGGGCATCGGCGCGCTGATCGTGCGCGACCGCCGCGCCGTCGAGGCGATCATCCACGGCGGCGGGCAGCAGTTCGGGATCCGGCCGGGGACCGAGAACGTGCCGGGGATCATCGCGCTGGGCCGCGCCGTGGAGCTGGCGGCGGCCGAGCAGGCGGCGACCGCCGTGCGGCTGCAGGCGCTGCGCGACGACCTGGAGCGGCAGCTGCTCGCCGTCGTGCCCGACGCCGTGATCAACGCGTGGCACGCGCCGCGCGCGCCGCACGTGACCAACGTGTCGATTCCCGGCACCGACAGCGAAGCCCTGCTGATGCATTTCGACCTCGCGGGCATCGCCTGCTCCTCCGGCTCGGCGTGCAGCACCGGAGCCGTGGAGCCCTCGCACGTGTTGACGGCGATGGGCGTGCCGCCGGAGCTGGGCGTCGCCGCGCTGCGTTTCTCCTTCGGCAAGGAGAGCACGGCCGAGGATGTCGACACGGTGATCGGCGCGCTGCCGAAGATCGTGGAGAAGGTGCGGTCGTTGAGCGCCGTGCTGCACCGATGAAGGGTCGCGTGCTGGTGGCGATGTCGGGCGGCGTGGACAGCTCCGTGGCGGCCGCGCTGCTCGTCGAGCAGGGCTACGACGTCATCGGCGCGACGTTGAAGCTGTTCTGCTATGGCGACGACGTGCCCGACCGGCCCTGCTGCTCGCTCGATTCCATCACCGACGCGAAGCTGGTGGCGCACAAGCTGGGCATCCCCCACTACGTGCTCAACCTGGAAGATCGCTTCGGGCACGACGTGATCGACGACTTCGTGCAGGAGTACGCCCGCGGCCGCACGCCGATTCCCTGCGTGCGCTGCAACTCGTTCACCAAGTTCCGCGACCTGCTGTCGCACGCCGACGCGCTGGACTGCGAGTATCTCGCCACCGGCCATTACGTCACCGCGCGGGAGGGCGCGCTGTATCGCGGCCGTGATCCGCAGAAGGATCAGTCCTACTTCCTGTGGGGCATCGATCGCTCGGTGGTGGGTCGCATGCTCGCGCCGGTCGGAGGACTCACCAAGCAGCAGACGCGCACCGTGGCCCGCCAGCTCGGCCTGGTCACCGCCGAGAAGGTGGAGTCGGTCGAGATCTGTTTCGTGCCCGACGACGACTACGTGGCCGTGCTCGAGCGACGCCTCCCCGCCGACGCGCCGGCGCTCACG
>WNGI01001845.1_pt1 | contig 18544 bp, 17 predicted proteins | sample 5400621 | NCBI WGS metagenome assembly WNGI01 (sample SAMN13153374, study PRJNA577476) | soil metagenome | isolation source: 20 cm soil or saprolite under Garry oak tree replicate 1 | place: USA:California | collected 2016-06-15
CATGCGCGTGCGGACTCGTGGGAGGCAACGGACTGGGCCCGGATCGTCGACCTTTATATAGCGCTCGCCGAGGTCGCGCCCTCCCCCGTGGTCGAGCTGAACCGGGCCGTGGCCATCGGCCTGGCGCGAGGGCCCCTGGCCGGTCTCGCCGCGCTCGACGCGATCGATGCCTCGGCGCTGCGCGAGTACCACCTGCTGCCCGCCGCGCGTGCCGATTTCCTCCGCCGTCTCGGACGCCGGGCCGAGGCGGCGTCGGAGTACCGCCGGGCGCTCGGCCTCGCCGACAACGCGCGCGAGCAGGCGTTCTACGAGCGCCGGCTCGCGGCCTGTGACGACGGTGTCGCCGACCGTGAGCGCTGAGGCTCTAGAAGACGAAGACGCCCTTGCCCGTGGTCTGCGTGTCGAAGAGGCGGTAGGCCTCCTCGGCCTGGTCGAGACGCCAGCGATGCGTGAGCAGCATGCCGAGCGGAACTTTGCGGTCGGCGATGAAGCGCGCGCACTCCTCCTGGCCGGTGTTGGAGAACGTCCACGAGGCGTGCAGGGTGATCTGGCGTCGCAGCAGGTCCTTGCTCACGTCGAGCGTGACGTTGTTGCCTTCGCCCACGAACGCGACGCGGCCCCAGGTGTCGGCGCTGCGCACGGCCTGGGCACGCGCCTCCGGCTGACCCGTGCAGTCCATCGTGCACTCGGCGCCGTCGCCGTCGGTGAGATCGTGGATCGCGCTGACGGGATCTTTCTCGCGCGGGTTGATCGTGTGTTCCGCCCCCAGCTCACGGGCCAGCTTCAGGCGCTCCGGCGAGATGTCGACCGCGATGATGCGCGCTCCCAGCGCACGCCCCAGCAACGTCGCGCTCAACCCCACCGGCCCCTGGCCGAAGACGGCGAGCGTGTCGCGGCCCGAGACGTCGAGGCGTCGCAGCGCGCCGTAGGCCGTGCCGGTGCCGCACGACACCGCCGCGCCTTCCTCGAAGCTGAGCGCGTCGGGCAGCGGGACGCAGGTGAACGCCGGCGCCTTCATGAAATTCGCATGGCCGCCGTGACCGGTGACGCCGTACACCGTGATGCCCTTGCGGCAGAGCTGAGACCAGCCGCCGCGGCAGTGCTTGCAGCGCCCGCAGCCCTTGTAGTGGTGATTCATCACGCGCTGGCCGACCAGTCCGGGGTCGACGCCGGCGCCGACGGAATGGACGACGCCGCACGGCTCGTGGCCGGCGATCACCGGCCCGCTGCCACCGCCCAGGCCCAGGCTCGCGGCGGGATTGCCGGCGGCCCGGTACGCGTGGAAGTCGCTGCCGCACATCCCCGACGCCTTCATGGCCAGCACGACCTCGCCGGGTCCGGCGACCGGGTCGGGGAACTCTTGCACCTCCAGCTTACGATTTCCCAGGAACACCACTCCACGCATGGCAGTCTCCTCCGGATTCGCGAACCTCGGGGATCCACGAACCGCGCGCCCGAGATACTACTCTCAGGCGGTGGCGGTTTCTTGCTGGAGTGCGGCTTCGACCGAGAAGGCGGAATCGGGCGCGGCGGCGAATCGCGCCTGGAGATCGTAGGCCTGCCGTTCCAGAGGAATGGAGACGTACCGGAGATCGGGGCGATCGAGGAACCCTTTGCCGGCCAGCCAGCCATCCACGTACCGGCGCGCGAATTCCTGGACGCCGAGGAGCCGATACTGCAGCACGTGGACGAACTCGTGAAAGAGCAGGCCCATCGTCGGCTCGGGCGCGTCGGGGAGCAGGTTCACGGCGGTGTTGAACGTGATCGCCACCAGGTTCGAGAAGTCGAGCAGGTCGCGCTGGTCGACGCCGCGCCCGAGGAGATCGCTGTACCACGCCGGGCTGCTCATGGGCACGGACGAGATCCTCGCGTCGGCGAGCGTATCGCCGAAGAACGGGGCCAGGCGCTCGTGAAGCTCGGACGTGAGCGGAAAGGCGATCACCCGAAGGGACGCCTCCTGCTCGGTGATCCACTTCGGCGTGTGCTCGTGAAGGAACGAGCGTAGCTCCGACTCGTCCACGGTCGTCATCATACGTCGGCTCGGCTGAGAACCACGAAGGATCCGATCCCCGCGTTACCATAGCGCCGAGGGAGGTGCCGGCGATGCTCACCGCGGACGAGAACGCGCAGCTCACGAGGGTGGGGCCGGGGACGCTCATGGGCGATCTCATGCGCCAGTACTGGATCCCCGTGGTGCTGTCTTCCGAGCTCCCGGCTGGCGGCCGGGTCAAGCGGGTCAGGATCCTTGGCGAAGACCTCGTGGCCTTCCGGGCGCCGAGCGGACGGGTGGGCCTGCTCGGGGAGTTCTGCTCGCACCGGCGCGCCTCGCTCTACTTCGGCCGGAACGAGGAGCCGGGGCTGCGCTGTGTCTATCACGGTTGGCAGTACGAGCCGGGCGGGCGTTGCATCGACATGCCCAACGAGCGGCCGGAGTCGAGCTTCCAGGACAAGGTCACCCATCCCGCGTATCCGTGCGCGGAGCGGGGAGGTGTCGTCTGGGCCTACATGGGCCCGGCGAGCCCGCCGCCCGGGCTGCCCGACCTCGAGTGGACCGAGGTTCCGGAAGATCAGCGCTTCGTCTCGAAGTTCTGGCAGGACTGCAACTACCTCCAGGCGCTCGAGGGCGGCGTCGATCCCGCCCACATCTCGTTCCTTCACGGCATCCTCGACGCGCGCGATGACGGGCTGCGGCGCGCGCTCGATCAGGCGGCCGCCGGCTTCGGCTTCGCGGCCCAGCTCGAGCGGGCGCCTCACATCGAGGTGGCGGACACCGAGACCGGCTTGCTGATCGGCGCGCGGCGCGAAGCCCCGGCGGGCCAGTACTACTGGCGCGTCACGCGGTACCTGGTTCCGTTTCACAGCATGCCGCCCCCGGAGGTGGGCAGCGATCCCGTCATCCACTCGCACGTGTGGATCCCGATCGACGACGATCACCTCGTCAACTGGTGCATCTCGTACCACCCGACGCGCGCGCTGACTGCCGATGAAGTCGCCCAGTTCCGCGCGGGCTCGAGCATCCACGTGATGGACTACGCGCCGGAGACCAGCGAGGCCTACGGCGACATCCGGCCCATCCAGAGCCGCGCCAACGATTACCTCGCGGACTGGGAGGCCCAGCGCATACGGAAGTTCTTCGGCGTGCCGGGTGTGGGCTCTCAGGACAAGGCCATCACCGAGAGCCAGGGAAATTACGACCGCTCGCTCGAGCGGCTGGGCCGGGCGGACATCGGCATCATCCGCGTGCGGAAGTGTCTGCTCGACGCCGCCATCGCGCTCAGGACCAGGCGCGTGCCGCCGCCTGCTCTCGATCCCGCGGGCTATCGCGTGCGGCCGGCGGCCCTGCTGCTGCCGAAGGAGGCGTCGTGGGTGGACGCGGTGCTCAAGACGGCGGCCACGGGGTGAGTCTCGGGGCCGGCCTCACATCTCGAGGCCGGCCCTATATAAGGAAGGACAGGTTTGGCAGCGGCTCGGCGGCGTTGATCAGCACGACCGTCTTCCTGCACATTCGCAGCGCGCCGTCCACCCAGCGCAGCCGATGTGTCGCGCGCCCGGCCCACACGTGCATCTCGTGCTTGGCCTGGACGGCCAGCTCGGCCAGGAGAAAATTCGACTCGGCGATCAGCTCGCTGCCCTCGGCCTTGCGCACCTCGATGTTCGAGACGAGGCGGCGCATCGGCGACGGCGGATCCTGGCTCGGGCGATAGCCGCTCTGGAGCAGCTTCACCCGCGTCGCGATGCGGCTGCGATTGTCGTAGACGTGGGAGAGGTGACGGTCGGGATCCGCGGCGGGATCGGTGCTCGCCGGAACCCAGTACACGCCGTCGTCGGTCCACAACGCCTCCCACTCGGCGTAGCGGCCCTCGTCGGCCAACCGCGCCTCGCGGTACAGGAAATCGACGACGGCGTGGTGCTCGGACTCCGAGATCACCGGGCTATGCGCCCGTCATCAGCTTGCGGTACTGGCGGTAGAACCCCCGGTTCGTCGTCTCGTCCGTGAGGTGCGAGACGCGGCGGCCCTCGGCGTCCACGTGCTCGCGGTGAACGCCACGGCTCAGCTCCAGCCATTCCGTACGTCGCGAGTGCAGCCCGATCTGATTGCGGCCCGTGATCGTCAGGTCGTCGGGCAACAGGAAGGACGCCGGGCCCATCGCCGCCTCGCTCTGTCGGAGCAGCCGCCGGTCGAACTCGGGCACGCCCTTGAGAAACATCGGCGTGTGCCAGTGGACGCTCTCCTCGACCGCCACCGGCTCCACGACGGCGATGTTCATCTCGCCGAGGACAGGTTGGGGAAGATCAGCGCGTGCGGCGGGCCCTCGAAGACTCGCCGCGCCATGACGGCGGCGCCGTCGCGCGCCTGGAGCGCCGCCACGTAGCGTCCCACGACGTCGGACGCCGCGGTTCCGAACCACTCGAAGGGGCCGTCGTAGGCGGGCGACCAGTCGATCTCGGTGTGGCCGTTGCCCCAGTCGCGCACCACGCCCTTGACGCTCTTCTCGTCGCCGGTGAAACGGTTGTACTGCGTGCGGACCGACTTGAAGAGCGCCATGTGGACGAACCCGAGGTGATACCCGTCGAGATCGTTCTCGGGCAGCATCTTCCAGTTCGACGAGCAGCGGTGCTTGACCCACCCGGCCGTGAGCTGGACTTCGCCCTCCGGCGAGAGATCGCAGGCGCGGTCGATCAGGCCGGTGGCGACGCTGAGGTGCTGCTCGAGCGTGACGCTCGTCGGCCCCAGGCAGGCGAAGACGAAGCCGCGATAGCTGCCCACGCGCGCGGCGCAGCCCAGGCTCTTCGTCTTCTTGTCGAGTCGGCCGTCATAGGCCGTCGGGTACGGCACGCCGAGCAGCTCGCCCGTCAGATCGTACGTCCAGCCGTGGTAGGGACACGCGAAGGTCCGCGTGTTACCGCGCGCCTCGCTGCACACCATCGTCCCCCGGTGGGCGCAGCGGTTGACCATCACGCTCACCTGGCCGTCCATGGCCCGCGCCATGATCACCGGCTGGGTCCCGATGGGCCGCGTGACGAAGTCGCCCGGCAGCGGAATCTCGCTCTCGTGGCCGATGAAGACCCAGCCTCGGAAGAAGAGCCGGTCCATCTCGTCGGCGAAGATGCGCGGGTCGGTGTAGAGCGAGGCGTGCACGCGCTCGTCCTGGACCAGCGCGTCGTAAATGATGGGCTCCGTCGAAGGCTCAGACACTCACCGCACTGTACGACGGCCTGCCGCTCCGTCACAAGCCGCGCTATGCTTCACGTCACGTTGCTCGGAGACTGCGGGCGGGAGGCAGAGATGGCGGACGACGTCCTGATCGAGAAGGCGCACGGCGTGGCGATCCTCACCATGAATCGCCCCGAGCAGCTCAACGCGATGAACCACCAGTTGATGACCGAGCTGCACGACGGCGTCATGCGCGCGTGCGCCGACGACGAGGTGGGGTGCATCGTCATCACGGGCGCCGGAACCCGCGCCTTCTCGGCGGGCGGCGACATCCACGAGCAGCGCGAGGACGATCGCCAGCGCGCCCAGGCCGACCTGGACGAGCGCGCCGCCCTCCGCGCCCGCGCCAGCTACGAGATCAGCGCGTGTCCCAAGCCGACGATCGGGATGATCAACGGCCTGGCCTACGGCGGCGCGGCGGTGCTCGCCTCGTCGCTCGACATGCGCGTCGGCTGCGAGCACGCCAGCTTCCGCTTCCTGGCCGCCGCCTATGGCCGCATCAACAGCACGTGGACGCTGCCGAACCAGGTGGGCTGGCCCATCGCCAAGGAGCTGCTCTTCTCCGCCCGCGTGGTCGAAGCCGAAGAGGCCCAGCGCATCGGCCTTCTCAATCACCGGGTGCCGTGCGATCAACTCCGTGAGAAGACGATGTGGCTGGCGACGATGATCGCCAAGAACAAGCGCGAGTCGGTGATGGGCGTCAAGGCGCTGCTGCTCGAGGACATGGGGCGCCGGCTGGAAGAGCAGTGGGCGAACGAGCGCGGCTACACGACCAACGTGATCCGGGGCGCCAGGGCCGAGGCGGCCTTCCCGGAGTTCATCGCCCGGAAGGGGCGCCCGCTTCGCTGACACTCCTCCGGCTCGCCGACTTCCGACGGCTCGGCACCGCGATGGTCCTGAACGCCGTCGGCATGGTCGGCGAGGTCGTCGTGCTGGGCTGGCTCACGCTCGAGCTCACGAACTCGCCGTTCCTCGTCGGCGTCGCGATGGGGATGCGGGGCCTGCCGATGTTCTTCGTCGGCGTGCCCGCCGGTGTGCTCGCCGATCGTTTTCCTCGGCATCGCCTGTTGATGGCGACGGGCGCGCTTCAGGCGGTGACGACCGCCACGCTCGGCGTGCTCACGCTGACGGGCCTGGTCACCCTGACGCACGTGCTGCTGCTGACGCTGGCGGGCGGCGCGATGCGCGGGATCGAGCATTCGGCGCGACAGAGCTACACGCACGACGTCGTCGGCCCGACGGAGCTGATGCACGGCTTCGCCATCCTGGGCGTCGGGACGCGCGCCGGCTGGCTCCTGGGGTCGCTCGGAACCGGCGCCGTGATCGCGCACTTCGGCTCGGGCCTGGCCTACCTCGCGGTCGGCGCGAGTTATCTAGCGGGCTCGGCCGCCTTGCTGTCGGCGTCGGCTCCGGTGGGGACCACGCCGCCGGCTGCCGGATCTCTGTGGCAGAGCATCGTCGATTTCGTCACGGCGATGCGAAAGGACCCGGTGCTTCCCGCGCTCATGCTGCTGACCGCCGGCGCCGAGATCCTGGGCTTCGCGCACCAGGCGCTCTTTCCGAGCCTGGCCCGCGATGTCCTCGGCGTCGGCCCCGAAGGACTCGGCGCGATGAATGCCGCGCGCTCGGTCGGCGGGATCCTGGGGCTCATCGTGGTGACGATGCGGAGCGCCACCATGGGCGGCGGCGTGCTGTTCCTTGCGGTGCTCGTCGCCTTCGGCGCGAGCCTCGTCGTTCTGGGTTTCGCACCCGCGCTCGTGGGCTTCACGGGCGTCATCGTCATCCTGATCGTCGCCAACGCGGCGGGCGCGCTGGCCGACTTGCTGGCCCAGAGCCTGATGCAGCTCAGCGTGCCGGCCCATCTGCGCGGCCGCGCCGGTGGCGCCTGGGTGGTGGCGATCGGGCTCGGGCCGCTGGGCCACCTCCAGATCGGCGCGCTGGCGTCATTGTTCGGCGTCGGCGTCGCGCTCGGGACGAGCGGCGCTGCGCTGGTGACGCTGGCACTCGCCGGTGCGCTGCTGTTCCCACGCGTGCGGCGGTTGTGAGGCTCGCCTCGGCGAAGAGGCGCCGGCCTGCGATACACTCCCGTCCAGACGCGCCAAAGGAGTGCGACATGAAAGCTGCCGTCTTCCACGGGCCTCACAAAGAGCTCACGATCGAGAACGTCGACATCGCCAAGCCCATCGCGCGCGAGGTACTGGTGCGCACGGTGGCGAGCGGCGTCTGCCACAGCGATCTCCACTTCATCGAAGGCCTCTACCCGTTCGCGGCGCCCGCCATCCTCGGGCATGAGGCGGCGGGGATCGTCGACTCGGTCGGCCCGCACGTGACGGAGTTCAAGCCTGGCGACCACGTCATCGCGTGCCTCTCGGTCTTCTGCGGCCACTGCGAGTACTGCCTGACCGGGCGCACGCACCTCTGCCAGAGCCGGCCTGTTCGGGCGGCCAACGAGCCGCCGAAGCTCTCGTGGAAGGGCGCGCCGGTCAACCAGTTCGCCAATCTCTCGGCCTACGCCGAGCAGATGCTGGTCCACGAGAGCGGGCTGGTGAAGGTGCGCGACGACATGCCGCTCGATCGCGCGGCCCTGATCGGCTGCGGCGTGACCACCGGCGTCGGCGCCGTCCTCAACACCGCGCGTGTCGAGGCGGGTACGACAGTGGCCGTCTACGGCGCCGGCGGCGTCGGGCTGGCGGCGATCCAGGGCGCGGTCATCGCGGGCGCGCGGATGATCATCGCGGTGGACGTCGTCGCTCACAAGCTCCAGACGGCAAAGCAGCTCGGCGCCACGCACACCGTGGACGCGTCCACGGCGGATCCCGTCAAGGCGATCCGCGAGCTCACGGGCCCCGGCGTGGACTACGCGTTCGAGGCGATCGGTCTCAAGAAGGCGGCCGAGCAGGCGTTCGAGTGTCTGCGGCCTGGCGGCACCGCGACGATCGTCGGCATGATCCCGGTCGGGCAGAAGATCGAGCTCGACGGCCCGTCGTTCCTGCGCGAGAAGAAGGTCCAGGGGTGCACGATGGGCTCGAACCGCTTCAAGGTCGACATGCCGCGCTACGTCGAGCTGTATCGTCAGGGGAAGCTCAAGCTCGACGAGATGATCACGCGCCGTGGCCGCCTGGAGGACGTCAACGAGGCGTTTCGCGCCATGAAAGCCGGCGAGGTGGCGCGCACGGTTTTGATGTTCAACTGAGATGGCCACCTACGTCCTGATCCACGGCGCGTACCAGGGGGGCTGGATCTGGAAGCCGGTGGCCACGCGACTGCGCGCCGCCGGTCACACGGTGTTCGCGCCAAGCCTCGATGGGTGCGCCGAGCGCAGTCACGCCGTGCGTGCCGGCATCACTGTCGGCACGCACGCGCGCGAGGTGGCTCAGCTCCTCTTCTCCGAGGACCTGAAGGATGTCGTGCTCGTCGGGACGAGCAGCGGCGGCATGGTGATCGTGAAGGCGGCCGAGCTGGCGCGCGATCGCATCGGTCGGCTCGCCTTCGTCGATGCGCTCGCGCTGATGCCGGGCGAGCGCGTCGATGCCATCGTCAAGCGCCCGGCGCCCAACGACGTGACCGACGTCACCACGTTCCCCTCGCAAGCCGACCGCGACAACCGCGTGTTTCGCGATCTCGACGATCGTACGCGCGCCTGGGCGATGGCGCGCATCACCCCGCATCCCATCGCCGCGCTCGAGGCTCCGATGGAGCCGACGACCTTCTGGGAGCACCCGTGGCCGACGACGGTGATTCGCTGCCGTCGCGCCGTCAATCCGCCGGAGCACCACCAGCGGCGCACGGCCGAGCGCCTGAAGGCGGAGTACCACGAGCTCGACACCGGCCACTACCCGATGCTGAGCGAGCCGGAGGCGCTCACGCGCCTGCTGCTCGCTTAGCGATCGTCTCGCGCGAGCGACTCGGCTCAGGCGAACACGAACGCGCGGCGGGGATTCGCGACCAGCAGCGTCTCGATCGTCGCGTCGTCGGCGCCCTTGCCCCTGAGGCGCGGGACGACGTTGACGAGCAAATGGTGGTAGCCGAAGCCGCCCCAGCGCGTCAGGCAGTGCTTGTACGCGATGTCGTGAGACATCAAGATTTGCGCGAGGTGGCCGCGCTCGATCAAGAACAGGATCTGGCGCATCCGCTCGCCGTCGTTCGGCATGTCGAAGGCCGGGTTGTACGGATAGTAGGACGTCTCCAGCCCGAACAGGTCGTACTCCAGGTAGACGCCCGTCGCCGCCAGCTCGAGGAGCACCGCCCGGTCGGCGATCGTGCGCTCGATGTGGCACATGATCGTCCGGTCGAGATCGCCACCCGCCTTGCGGATCATCTCGACGATCTCGAGCGGCAACCGCTCGTGGCGCCCCGGGTGGATCATCAGCGGAGCGCCCGTCTCGCGCTGGGCGTGGACCGCGGCGCGTACCACCTTCTTCTCGCTCTCGGTCCACGGCCACGTCGTGCCGATCTCGCCGATGAACCCGGCGCGGACGCCGGTGCCGTCGACGCCGACGGTAAGGTCGGCGACGATCTCACGCGCGATCGCGTCTTCGGTCCGCGCACCCATGTCGGGCGGATGCGCGGCCGCCACGTAGTAGCCGGACCCCATGACGATGTTGAGGCCGGTCGCCCGCGCCACCCGCGCCAGCGCGAGCGGGTCGCGAGCCAGGCCGCGATTGGTCGGATCGACCAGCGTGCGGCCGCCCGCGTTCTTGAAGAGCAGCGCCTCGTCGCGCGCGACGTTCTCGTCGAGCAGGCGCAGGTTGTCGAGGTTCGAGCTAAAGTTCTGGCGGATCCAGCCGAGGTTCTCCATGCTCACGGGTTGGTAGGCGAGGCCGCGGTCGCTGGCGGACGCCGGCGCGCGGAACATCACCTCGAAGTCGATCAGCAGGTGCTCGTGCGGGAGCGTGATGCCCATCTGGTCGGCCGCGATGGGGCCGAGCACGGTCTGCGCGTGCATCGTTATCCTTTCATCCTCGCGCCGGTCGGATCATGCCAGGCGCGGAGCGACGGCGTCGCGCTCACGCGCGTGCCTTCGACGTCGATCTCCCAGCGTCCGGTCAGCAGACTCTCCGCACGCTCTCCCGCGGCGAGCGGCACGTAGCCCATACCGACCAGTCGCCCGAGGGTGTGGCCGAACCCGACGGAGGTGAGCACTCCGACGCAAGCCCCGTTGCGGTAAATCGGCTCCTCGCCCCACGCCATCAGCGGTGTTTCGTCGAGCGCGAACAGCAGCAGGCGCCGGGTGACGCCGCTCTGGCGCTGGGCCACGAGCGCGTCCCGGCCGATGAACCCGCCGGGCTTGTCCCACGCGATCGTGAACGCCATGCCGGCCTCGAGCGGCGTGTCCTCGGGCGTCAGCTCGTGGCCCCACGCGCGATACGCTTTCTCCAGGCGCAGCGAGTCGAGCGCGTAGTAACCGGCGTCGGTCACGCCGCCCGCGCTCATGATCGTGTCGTAGACCTTCAGCGCCTGCGCGGTGGCCACGTAGAGCTCCCAGCCCAGCTCGCCGACGTACGAGAGCCGCACCGCGCGCACGGTGACGCCGGCGACGTCGATGTCACGAACGCTGCCGTAGGGAAAGGCGGCATTGTCGAGGCGCGCGCGCGTCGCGCGAGCGAGTACCTCGCGCGACAGCGGGCCCATCAGCGAGAACGTCCCGTGTTCCTCAGTCACGTCGGCCAGAGTGACCTTTGCGTCACGCGGCAGGTTGCTGCGGATCCAGTCGGCGTCTCTCACGCGCTGTGCGCTACTCGTCACGACGAAGAACGTGTCGGGAGCGATGCGTGAGATCGTCAGATCGCTTTCGTAGCCGCCGCGCTCGTTGAGCAGGGGAGTGTAGACGGTGCGGCCGACCGGAACGGCGACGTCGCCGGCGGCGAGCCATTGCAGCGCGCGCTCGGCGCCCGCGCCCGTCACCAGGAACTTCGCGAACGACGACTGGTCGAAGAGCGCTGCGCCGGTCCGCGCGGCCTGGTGTTCGCGCGCCACGTGAGCGAGCCAGTCGGGACGCGCGAACGTGTAGCGAGCTGCCGGCGGCGCGCCGTCACCAGTGAGCCAGTTCGCGCGCTCCCAGCCCATCCGCGCTCCGAAGCTCGCGCCGCGCGCGGCGAGACGCTCGTGAAGCGCTGAGCGGAGCAGACCGCGCCCCGTCTCGTGCTCGCGGAGCGGCCACGCCATACGGTAGTGAAGGCCCGGCACCTCGCGCATGCGCTCGGCGAGAAAGCGCGGCTCACCGTGGAACGCGGCGAAGCGACGAGGGTCCACCGACCAGAGGTCCATCGGCATGTGGCCTCTGACGATCCATTCCGCGAGCGCGCGGCCGGCCCCGCCCGAGTACGCGATCCCACCCGAGTTGAAGCCGGCCGCGATGAAGTATCCCCGCAGGCCGGGGGCCTCGCCGAGGATGAAGCCTCCATCGGGAGTGAAGCTCTCGGGGCCATCGAACAGGAGCTGGATCTGCGCCTCGTCCAGGGCAGGGATACGCTGGACACCGTTCTCCATGAGGATGCGGAACTGGTCCCAGTCCTCCTTGAGCGTGCCGAACGCGAAGTCGTCCGGAACGCGCGCGTGCCACGGCTTGGCGACGGGTTCGAAGCCTCCGAAGAGCAGGCCGCCGACCTCTTCGCGGACGTAGATGTGGCCGTCGTAATCGCGGAGCACGGGCAGGTCAGGGCTCACGCCCGCGATGGGCCGTGTCACCGCGTAGAAGTGCTCAACGGGGAAGACGGGCACGGTGATGCCGTTCAACGCGCCCAGCTCGCGCGCCCACATGCCCGCACAGTTCACGACGACGTCGCAGGCGATCTCGCCGTGGCTCGTGCGGACGCCGGCGACGGCGCCGTCACGCGTGAGGACTTCGTGCACCGCGGTCTCCTCCACGATGCGCGCTCCGCCCGCACGGGCGCCGGCGGCGAGCGCCTGCGTCGTGTCGGCCGGGATCACGCGGCCGTCGTGAGGAATCCAGATGCCGCCTTCGAGATCGTCGACGCGGCAGAGGGGCCAGCGGCGACGGATCTCGTCGCGATCCACGATGTGCGCCTCGATCCCCGCGTAGCGGCCCAGCGCGACGGACCGGCGGAACTGCGTCATGCGCGCCGCGCGCCGGGCGACGCCGAGGCTGCCCACCTGCTTCCAGTTGGTGCTCACGCCGGTCTCGGCCTCGAGCCGCGCGTACAGGTCGGCGCTGTAGCGGACGAGCCCCGCCATCGTGCGCGAGCCGCGCAGACGGCCGATGAGCCCGGCGGCGTGCCACGTCGTGCCGCTCGTGAGCTGCTTGCGCTCGAGCAGGACGACGTCGCGCCACCCGAGCTTGACGAGGTGGTAGGCGACGCTGCAGCCGGCGATGCCGCCACCGATGATGACGACGCGGGCCTGGGTCATGGACGCGCGCCAGTATAGGCCAGCGCCGTGCTAGACTCCCTGCCCATGTCATTCCCACTACCGTCCGCCACGCTCTGTGACGTCGGCCTCGCGGCCGATCCGCTCGACCGTCTCTTCCACATCATCGACGAACACGTCGCCACCGGACGCTATCCCGGCGCCCAGATCGCGATCGCGCGCAACGGTCAGCTCGCCGTCGTCAAGACGTTCGGCGACCGCACGATCGACCCGGCGCGGGTGCCCGCCCACGACGACACGCTCTGGCTGCTCTACTCCAACACCAAGGTCCTGACCGCCTGCGCGGTCTGGCTCCTCGTTGAGCGGGGCGCCCTCCGCTTCACCGATGCCGTGGCCGCGCACGTCCCCGAGTTCAAGAAGCACGGTAAGGGCGAGATCACGGTGATCCAGCTCCTCACGCACCAGGGCGGGTTTCCGAACGCCGACGTGCCCGCCGCGGCGTGGGAGGATCACGGGCTGCTCGCCCGCACGGTGTGCGACTTCACGCTCGAGTGGGTGCCGGGCAGCCAGGTCCACTATCACGGCCGCTCGGCCCACTGGACCGCGGCCGTCCTGATCGAGGCGCTCACGAAAACCGACTATCGCGCATTCATCCGCGACAACATCGCCGAGCCGCTCGGCCTCGCTGGCGAGCTCTTCGTCGGTCTCCCCGAGGCCGAAGGCAAGCGCGCCGTCGACATGCACGAGCCCGGTCCCGATGGCCGCGGCCAGGTCCGGCGCGCCGAGGAGAACACGGTCGAGTTCCGCCGCGCGGGATCACCGGCGGGCGGCGGCTACGCGACCGCCCGTGCGATGGCCGCGTTCTATCAGATGATGGCGAGCGGCGGCACGCTCAACGGCGTCCGCCTCCTGTCGCCGCGGCTGGTCGAGTACGTCACGCGCAACTACACGGGCGAGCGCGTCGACGGCTACATGGGCATGCCGATGCACCGAGGCCTCGGGCCCCACGTGCGCGGCACCACCGACACGATCCGCGGCCTGGGCAGCCTCGCCCATCCGCGGACGTTCGGTCACGGCGGCGTGGGCTCCTCGTATTGCTGGGCCGATCCGGAATCAGGGGTGTCGTTCGCGTACCTGACGAACAGCCGCGTGCCCGATCCGTGGCACACCGTGCGACTCGATCTGGTCTCGAACTGCGTCCACTCCGCGATCGATGCGCTTGATCGAATGTCCTCATAAGGGGGCAGTGATGGATACCTGGACGACGACCTCGTCAACAGCCGCAGCGGAGCGCGTGTCGGCCTTTCTGTGGAAGGTCTATGCCTGGATGGCCATCGGGCTCGGGCTCACCGCGGTCGTGGCCTATGCCGTGTCGAGCTCGCCCGACATCCAACGTGTGCTCGTCCTCAATCGATTCGTGTTCTTCGGGCTCATCATCGCGGAGCTGGGGCTCGTGTTCTTCATCTCCGCGCGCGCCGGGCAGCTCGCGCCGCCGACCGCCGCGGGCCTCTTCGCGCTCTACTCGGGCCTCAACGGCGTCACGCTCTCCGTCATCTTGATCGCGTACACCGGCGAGTCCGTGACGAGCACGTTCGTCGTGACGGCCGGCATGTTCGGCGCGCTGGCCCTCTTCGGCTCGACCACGAAGCGGAGTCTGGCCGGTGTCGGTCAGTTCATGATGATGGGGCTGATCGGATTGATTCTCGCGTCCGTCGTCGGCCTCTTCTGGCACAACGACGCGCTGCAGTTCCTGATCTCGGTGGTCGGCGTGATCGTGTTCACGGGACTGACCGCATACGACGCGCAGCGCCTGAGGCAGATGGCGTTCCAGCTGCCGGAGGGTCAGCTCGCCGGCTACGCCATCGTCGGCGCGCTGTCGCTCTATCTCGACTTCATCAACCTGTTCCTGATGCTCCTACGTTTGACGGGGCGCAGAGACTAAGCGCCACGGCGATCAGCGGTTTTCGACTCCCGCACCGGCGCACGTGACGAGATGAAGATCACAGCGCTCGATACGTACTTCCTCTCCGCGCCCCTGCCGCAGGCCGTTCGCACGTCGACCTCGACGATCAGCCGGGTGAGCGAGCTCATCGTCCGGCTGACGACGGACGCCGGCCTCGTCGGAATCGGCGAGGCCCACGGCCCGTTCCTGTCCCAGGGCGGTCCCGAGGCCATGCGCGTGGTCAAGCAGATCCTCGAGCGCATCACGCCGCTCGTCGTCGGCCAGGATCCGTTCGGGGCCGAGCGCATCTGGCAGGACCTCTTCGCGCTGACCTACACGAGCGTGCGGGGGATTCCCACGCTGGCCCAGCAGCGACGGCAGCTCGTGACGGCCATCAGCGCCATCGACATCGCGCTGTGGGACCTCATGGGGAAGGCGACGGGACGTCCGGTCGTCGCGCTCCTCGGGGGCGCGCTCCGCTCGCGCGTGCCCGCGTACGTCACCGGCTTCTACTATCGCGACGGCGAGCGCCCGGACGACCTGCGGCGCGAAGCGGCGCTCTACCTCGAGCACGGCTATCGCACGGTGAAGGTGAAGGTGGCGGGACTGTCGCCCGAGGCCGACGCCGAGCGGGTCGGCGTGATCCGCAAGGCCGTGGGCAGCAGCGTGGCGATCATGATCGACGCGAACCAGGGGTGGGACCTGCCCACCGCGATCCGCGCCGCCCGGCTGTGCGAGCCCCACGACATCTTCTGGCTCGAGGACCCGATGCCGTGGTACGACGAGCGCCACGCCTTGCGCCGGCTGAAGCAAGAGGTCGACATCCCGATCGCCGCCGGTGAGACCGAGTTCACGCCGTTCGGGCTGCGCACGATGGTGGCCGAGGGCCTCGTCGATTACCTCATCATCGACTCCACGTGGGCGGGCGGCCTCACCGTGTGGCGCAAGGCCGCGGTGATGACCGAGCTCTACCAGATCCCGCTGGCCGCGCATCACGATCCCCAGATCCACGTCCACGCGGTGGCGGCGAGCCCGACCGGCTTCATCCTCGAATCGTTCGCCGACTCCACGCGCGATCCCCTGTGGTTCGAGCTGTTCCGCGAGCGCCCGAAGATCGTCGACGGCTACATGGCCGTGCCCGAGGTGCCGGGGCTCGGCCTCGAGCTGCGCGAGGACACGCTCGAGAAATATGGAGTGAAGCTCTGATGCGCTTGCAAGGAAAGGTGGCGGCGATCACCGGCGGCGCGCTCGGCATCGGCCGCGCGACGGCTGTGCTCTTCGCCTCGGAGGGCGCGACGGTGGCGCTCGGCGACGTCGAGGTCGGCGCCGCCGAGGCGGTCGTCAAGGAGATCCTCCAGCGCGGCGGCCGCGCCATCGCCGTCGGCGTGGACGTGGGTGACGCCGGCCAGGTGCAGGCCTACGTCGACCGCGTGGTCGCCGAGTACGGACGCCTCGATGTCATGTTCGCCAACGCAGGCATCGCGCACTCGGCGCCGTTCCTCGAGCATCCCGAGGCGCAGTGGCATCGCGTGCTCCGTGTGAACCTCACCGGCGTTTTCCTCTGCTGCCAGGTGGCCGCCCGCCAGATGGTCAAGCAGGGCGGCGGGCGCATCATCACGACGGCCTCGATCAACGGCTTCCGCGGCGTCGAGAACCTCGTCGGCTACAACGTGGCGAAGGCCGGCGTGATCGAGATGACGAAGACGATGGCCGTGGAGCTGGCGCAGCATCACATCACCGTCAACGCGATCGCCCCCGCCCAGATCGACACACGGCTCACGCGGAGCCTGCCCGAGGACGCGCGGCGCCGGCGGACCGAGCGCATCCCGATGGGCCGCTTCGGCGAGCCCGAGGACGTGGCCCGGGCCGCGCTGTTCCTCGCGTCCGACGACGCGAGCTACGTCACCGGCCACACGCTCGCCGTCGACGGCGGCTATCTGGCCGGCGGCCTCTGGTCGCGCAAGCCCGACAGCCCGCCGCGAAGCTGACAATGATCACACGGTTCTCGACGCTCTACGTCGGCCACATCGAGCTGGAGAAGTGCGGGTTCGCGGGCACGCCTGCCGACGATCGGCGCTATCCGAATGAGCGGCTGATAGAGGCGTTCGACACCACCATCGAGCTGGCCCGCGCGGCCGACGAGCTCGGATACGAGACGCTCTGGCTCGCCGAGCACCACTTCCAGCACGAAGGCTACGAAGTCATCCCCAACATTCCGATGCTGGCCGTCGATCTCGCCCATCGCACGACGCGCATCAAGATCGGCTGCGCCTTCAACGTCGTCCCCACCTGGCATCCGCTCCGGCTCGCCGAGGACTACGCCACCGCCGACATCCTCACGAAGGGCCGGCTCGTCTTCGGCGTCGGACGCGGCTACCACACGCGGGAGGTCGAGACCTTCGGCAACCCGATGCTGGACGCCGAGGCCAACCGCGAGCTCTTCGAGGAGCAGGTGGAGATCATCCTGAAATCGTTCCGCCAGGAATCGTTCTCCCATCAGGGTAAGCACTACACGATCCCGCCCGAGGTCCCGTACCGCGGCTATCAATTGAAAGAGATCACGCTGGTGCCGCGGCCCGTGCATCAGCCGGTCGAGGTCTGGCAGCCGATCGTGAGCGGCAGCGCGCGCGGCCTCGACTTCATGGCGCGGCACGGGATCAAAGGCGTGATCTCGTCCACCGCCGAGCAGTTCGTCGAGCAGTGGTTCCGCGACTATCAGGCGGCGGCCCGCCGGCACGGCCGGACGCTGGAGCTCGGCGAGGATCTGATCCTCGGCTTCCGCATGTGCATCGACGAGACGCAGGAGCGCGCCATGCAGCGCGCGCGCCCGTCGTTCGAGGAGCACGCCAAGGTGATGGCGCCGCTCGGCATGCTGCGCTACGGCGAGGAGCACGCGAAGGCCGTCGCCGCCCGCCAGGCCCAGTCGGCCACCGCGGCCTCGCTCGAAAACGGTGTGCGCAACCGCGCGTGGCTGTGCGGGCCGTCCGGCGACATCGTCGCCTACCTCAAAGAGGTGGAGCGGCGCTACCCCGGGCTCGAGCACATCATGGTCGCCTGGGCGATCGGCACGCCCAGGGATCACATGATCGAGCAGCTCACGCGCTTCGCGCGCGAGGTGATGCCGGCGTTTCGCCGATAACGTCGACTCAGGAGCCGGCGCTGCCGCCGAGGAAGCCGGTGGCGTTGACCTCGACGACGAGCTTGGGCGTCGCCAGCGCGCGCACCTCCACGAGCGTCGAGACCGGAAAATCGCCCGTGAAGAACTCCCGCCGCGCGCGCCACACCTCTTCGCGCTGCTTGATGTCGGTCACGTAGATGTCGAGGCGGACGACGTCGTTCATCGTCCCGCCCGCGGCGTCGACGAGGTGCTTGATCTTGGTGAAGGTCTCCTTGGCCTGGCTGTACACCGAGCCGTCTCCGAGCACGCCGCCCGCGCCGTCGCCTGCGGTCATCCCGGCGACGAAGAACTGGTTGCCGTAGACCCGGCAATTCGACCACGTCCCGGGCGCCGGCTCCTTCACCTTCGGACTGGTCACGCGCGACATCTTCATGGCGTTGCTCCTTTCGGTGTATCGTGTCTGCTCTTGCCCCCAACGTCTCGGCCCAGCCCCGTCCGGCGCCCGTGAAACCCGACGGCGAGATGCGCTGGGCGCTCTACGTGACGCTGGCTCCCGCCTGGTTCGATCCCGGCGAGGTGACGGGCGGCTTCCTGACGCCGTTCTGGGTGCTCTACGCCCTCCACGACGCGCTGGTGAAGCCGATGCCCGGCAATCTCATGGCGCCGAGCCTGGCCGAGTCGTGGACGGTGAGCGCGGACCAGCGCACGTACGAGTTCAAGCTGCGCGAGGGCCTGAAGTTTCACAACGGCGATCCGTTCACCGCGGAGGACGTGAAGTTCAGCTTCCAGCGGTCGAAGGTCGGCAAGGTGCTCAAGGATCGCGTCCGGGACGTCGAGATCGTCAGCCCGTCGCGCGTGCGCTTCCATCTCCACGAGCCCTTTCCCGACTTCATGGCGTACTACGGCACGCTGGCGACCGGCGCTGGCTGGATCGTCCCGAAGC
>WNGI01001710.1_pt1 | contig 18541 bp, 11 predicted proteins | sample 5400621 | NCBI WGS metagenome assembly WNGI01 (sample SAMN13153374, study PRJNA577476) | soil metagenome | isolation source: 20 cm soil or saprolite under Garry oak tree replicate 1 | place: USA:California | collected 2016-06-15
AACCTAAGACAAGCACTCTTTCAAGCCGGGTCAGAGTCCGTTCTCACTACGAAATCCATTTTCGCCGATCTTAGAAGGAGCTTAGAATGCACGCCGCAGCGCCGATGTGGCGGAATGGTAGACGCAACGGACTTAAAATCCGTTCTCGTGAAAAGCGGGGTATGGGTTCGACTCCCATCATCGGCACACTCGAAAATCGCCATTTAGCTAGGTAATTTGTTAGGCATTTACGATTTTGTTGATTGCGAAAGGTCGCGCACGAAAACGCATGAAAACACCGTCTATTTGCCAAGTATTAGCCAAGTAATTCTGAATTCTGACTCGCAGGAGCATGTCGTGCTGTCGGCTCACCCGCGGCGAGTCAGTCGAAATCGCGTGCGCAAATCACGCAGCACTGGCTTGCATCTGGGTTGAATTTTCAAAGATGTGCTCGAACAGGGTTGAGCATTTCTGCCTGTAAAGCTCAGGCGAATAAGCGCGTGGCAATCCGTCATCCAAGACGTCTTCAATCGCGAGCCTCACTTGCGCGCGAGCTTGCGCTTTGAGGCGCCAGTTGAGAACGAGGGCTGACTTCACGCTTTGAAGAAGTTGTCGGGCGACTTTTTTCACTTCCTTTCGTTCCTCAGAAGTGAGATCTGGACCAGGCCTTGTCAGAATGTCGAACACCGTCAGTTCATCTTCCGTCAACTGCTCGCGGACGTGACGCTGCTGTTCGTCCGTAAGCGCACGGCTTAATGCCAATAGTTCCTGGAATAATTCGTCGATGCTGCGGCTGCCGGCGTTGTATGACTCAATCAACTCCTCAAATTTTGCGAGGTAATCGGCGCGCGTTTTATTGATCCGAATCATCTTTTCGAGTTGCCCGCGGACAGCCGCCTTGAGTTGCTCAAGATCGAGGTTCTTCTTTTTCGATTGCTTGAACCGTTTCGCCAGAACTTCAAAATCGATTTTCGCCAGATCGATAATCGCGCGGCCATCGGCGCCGCTGGGAATGTGGAATCCGTCAGCAGCGATCGACTCATCCAGTAATTCGTTCACCTTGGACATGACCACCGAGATGTCCTCTCGCCGGTCACCACCGGTGCGCAGTCGAATTTCATCTGCGATTACTGCGAGGCACGAAACGCGAGAAGCAAACTCCAGAGCTACTGGGTCCGGTTTAACTGCGCGAAAGAACATTCCAACCAGTCGCGCGTGCGCCAGAAATTCCCTCCGCAATGGATCGGGTGAAATAAGCGCATCGACAGCATCGGAGATTAACTTCACCCGATTGAATCCGGCGGCGGATTCGATCCGATTTAGATCAACGTTATGCCCTCGGCAGAAGTGCGTCGCCGCATCGAGCGCCTTTTTAAAGTCGGCGAGAAGCACGGCCTTGTCGCGCACCGGGGTCGCGCCGCCTTTGCCAGCGCCGTAGATGGCGAGCGCTTTCTCAAGTGAAGCAAAAACATTGGCGTAATCCACGATCAGTCCGCTGTGCTTTCCGGGAAACACTCGGTTCGCCCGAGCGATCGTCTGCATGAGCGTGTGATTCCGCAGCGGCTTGTCGATATACATTGTCGAACAGCTCGGCGCGTCGAATCCTGTCATCCACATCGCGCAGACAAACGCGATTCTCAGCGGATCATCAGGATCTTTGAAGTCTTCATCCAGTTTTTCGGTATTCATCCGTTTGCGATGAGGAACGATGTCGAGGCCGAGCTTGGCCAGTTGTTCGACTTCGTTTTGCCCAGGCGAAACGACCACGGCCATATCAGTGCTCTTGAGAATCCTGAGTCGATCGTTTAATGCGCGCACCTTGTCAGGATCGGACTCGGTAAACTTGGCGAGTTTCGCGAGTTGGATCTCTACCCCCTTCTGCTCTTCCACCCAATATTTTCGCACCTTGTTATACATCTTGAGCGCAGTGGCCTTGTCGATCGACACAACCATCGCTTTGCCCTGAAAGCCGCGGTCGAGAAAATGCGTAACAACATCCTTCGCGATCTTATCCAACCGGTCATCGCGAGTGATGATGTCATATTGCCGCCCAAGTTCCCGCTCCAGTTTGGTCTCGGCTTCTTCGTTAAGCTGCGCCTCCTCGATAAGCGCGTAAATGTCCTCATTGAGCGCTGCATTCTTTAGTTTCAGTTCCGGCGTTCGGTTTTCATAAAAGAGCGGGACTGTTGCGCCGTCTTCCACGGACTCCTGGAAATTGTAGACCGAGACGTAATCCCCGAACACCTCACGCGTTCGCTCCTCAGTCGCGATGAGTGGAGTGCCCGTGAACGCGAGGAAGATCGCATTCGGTAAGGCGGAACGCATGTTCAGCGCGAGCGTGTCATATTGTGTGCGATGCGCCTCGTCCGTTAGAACGATGATGTCGCGGCGATCAGAAAGCGCTTCCGGCGTCAAAAATTTCTGAATCAGGGTGAACACATAGCGATGATTCCCCCGCAATAGGTCGCGCAACTGATCTCCGTTTTGTGCATGGCACTCGTCGCCTTCTTGTTGGCTAACGGCACCGGTCGCTTTGAATGTCTTTGCGATCTGATCGTCTAGCTCCACGCGATCCGTAATAACGACAAATGTCCAGTTGCCTGGAATTTTCCTCAGCACTTTTTGCGAGAAGAACACCATCGCCAAACTTTTGCCTGAGCCTTGCGTCTGCCAAAACACGCCGCCACGCCCGTGAGCTTCTTCGCGTGCCTTCAACATCGATACGATCGCATTATTAACCCCGAGCACTTGATGATTCTGGCCAACAATTTTGACGACCCCCGTTTTGTGCTCGGAAAACACCGTGAAGTTTTCCACCAGATCAAGCAGACGCGATTGCGCGCACGTTCCGCAAATCATCGTTTCAAGCGAAACCCGACGCGGCTCATCCTCGCGCTCAATGCGTTTCCACTCGAACATCCGATCCCAATCCGCCGTGATCGATCCGACACGACTCTCACTTCCGTTGGATGCGATGATAAACCCGTTAAACCAGAACAGAGCTGGAACACCGTTGAGCGGATGCTTGTAACTAGTGATGTTCTCTTCTAATGCCGCGCGCGCTGGAACACCGGGCTTTTTGAACTCCATCACAACAAGCGGCAAGCCATTGACAAATCCGATCAAATCCGGTCGGCATGTATAGAGCTGGCCCGTAATCGTTATCTGACTCACGAGCAGAAAATCGTTGGCCGCCGGGTTTTCCCAATCGATCACGCGAACTCGCTCTACTTTTTGACCGCCACGTTTTGGATCAGGAACGCTGACTTGCACGCCCTGTTTTAACAATTCGTAAAGATCGCGATTGGCGGCGACGAGACTCATCGCCGATCGATCGCGAGTTAATTGGTTGACTGCGGCAGAAATCGCTTCGCCTGGCAAATTAGGATTCAGCCGCCGCAACGCAGCGCGAAGTCGGGAAAGCAATACCACTTCTCCGCTTGTTTCCCGTTCAAACGTGCCGTCGGGACCAAAGACTTCGTCTAACGCTGATCCGGTTTCCCAGCCAAGTTTTTCAAAAAGATCGACCGCTGGTTGCTCCACTAATTGGTCTTCGGTGTAGGCGTGGGGCATGGGCGACAGTCTTCGCTGAAACCTCACTGGATCGCGAGGCGGGGCTTGAACACGCTGAGGAACTTCTCGCCGGTGTCCTTAATCCACTGGTGCTGACGCGACCAATCGGGTTGCGCCTTGATGTCAGCGGGAATGGCGACCCAGAGGTATGGGGCTTTGATGTGCAACTTCTGGCCGATCAAGGATTGGAGATCGGGTATCTGCGTTTCCAACATCTCCTTGAATAGACGTCGCTGATTCCGGGAGGCGGAACTGGTCACGCCCCAATAGACAGTGAGGCTGTCGCCGGACGGATAGCACTGGATGCCGAACTGGATGCCATCGTCGAGGGGCGAGAAGCGGCAGACAGTCCGCCCCTTGGCCGGGTCGTTTTCGCGGAGCGTGAGTTGAGAGCCAACAAGCGCCGAGGCGCAGGCCCGCCAATACTTGATTTGGAGTTCACGCTGTTCGAGGGACCGGCGGATGTTTGGGTCTTGCAGCGCCTCTTTCTCCAAGGCAAGAACGCGAGGTTGCACGACACGCTGGAAATCCTCCAAACGGTCGCCGAACCAATCGTGCTGGATCGGCCAGTCGTTCTGATCGCGAATCGGAATACCTTCGTCCGTGATGTAGATTTCACCGCCGTTGTTGTTGAGTTCCCAAGTGAGTTGATAACCGAGTTCCTGCTGGATGGCGGCTTTGTCTTTTTCCAAACCCAGGGCGACCCTTTCGCCGACGTCGCCGTAGAGGATCAAAGAGACGTGGATTTGACCGCGTCCCTGATTGAAGCTCAATGCGAACCCAGCTTCGCCGGTCTCACCAAGAGATATGGATACGGAAGAGTCGGGTGTCGGAACAATCAGCTTTGGGGGCACACCGCGTTCTTCCAAACGGCTGTCAAGGTGACGCCAGTACTCCAGCCGGGCCTTGGCCGCGTTCGTCAAGCCTTCCGGCTCGGGCATGGCTTCGGCTGAGGCGGAATAGGGTATCCCGTTGGCAGATCTTGGCCATAGCGTGAGCACGCGCTCGGTTAAAGCGACGGACCGCCTGCGAATGGCATCGGCATCCCATTTGGGCAGGCTGGTGAAATAGGTGTTGAGATCGAGATGGCTTTTAGCCAGTTCGACCCGCTTTGTGTCGAAAGGCGAGTTACTCAACTCCGTGTTGTAGCCGGTGAGCGTAAGGTTGCCCAACGCGTGGAGCAGCGCATCGTGAATCTGTTCCCATTCCTCCCCGAGCATTTCCTTCCACGCCTTTCCGTTCTTGTTGTTGGTGATGGTCTGGGGCATGACATGCTCGATGGTCAACGTTGAGAGGTCCACGCGCTCGCGATGGCCGAAACTTTCCTCCAGCCCTTCGAGGATAACGCGTGCCTTGGTGGGTTCGCGGCGGTAAAGTTCAAAACCGGGAAGGCGCTCGCGAACGGCGGTATCATCCGGCCAGCGACGGGCCAGCCAGTAGGCTTGGAGGTCCGCCCGCGGATTGCTGCGAACCATGGTGATTGCTTCGACGAACCACTTGCCGTAGGCGCGGGTGCTCTCGCCGCAAATGGAACGGCGAAGCACAAAGCTGACGAGGTCACTCATGCAGCCGCACAAATCCTCCTTACTCAACTCGTCGCGGTCGTGGCGGTCCAGCAAGTTGAGGAGTAACGGGTAAGCAGTCGTGGTTTCCATGCCTTCGACTTGGCGCAATACGGCCCGCAACTCCTCGTCTTCGATCGAGCCGGGCCGGCGAAGCATGAGATCGAGCCGGGCGAAGCGTTTGAGTTCGACCACCAACGCCTCCGGTTGTTGGACGACTTCTTCGTGGGCGTTCTTGAAATCCACGAAGGTCGCGTCTTCCTTGGAATACCGGCCGTTGCGCATCAGGTAGTCGCGGTAGAACGGAGTCATTTCGACCGTGTCCTCCGTTTGCGTCTTTGCGAAGAGCTGCTCGAAGGGTTTCCAATGCTGCTCATCAAACTCCTGCTGCTTGGTCACGGGAATATCCATAAACACAAAATTCCGGATCAGGTCGGACTCTTCTAACGGCAAGCCGGTGGAGTTCAGGCTGTCGAAAATCTCGTATGGATTCTCTCCATCAATTACCACGGCCACGAGATTCAAGCGCGTTGTGATGACATCGAGCAACTTGCGAAGATGGTTTTGGGTGTCCTTGCGGGACAAGTGTTGGACGTGCCGCTGGAAATACTTCCACGCTTCATACACACGGCTGCTGGCAAACGCCGACATGTCGTGCCCCTCGACCATCGAAGTGAGCACTTCCCGGTCGCCGAGCCGCGGAAGAATTTTGTAGCGGCCGCTGCCCTGCTTGCGTTTGAACAGGAGATAATCCTCGGTGACCTCGTCGGCAAAATCGTTCAACCCGCGCGAACGGGCGACATCACGAATGGCCGAAAGCAGGATGGTGAGCGTGGTTAGACGTTGCTGACCGTCAATCAACTGGTACGACGACGTGCTGCCAAGCATTTTGGACGGGAGGTGGCAAACGAGTGGGCCAAGGAAATGAACCGGTTTCGAGTCGTTTTCTATCAAAGCCCAAATGTCGAGCCGCAGGCGCTCCCAATGCTCTTTCTCCCAAGAATAGTAACGCTGAAAGAGCGGGATGACGTATTGATTCCCGGTCTGGAGAATGTCGCGGATGGTCTTGGGTTGCGCTTGCATTAGTTCAATTTGTTTCGAGTTCCATCTGCCCCGAGAGCAGACGTGGCAGCAGCAGATCGCGCGTCCGGCGGAGATTCTGGATTTGGTCTACCAATCGCCAGCAAAGCTCCGTCATCGGTTCTGCAATCTTGGCCCATTCCGTTTGCACCACTTGGCTCGGCAGCACGAATTGAAACCGTTTGAAGTCCTTCAAGACGATTCGCGGAATTGCCGCGCCGGTGACGTAGTTCTTCAGTCGTCCCCTATTATCTGGCGATTTCAGGATCGCAGCCAGCAAGTGGGGATTGATTCGGGCGTTCGGACGCAGAATCGCGATAGACGAGAGCAGCACCACATCCTGCTCGGCTCGATTCACGAAGATGTATTTCAAATAGTTCGCGCCATCCTTTGTGATGAGAACGTCGTTCTTCTTCGGCCTGCAATCGTTGCGAACGAGGTCGTCGAAATCCTCGCGACTGATGAACCGGCAGGTTTCCATCGTGAATCCCCAATCGTGCATGTCTTTGGAAGATGCCATCGGCATACCTTCGTCCACCGACTTCGGGCTTGAGTGCGAGCCATCCGTCACTCGTTCACAGACATCATCCAGAACAGCGACCTCCCAGCCTTGGGGAATGTCGCCGAGGGGGTAGGCGACGCGCGGGAGCTTTTCGTGGCCGGGGTAGCGGAAGTGGACGAACCACTCGCGGTAGAGGGCGCGGGCCGTCGCCTCCAGAATCCGGATGCGCCGCTGACTGTTCTCCATCAGCTCGTCGTAGGCCGATAGGATGCCCTCTATCCGCCGTTGTACCGGCAGCGGGGGAAACCTCACTGGCACAGTTCGGAGAATCCCCGTGTTCAAGTTCGGCATCGTCGCGCCGACTGCTTGATTGGTAATCCAACTGACGAGATCGTCTTGCCGGAGATAGTAGTGGAGGAAAAGCGGACTGAGCACTGATTCGCCGAAGCTGAGTCGGATGCAGCCTGTGCCGCACATCCAACCTTCCTGCTCTGGCCTGATGAGCGCCTGGCGACCGATGTCGCCGCGCCGCCCGTAAACGATGTCACCTTTTCTCAGTTTGTGTCGCGATAAACGTTCGACGTGCTCTGGTGAAACGCGGGCCACATTCTCGGTGGCAATTCGTCCTTCGATGATGTCTTTCGGCATCACGACCGGAATGCCCTCCGGCGAGTAGTCAGACTCGTGGAGTTGTGAACCGAACGGCCCGGTCTGGATGATTCCATCCACGTCGTCGCAGACTTCGCCAAGAGTTGTTTCGCGCCAGACTGCCATCTTCACGCCTCCAGAATCTCCGCAATATTGCGGGCGATGGTTCGTTCGAGGTCGCGCGCCTGGAGGTTGAGGGTTTCAAGTTCCTCGTTCAGCGTTTCGAATTGTTCCTTGAAGTCCTCGTCGCTCACGGCTTCGCCGGCGGCCACGCCCACGTAGCGGCCAGGGTTGAGCGACCAGCCTTGCGCTTCGATTTCCTTGAGCGTGGCAGCGCGGCACAGGCCGGGCATGTCGGCGAATTTCAGTTTCTTGCCGAAGATTTCTTCGATTTTGGCGCGGGCTTCGTCGCCGCCGAGGGTGTAGTCGGGGGCTTCGCCGCGATAGAGGCGGACAAGGTTGGCGAGGAAGCCGACCTGCGCGGTCGTCCATTCGCGGTGCGCGCGGTCCACCTGCCGGTAGATGTGGCGGGCATCAATAAACAACACTGCGTCTTGACTCATCTTGCGGGCCGCTTTGCCTTTGTCGAAGAACCAGAGGGTGCAGGGGAGCGTGACGGTGTAGAACATGTTTGGTCCCACAGCCACCATTACTTCTACAGCTTTTGAGTTGATTAGCTGTTTGCGAATTTCCATTTCGGAAGCACGCGCGTCGGACGCGGAGTTCGCCATGACAAATCCGGCGCGTCCTTTTTCATTGAGCGCGGAGTAAAAGAGCTCAATCCAGAGATAATTCGCGTTATCCGCGCTTGGCAATCCGAACGGAAAACGCCGGCCCTTTCCGACATCAGCTTCGAGGCGTTCTTTATCGACTGCATTCACATTGAATGGAGGATTCGCGAGAACGAAGTCGAACCGGCCGGAGCTCTCGAAAGGATCCTCGTAGTAGCTGTTTGCTTCGCGGATCTCGCCTTCGAGGCCGTGCATCGCGAGGTTCATCCGCGACAGGGCGACGTTCATGCCCACCTTTTCGTGACCATGGATCGACAACTCGCGCGATGGGTCTTTCTTGTGCTCGGAAACAAAGCGCGCGCTTTGCACGAACATGCCACCGGAGCCAGTTGCCGGATCGAACACTGCGCCGTGATAGGGCTCAATTACTTCCACCAGAAATCGAACAATGCTCGCCGGTGTAAAGAACTCGCCACCTCTCTGGCCTTCCGTGCGTGCAAATTCGCCCAGGAAGTATTCGTAGATTCTGCCGAACGCATCGTAGTCGAGCGTCGCCGGAATTTCAGAGACGCGCTTGAGCAGTTGCTTCAACAGCGTGCTCGAAAACATTTCGTACGTTTTCGGCAGGACGCCTGCCAACTGCGGATTATCACGTTCAACCGCGCGCATGGTATCGTTCACTTTCGAGCCGACGTTTACGCCCTCAGGAAGTTTCAGGAGAAAATCAAATCGCGCTTCCGGCGTGAGGAAAATGATGCCCTCGGCAGTATACGCATTCGGATCGTCCACACGCGATCCGCGCCGGCCACCGGCTGCCTGCTTCTCGAGCTCCGAGCGGCGTTTCGCGAACCGCACTTCCGCGAATCGCAAGAAGATTAATCCAAGAACCGGCCCGGAATACTGCTGTGGGCTCAACCCGGAGTTCGCCCGCAACTGATCCGCCGCGTCCCACAAGCGTTTCTCCAGCGTAGCCGTGGCGCTGTCTTTAGCTGAAGGAGCGACCCATTGCACGCGCGCAGCCTAGCCGAAACTTTTTCCGATGAGAAGGGGCAAAACGGAGCCTCGGAAGCATGCTGTCATGGTAGAAACGCGTGGCCTGTCAGCCCTATTGCTCAAAAATTTCTCAGGCTCGTTACCGGTTTAGGAATGACTCCTCGTAAGGGAGCACCCCCCGGCCCAGCCTCCTGGTTACTCACTGCGCCCAGATTCCAAACGCCTGGATTTTCACTTCGCGTGGCTCGTCGCCGACTTGCCGCGGAAGGCCGAATACTTGGACTCGGACAATCGATCTGTGATGAAAGTCGAGCTAAATCGTCTGATCTCGAATCAGTTTACGGCGTTGCGTTCCTCGCGACAAACCAATCGACACTTGTGGCGATTCCGGAGCCACGCCCTCACACCGATCGTAGCGTAGCTCTTCGGGTGCGCCTTCATATACTTGCGCCACTCACGAATCGGTAGCGAGTAATAAGGTCCGGGAAATTCCATCGCAGCCTTCTCCATGAACGCTCGTCTGGGACGGCTTGCCCGTCAATGTTCAGCGATTCCAGACGCTTGGAAAGACGCCTCGATTCGGGAGATCCAGCGCAGAGCAAAACCGCGCGGCCTGTCGCGCAGAAATCTGATTTGGAATCAGTTTGTCGCTTTGCGTTCTTCGCGACAAACCAGTCTCCACTTGAGGTCCACCTGCGCCTTCGTTCCGAAAGGGCAATGCTACAATGCAGTAAATCAGTAAAGGTTTTTCATCGTTTGTGCTAACGCTGCGCTTGTTCTATTTGTTTACTCACCCGGTCTTTTTCGTGGCAAACATCAAGGTCCGCTCGGATCGCGGTCGTTTGCCGGGCCTTTGGTCGGAATGGGTCCTATGAGCAAAGAGAAGTCTCAAGCTGCTGAGCTTCGCGTTGCGCTCGAACTAGACGGCAAGCATGCCTTGATTGCACAAGCCAACTTGAAGGGCACGGATATTTACTGCGGGACGCCGCCGAGGCCAGTCGGGGGGAAGAAACGGGAAATTGTCCGCAGTTCTTTTCATGCCGGCGGGCCGACGCGACTTCACGGATTCGGGCTCGCAACTCAAGCCGGCCACCTCGGAATGAGGCCCGATGAGGTAAAGGGCGCCGTTCTCCTTGCGGGGGGTGGCCCTGGAGGAATGCTTGATTGGACTTACAAGGTGCGGCCCGACAGCTCAACGCGGAAGACGCTCGTTCTGCAGTGTGATCGACGAATCGCGGGAAGCACGTTGATAAGCTACTAGGCCATCGAGTCAGGCATCGCCGATCCGGTGAAGGCCGCTCTGGAATTAGGTCGCTTCCCAGCGATGGACGTCGTCGGCCAGGTAGTCTCAGATTGGACCGTTCCTCAGGTGATGATCCTCGTCATGGTCCTGCCAGAGCCGAGCATGGCGTCTTTAGAGGCTACGATCCGAGCAGACGAGGAAGCCAAGCATCGGCGGGATTTGCCTGGAAAGACGCTAGCGGATCGTCTGATCTTCAATCAGTTAGCAGCTGCTTCGGCTTTGGCGCCGATTTCCTGTGTCTTATCGCAAAATCATGCTACGCGCGCTTGTTCAATCTTCGCGCTCCCGGTAAAATCTCGTTCCCAAAAGCGGATGAGTGTAAAAGCCGCGTATGGCTGACAACGACCAAGCTGCCTAACACAAGACACTCAGTATGACGATAACACGATCACCAGAAGAAACGCGAAGTCATTATGTTTCTCTCATGGGAGAGGCACTCGGTGAAGCCTCATACGCATTGTGGAGTGAGGTGGCGCTGCTATATCGGGACTGGGGGGAGTTCACCTATCTATTTGGCAATCCAAAGCGAACTGATTTACTCAATAGAGCTGCGCCGGTGTTCTTCCGTGCGGTCCAGGTCGCTTTGTTCGAGGCAACGGTTCTCCGTATTGCTCGCCTGACAGATCCGCTGAAATCTACTGGGAAATCAAACCTGACTGTCCAACAGCTACCAAGTCTTGCCGATACTTCGATTGCTAGTGGGCTCGCTGGTTTGGTCGAAGCAGCAAAAAAGGCTGCAGAATTCTGTCGAGACCGCCGTAATCGGCAAATCGCGCATCGCGATTTACAGCTTGCACTTAGCAAAGGCGCCAAACCTCTTCCTGACGCGACGATCGAGAACGTCAAAAACGCGATCGTCGCGCTAGGCGAGATCTTGAATGCGTTGACTCGACACTATCTCAACTCCACGACTGTTTTTGAGTTCGATGGCGTAGCGGGCGGCGCACCCTCCCTCTTGAAAGTCTTGCAGGACGGTATGCTTTTGAAATCGGAGCGCTTTCGTCGCGCTAAAGCGGGGGGAAGAGTGTATAAAAATCCCCCTCCGAAAAAGGGATGACATGTAGCCTCGTAAATCCTCCAGGCATACTAGTGCATAGAAAAGAGTTGATTTATATGCAGAGAGCGATCGTGCGATGCGGCAGATCTCTGGCTAACAACGGATATTGAGTCCGTGAATTCGTCTCTCACTCAGCGGCTAGTTGGCCCAACACTTGCAAATAGAGCACCGTTTCGATCGGTGTTGAACCGATCGAGGTGCCCGATTCTTGCACAAATCCTTGCACAAATGTGCAGGCACCGATCAACCGCCTACGCGACCACCCTCAGACGCAGCGGACAAAGACTCCTTGAAACGATTCGCTTTCTAAGTGAGACGATGACTTTCGGGTCAGTCCGTCTTCAGTTCCAGCAGTTTAACGACTTCGTCGCGCAGCTTCTTAACTTCGTCGTTGTCGGGAGCGAGCTTTACCGCACGGCTTGTTAGAAAGTCAGCTTCTCCACGAGCGCGGCTGGCTTCGTAGGGGTCACCGCGTTGTTTGAGAGCAAAATCAGCAAGGCGCCGGCCAAGATGTACGGCTACGCGAATACCGCTTTGCTCTTTGCGGAAAGTTGCAATTGCTCCTTCTCATGAGAGAATTTACGCAGTTATTATCGAGGTTCGCAATGCCTGACGACTCGAAGCAGTGGAGCAAGCTTCTACAAGCAATCGCCAATGGTGTGGTGATTCCTATCGTCGGACGCGATCTGCTTCGCATTCCGGTCGATGGCCGCGAGCAACTGCTCTACGAATACCTGGCGAAGCAGCTTGCGATCCAACTGAAAGTCGAGTGCGATCCTTCTGCCAGCATCGACCAAGTGGTCGCTGCCTACCTTAGCTCCAGCAGCAAGGACGACCGGAACGACCGTACCGACGTCAACGTGAAGGCGCTTGAAATCCTCAACCACCTCCGCGATGCGGAAGGCCAGACGCCGGTCGCTGAACCGCTCCGCAAGCTCGCAACGATCAAGCCGCTACGGCTGTTTCTCACCACGACGGTGGATTCACTCCTGGCAACAGCGCTGGGCTCACCGCCCGACCATGTTTTCGGCTACTCGCCGATTTCAACCCTCTCAGATATCCCACGCGATTATGCCAGCTCGCCCCACCGCGTCGTCTTTCATCTATTCGGCAGAATCTCAGGGATTCCAGATAGCGCGCTGATTGACGAGGATACCCTCGAGTTCATTTGGAAACTGCACGAGGAGTCCATGTCTACGCGCCTCGCTAACCTGTTCGACGAGCTGCGCAACAAGCGCCTGCTCCTAATCGGCAACGCACATCCTGACTGGCTGGCGCGCTTCTTTGTGCGCCTCGCCCGCCGGGAGCGCCTCAACAGTGGCACCGACGCTCGCGAATTTGTCGCGGATGGAGCGGTCGTGGCCGACGTCCACTTGCGCGACTTTCTGGAAAACTTCAGTCCGCAGACCAGATTCTTTGGCGTGGCAAATCCTATCGACTTCGTGGACCAGCTCGCCGAAAGGTGGGCTGCCTTCCCAGACAAGCCCTCCGCTGCGCCTGAATCTTTGGGCCCCACGGTGACCGCGAAGCCTCCAGCGGTTTTTGTTAGCTACGCCAGCCAAGACCGGAACGCGGTCGAGCGACTCCAAGCCAGCCTCGGCGCCGCGGGATTGGATGTGTGGTTTGACAAGGCACGCCTCAAGACCGGTGACCCGTGGTGGCCGGAAATCGAACGGAACATCGTTGGCTGCGACGTCTTCGTAGCTGTGATATCCGGAAACAGCAACAAGCGCGATGAAGGCATCTTCATCCGCGAATGGAACCGCGCGCTGGAGCGGCTCGAAGACATGGACAAAGCCTGTGCCCGCCTCATTCATCCCGTGATTGTCGACGAGACGGCGGAGGGCGCCATCACCTTTAGCGGCTTCCGCGAGTTTCATTACGCTCGCGCTGCCGGTGGCGAGCCTCAGGAGGACTTTATTAAAACCTTGACAGCCATCGTTCGCGAACGCCGCTTGAAGGCTGCCGCGCAATGAATTGCTCCACGGCGCAGCTTGCCGATTCGCAGCACCCTTGGATTGGGCTTGTGTCCTTTACCGAAGGCGACAGTGACTTCTTTGCCGGCCGCGGCAATGAGATCGAGCAATTACTCCGTCTGGTGCGACGCGATACGCTCACGTTGCTTTATGGCATTTCGGGCCTTGGCAAAACTTCGCTTCTTCAAGCCGGATTGTTCCCGGGGCTCCGAGCGGAAGACTATCTGCCAGTTCCCATCAGGCTTGATTACCTGGAGAGCGCTGGCCCTCTCGCGAAGCAGGTCTTCGACGCCATCGGCGCATCCGCTGCCGAGGCGCAAGTGGATGCGCCTCAACCGCAGGCGCGTGAGACACTGTGGGAGTATTTTCACCGACTGGACAACCATTTTTGGAGTCCGCGTCACGATCTCGTCACTCCCTTTCTCGTCTTCGACCAGTTCGAGGAATTCTTCACTCTCGGCCGCGAGACTGCGGATCGCACCAGACGCGGCTCGGAGTTCGTAAGCGAACTCGCGGATCTGGTGGAGAACCGCGCGCCCGCTGCGTTGCGCGACGATCCCGCACGCGCGAAGGAGTTCAGTTTCAAACCCGCGCCGCTGAACGTCCTCCTCTCAATGCGGGAGGATTACCTCGGAGATCTTGATTATATCCGTTCGAGGTTTCGCGCGCTGGCCCAGAATCGTCTGCGCCTGCGACCCATGGGTGAACGGCAGGCGCGCGAAGTCATCGCCCTTGGTGCAGCGCTGCTCGCAAAGGGCGTTCCGGATCGCATCGTAAAATATGTCGCCGCTGCGGATGCAAACGGCGACGGCGTTGAAATCACTGTGGCCCCTGCACTGCTCAGCTTGGTATTGAGACAGCTCAATGAGCAACGCCTGAGACGCGGCCCGGACGCGAAAATCACGCCCGATCTTCTCGACCTCGAACAGGAAAAAATTCTGGAGGATTTTTATCTGCAGACGCTGAAAGACTTTCCCGTGGGCGTGCGAACTTTCGTGGAGGACAAACTCCTTACGGCGAGCGGCTACCGCAACAGTTGCGCTCTCGATGATGCGCTTACCCGGCCGGATGTGACCCAGCTAACTCTTGATAAGCTCGTCGATCGCCGGCTTCTGGCCTACGAGGACCGCCATCGCACGAGAAGAGTGGAGGTCACACATGACGTCCTGCTCCCGGTCATCAAGGCAAGTCGAGACACTCGCCTAACGAGTGAAGCGCGCGCCGAAGCTGACCGCTTGCGCGCCAGACAAGCAGAGCAAAGACGCAAGCAACGGATAACGGCAGCCGTCGCGGGCGCGTTAGCTCTCAGCTTGATCGCCATGATCGTCCTCGCGGTCGTGGTGTTCTATCAAAAGAAGAAGACCAGCGAAATCGCCAGCCGGGGAAATGTTTCGCTCGCTCGTTACTCAAAAGAGGGGGGGAACGCTCAAGCCTTGGCCCAACTTGCGCAGGCGTTGCGGCTGAATCCGGAAAATCGGGAAGCCCGTGGCCTGACGGCCGCTATGCTGACACAGCTAAACTGGCATGTTCCATTAACCGATGCGATGCGGCACGATGCCGGGGTTAGTTCAGCACAGTTTAGTCCCGATGGTCAACGGGTGGTGACCGCCTCAGTGGATCGGACGGCGCGGCTCTGGGATGCCGACACCGGCAAACCCGTTGGCGAGCCCATGAAGCACGAAGACAAGGTTAATTCAGCGCAGTTCAGTCCCGATGGTCAACGGGTGGTGACCGCCTCAAATGATTCGACGGCGCGGCTGTGGGATGCCGCCACCGGCAAACCAATTGGCGAGCCCATGAAGCATGACAAGGCGGTCAATTCAGCGCAGTTTAGTCCCGATGGTCAACGGGTGGTGACCGCCTCAGTGGATCGCACGGCGCGGCTGTGGGATGCCGCCACCCGCAAACCTGTTGGCGAGCCCATGAAGCATGAAGACAGAGTTAATTCAGCACAGTTTAGTCCTGATGGTCAACGGGTGGTGACCGCCTCAGAGGATTCGACGGCGCGGATTTGGGATGCGGTGAGCGGCAAACCAATTGGCGAGCCCATGAAGCATGACAAGGCGGTCAATTCAGCGCAGTTCGGTCCCGATGGTCAACGCGTGGTGACCGCCTCAGACGATTGGACGGCGCGGCTGTGGGATGCCGCCACCGGCAAACCCGTTGGCGAGCCGATGAAGCATGAAGACAGCGTTAGCTCGGTACAGTTCAGTCCCGATGGTCAACGCGTGGTGACCGCCGCGTGGGATGAGAAGGCGCGGCTGTGGGATGCCGCCACCGGCAAACCAATTGGCGAGCCGATGAAGCATGAAGACAGCGTTAGCTCAGCACAGTTTAGTCCCGATGGTCAACGGGTGGTGACCGCCTCAAATGATTCGACGGCGCGGATGTGGGATGCCGCCAGCGGCAACCCCGTTGGCGAGCCCATGAGGCATGAATCCGTCGTTAGTTCAGCGCAGTTCAGTCCCGATGGTCAGCGGATAGTGACCGCCGCGTGGGATAAGACGGCGCGGATGTGGAATACCGCTAGGGGCAAACCCGTTGGCGAGCTCATGAAGCATGAAGACAAGATTAGTTCAGCCCAGTTCAGTCCCGATGGTCAACGGGTGGTGACCGCCTCAAATGATTGGACGGCGCGGATGTGGGATGCCGCCAGCATCGAACCCGTTGGCGAGCTCATGAAGCATGAAGACAAGGTTAATTCAGTGCAGTTCAGTCCCAATGGTCAACGGGTGGTGACCGCCTCAGTGGATAAGACGGCGCAGCTGTGGGATGCCGCCACCGGCAAACCCGTTGGCGAGCCCATGAAGCATGAAGACAGCGTTAATTCAGCGCAGTTCAGTCCCAATGGTCAACGGGTGGTGACCGCCTCAAATGATTCGACGGCGCGGCTGTGGGATGCCGCCACCGGCAAACCCGTTGGCGAGCCCATGAAGCATGAAGACAGGGTTAATTCAGCACAGTTTAGTCCCGATGGTCAACGGGTGGTGACCGCCTCAGTGGATAAGACGGCGCGGCTGTGGGATGCCACCACCGGCAAACCCGTTGGTGAGCCCATGAAGCATGAAGACGGCGTTACTTCAGCGCAGTTCAGTCCCAATGGTCAACGGGTGGTGACCGCTTCATGGGATATGACGGCGCGGATGTGGGATGCCCTCAGCGGCAAGCAAATTGGCGAGCTCATGATACATCACGGCGTCGTTAATTCAGCCCAGTTCAGTCCCGATGGTCAGCGGGTGGTGACCGCCTCAAATGATTGGACAGCGCGGCTGTGGGATGCCGCCACCGGCAAACCCGTTGGTGAGCCCATGAAGCATGGAGACGGCGTTACTTCAGCGCAGTTCAGTCCCAATGGTCAACGGGTGGTGACCGCTTCAGAGGATACGAAAGCGCGGTTATGGGATGCCGCCACCGGCAAACCCCTTGGGGAGCCCATGAAGCATGAACACAGCGTTAGTTCAGCGCGATTCGGTCCCGGTGGTCAACGGGTGGCGACCGCCTCAGGGGACACGGCGCGGCTGTGGGATGCCGTGATTATGACGGATAAGGACACGAGAGAGGATATTCTTTTACTTGCTGAACTAGCTGAAGCCACCGGCGGTGTGACTTTGGAAACTGTCGGGTCAACAGAGAGTCTCAAATTGCTGACTCCAGAACAGATCAGAGCATCGCGGCAGAAGATCGGTGCGAAATTCTTGAAACCGTCTTCGAAATTGACTCCGTTACAGCGATTCATGGAATGGAGCGTCTCGGATCGCAGAAGCCGGACGATTTCTCCGTTCTCGCAAGTCACAGTTTCTGAATGGCTGGAGAACAGGATCAAGGAGCGAACAGTCAAACGGCTACGAGACGCGATGGAGCTCGACCCCGCGAATGCTCGCGTAACCGCACATCTTGGCCGACTTCTTGCCGATCAGGCGCTCAAACAAGGCAGTGATCCCGACGAAGCCCGGCGCGCTCGAGGAGAAGCTGATTTTCTAACAACCCGTGCGCTAACGCTTGCTCCCGACAGCGACGAAGTTAAGAGGTTGCGGGACGAAGTCGTCAAGTCACTTGAGCTGAAGACGAACTGACCCGAACCTGATCTCTTCCCTGGACCCCATTCCAGCGCCGGTGATTCTCCATACGACGACGCCGAATGACATTCTCTTTAGAAATCACCGGCCAGAATCTGGTCATTGCGACGGCGGATTGCTTCTGGGACGACTTGTTCGTACACGGCGCTGAAGTTGTCCTCGTCTTTCGCGCCTTCGTCAGGCACTTGAAGAACCGTAAGCCATCGGTTTAGCGAACAGAAATGTCCGATTAACCACGTCAATTCGACGATTTGGGCATCCACATGCCGCGCCATTTTCTCCGGAGAGAAGCGTTTCAACCCTTCGTCCTTGAGATTGTATTCGCGTAGGACATCGCGCATTTCCTGGAATTCCTCATTTGTCACAAGATGAGCATCCTTCGTCACCTTTGCCGTGTAGTCGAGCACTACGCGTTCGCGCTTGGCGTAAACGTCGGGATGCTTGTCATGCTCATGAAGATGCAAGAACTTCGGTATGGCTTCCTGCTGCCTATCTATCTCGCAGACCTCCTTGAAATTCGAAAAGTCATGGCTGAAACCGGTGTGAATCACGCCATCCGAGCCCGGCGACTCCATTCCTTAGCAGTCGCGTGCGACGCCGAAAATCTGGTGGTAGCGCGGTCGCGCACTAACTAACTGTCAACGATCAACTCTCAACTAAGAACTATTTTTCAGCTTAAGTTATCCGATGGCAAAGCTGCAAAATTGTGACGGAGTGCTTAACGACCTCTCGCGGAACGCCGACCGGCCAGCAGTATTTACTCTCCGAAAACGAGGCTCGGAGACATGGAGCTATGCGGACTTGGACGGCTGCGTGGACCGGCTCGCGCGTGGGCTCCGCCATGCGGGACTCGCACGGGGAGATCGCGCTGCGATCATTGCCGATAATGGGCCCGAGTGGATCGCCGCGACGCTCGCGGTCATGCGTACCGGCGGTGTCGTTGTGCCGCTTGATGTCCAACTCGGGGAGAAGGCGCTTCGACATGTGTTTGGCGACAGTACTCCTCGCTTTGTGTTCACGACGAAAAACCGGGCTGAACGGATCGTGGCCTGTGCGGAAAA
>WNGI01001711.1_pt1 | contig 18539 bp, 20 predicted proteins | sample 5400621 | NCBI WGS metagenome assembly WNGI01 (sample SAMN13153374, study PRJNA577476) | soil metagenome | isolation source: 20 cm soil or saprolite under Garry oak tree replicate 1 | place: USA:California | collected 2016-06-15
TCGGGATCGAGGTCACCGACGGCGAGAAGGACTTCGAAGAGGTCGAGCAGATCGACGACGAGATGCTGCTCGACATCGAGATGATGGACTCCGTCTCGCTCGACGACCCGGTGCGCATGTACCTGAAGGAGATCGGGCGGGTTTCGCTTTTGACGGCCAACGACGAGGTCGAGCTGGCCCAGGCGATCGAGGCCAAGCCGCTGCACGACGCGATGAAGGCGCTGAACGTGGTCGAAGAGCTGGATGGGCGCCAGCGCTCGGTCGACGAGCTGCTGCCCGAGGTCATCGAGCGATTGGCCACGGTCAAACGGAAGGGGCAGCAGTCGCACATCGCGCAGGAGCTGCTCGGCCTGATCGACCTGGGCAAGCTGCCGAACCTCACCGACGCGGCGGCCGCGGAGCGGCGCCGGATCTCGAACGGGGCCCGGCCGCGGGTGCGGGCCGAGGCCCTGGAGTCGTACCGGATCGCGCGGTACCGGTTGACGGAGCGCTACGAGCGCGCCTACGAGGCGAAGCAGCGCCTGACCGAGGCGAACCTGCGGCTGGTGGTTTCCATCGCGAAGAAGTACATCGGCCGCGGCATGTCGTTCCTGGACCTGATCCAGGAAGGCAACATGGGCCTGATCCGCGCGGTCGAGAAGTTCGACTACCACAAGGGCTACAAGTTCTCGACCTACGCGACGTGGTGGATCCGGCAGGCCATCACGCGCGCCATCGCCGACCAGGCCCGGACGATCCGCATCCCAGTGCACATGGTCGAGACGATCAACAAGCTCGTGCGCGTGTCGCGCCGACTTTTGCAGGAGCTGGGTCGCGAGCCGTCGGACGACGAGATCGGCGAGGAGATGGGCATCACGCCCGAGAAGGTGCGCGAGATCGTGAAGGTCTCGCAGGACCCGGTCTCCCTGGAGACGCCGATCGGCGAGGAAGAGGATTCGCACCTGGGCGATTTCGTGGAGGACCGCGAGGCGGTCTCACCCTCGGACGCCGCATCTCTCACGATGCTGCACTCCGAGGTCGAGGACGTGCTGGACACGCTCACGCCGCGCGAGCGGCGCGTGCTGCAGCTGCGGTTTGGCTTGATCGACGGCCACCAGCGCACGCTCGAAGAGGTGGGCAAGCGCTTCGGGGTCACCCGGGAGCGCATCCGCCAGATCGAGGCCAAGGCGCTGCGCAAGCTGCGGCATCCGTCGCGGTCGAAGAAGCTGCGCGACTACCTGGAGTAGTTGCCGGCTTAACCATCTCCCGAGACGCCATGGCGCCCAGCGGTATCGCCAGGCCCCTCCGGCGCCTTCGGCGCCACCTCCCTATGAATGGGGAGGAGTTGGTTTTACCGATTCAGGTCAGAGGTGCGTAGAGGATGTCTCGGCCGTTGCGCCTGAGGACCCAGACCCGGTCACCTGGCCGTAAGGCAACAGCCCACTGCTGCTGCATGTAGTAGCGTCCCGTCTCCTCGGTAGTGAGTCGATAGGTTCCTCTCGCTCCCATCGGCTGCAGTCGGGTCCCCATCGGTTCGCCCCAAGGGGTGCCGTAAATCCGGGCGGGACCGACCTGAGCATCGATCACCTCCGCGATCTGAGCGTCGCCGAACCGCAACGTTTGGTCGACCTGCCAGATCCTGAACGCCACGAGCAGGCCGCTGAGCAGTCCCAACCCGGCGATCACCACGCCGGTTTGGGTGTCGAACGACGGAGACGTGCTCGGCCAGAGGTGCGCCATCACCGAGAGGCCAAAGACGATCAGGACCAGAGAAGCCACTGCATAGATCGCGCAGTCCACGCCGGTCAGGACGGCGCCCACCATCTGCATGAATGGAACACGGCGGGGCGGCGAGGGCTGCTCGGCCAGGGTTCTGGCAACAAAGGTCGGTAGTGGGTACGCCATGGCGCCTAAGGCTATCGCCAGGCCCCTCTACCGGTGTTCGACGTTTTTGGCGCCAGAAAGGTCCTTCGCCGGCTGAAATTCGGCTCCGTTGGATCCAAAAGCGTCGAATTCACATGATTGGCTGGTCCTGAAACCAAATCGGGTCCGGTTGCGTCTTTAAGGCGAGGATCTTGTGCAGCAAGCGGTGGTGACGGCCGGGCACTCTCGGGAAGCTGACTTCGACGCCCTGATCGGACCGCACCTCGAGGCCGGCTACCGAACGGCTCTCGCGATGCTGCGCGATCCGGACGCTGCCCGCGACGCGGTCCAGGACGCGGCGTTCAAAGCGTGGCGCCGCCTCCGCCAGCTGCACGACGCCGCTGCGGCGCGCGTGGTTCCTGACCATCGTCGCCAACCAGTGCCGCAGCACGCGGCGCGCGCGCTGGTGGTCGGTTGTGAAGCTACCCGACGTTCAGTCGGGGCAGCGCAACCTCGAGACGGAAAAGCCGGACCTCGACCGAGCGCTCGCGCGCCTACCGCAAGAAGACCGGCTCGCTCTGTTCCTGCACTTCTACCTGGACCTCCCGCTCGACGAAGTCGGCACGGTCCTTGGCCTGAGTGCTGCCGGAGCCAAGACTCGTGTTTACCGCGCGGCCAAAAAGCTGCGCCCTGACCTGGAGATGAGCTGATGGACGACCTTCGGTCCGAGATCCGAGCGGCGTTCGACAAGGAGCAGGCCGGGCACGCACCGACGCTCAACCTGCGCCACGAGGTCGTGCGGGCCGCGGCCCGGCAGCCGCGCCGGGACGCAAACCTACAGTGGCTCGCTGTCGCGGCCGCGCTCGTGATCGGAGTCCTGGTTGTGGTCAGCCTGATGTCGAGCCGGCTCAACCGGTCTGTCGTGCCGGCGCATCCGACCCCGGTCGGCGACTACGGCACGCCGCCCGCGGGAGTGGCGCTCATCTACGTCGGCGATCCGGGCCATCCCGGCTGGTACGTCGGCCTCGACTGGACCGGCAAGCCGCGGGGCACGCTCAAGCTGGCGCCGGCAGCCGCCGACAATTCGAGTTTGCGCCAGGCGCCCGACGGGTCGGAGTTAGCCGCCGGTGGCGGGAAGGGCGGTTACACCTCTTTCATCGACCCGGTTCACAAGCGGATCGTCGCTCAAGATCCGTCGCAGCTCCAAAGCATGCAGATGTGGTCCGACGATAGCCGCCAGCTATGCACCCTCGCCTTCAAGACTCCGAACTGGGAGATCGGGCTCACCTCGCCTGGAGCCGCGCCTTCGAAAGTGCACGTGGCGGCCCTCGACCCGGCGATCGTCCGCTCCGGGGTCATCGGCGTGACTTTCGCCGCATGCAGCCCGCGGAACGATCGCGCCGTCCTCTTCCGCTCCGTCTTCGATTACTCGTCGTATGAGTGGATCGTCCGGCTGTCCGACGGGCGCATCCTCTCGCAGCGCAAGTTTGTCGCGAACATGCTCTCCGGCATCGTGGCAAGCAGCGACGGGTCGCTCATCGCGGAGAGCTCGGCCAAGGCTTCCGGTCAGATTGCTCCGGCCGCGGCGTCGACGATCATTCGTCGGACGTCGGACAGCGCGGTCGTCGCGACCATCAATCCCTCCTATGCTGTGCTGGCGTTTAGCGGCGACAACTCAGTAGCGCTCGTCACGACGACGCCGTGGGCTTCAGGCATCCGGTCGAACGTCGGCGTCCTCGACTTGGCGTCGGGCATGGTGGTCCAGAGGATGGAAAGCGGTGAGCTGTCGAGCTTTTTCGTGGAGCCCAGAGCGAAGGCGTTCGCGGTCTTGTGGAAGGAGGTCGGCGACGAGAGTGCGCACCCGCGCGTCAACGTCTACCTGATCGGCACCGCGGCCTCCGACGGCTTCCTGCCCTACCCATATCTTCAGCCTTAATCGATTCCGGACACAATTACGCCGTGCCGGTCATCACGATCGGGCGGCAGTTCGGGGCGGGAGGGGCGACGGTCGGCCGGATGCTGGCCGACCGGCTGAAGGCCGACTTCCTCGACTCCAACATCATCGACGAGGTCGCCCGGAGGCTCCAGCTTCCTAAAGAGGAGGTGGAGGCCGAGGACGAACAGCCGGGATCGCTCTTGGCCAGGCTGCTGGTGGCGCTGGGTTCCGCCAGCACCGAACCGCTGCTCCCGGTTGAGGCCGCCGCCTGGACCCCGCCCAATGCGGCGCCCACCTTCGACACGCGCAAGGCGGTGCTCCAGATCACCCAGCACGTGATCGAGGAGGCGGCGCGCGCCGGCAACGTCGTGATCGTCGGCCGCGGCGGCGCCTACATCCTCCGCGACTTCCCGGGCGCCCTCCACGTCTTCCTGCGGGCGGCGGAGGCGGTGCGCGTGAGGGCGATCATGGCCCGCTTCGGCATCGCCTCGGAAGATGAGGCCAGGCGCCGCCTGAAGCAGACCGACGAGAACTGGACCTCGTACATCAGGCAGGTCTACGGCCATGACCGCAACCATCCCGCCCACTACGACATGGTCCTGGACACCGGGCGGCTTGGCTACGAAGTGACAGTGGAGGTCGTCCTGACCGCGCTTCCGGTCCGCAAGCCGATACCCTAATCCGGCATGGTCCACTCCCTCGGTTCGCGAACGTCGGGCGTCGACGGCTCGAGCGAGGGCGGCCGGATCAACACCATCAGCATCCCGGGCGCCCTGGTGATCTATGGCGTCGCCCTCCTGCAGCAGCTGCAGCGGAAGAACCCGAAGACCAAGCTCAGCATCGCTGCGGTCCAGGTCGACGGCATCTGGTGCCTGGAGCTCAGCTACCTGGGCGACGAACCGGCGGGCGTTCCCCAGGCTTGGCACGGCCACCGGGTCATCCTCAAGAAGGTCGAGCCGCCGGCGCCGCCGAGTGCCTGAGTTCGGCCCCCAGAGCAAAGTCCGTGAGGTGCTGGCCTCTCTCGGCGAACGCGGCCGCGAGGCGCTCCGCCGGCACGGCTACGACGTCGGCGACGGGTTTGTCGACGTCCTGTCCCAGTACCAGAGGCTGGAACATGCCGCGCGGACCGAGCGGCTGCGGGACCTGGAGGGGTTGCTGGCGGAGCTGAACGCCGCCGGCTGAAATTTACAGTCTGTTGACCTTCCAAATCCAAGGTCGCCGATGTACCATGCAACGAATTCGGTTTCAGGACCGTTATACGGATCGAGGTTTACGTCATTGCAAAAGTCGAAGCTGGAATCGGACAAGGGCAAATGCGTCTGCGGCAGGCGTCTACAAGACGCGGCCATCTTCACGTATCGCTCCCACACCGACCGTTTTCTCTTTCACCGCTGCGAGTGCGGCACGGAGTGGACCGAGCACCAGACGGACGTCGACCCGACCGATCCGGTCTCCTCGGATGAGGTGATCGAGGTCCACAAGCAGCTCGCCAAGTTCGAAGGTTCGATCGCGGAGCTGCTGCAGCCCCACTCCGCCTGATCTAAACCCGCGTCTCGCGGGCTAGCCGTAGCAGTGGTAGAGGATCGCTCCCGGGTTCAGACCTGCCCTGAACGAGTACTCCTCGCCGGCCGGCACGAACATCCAATCGGCAGATTTGAGCTCGCGGCCGTCGTGCAGGATGATCGAGCCCGAGACCACGACGCGAAACAGATCGCGCGAGTGTTTGTGCGACGGAACGATGCCTCCCGGTTGCACCACGGTGAGAAAAAACAACGCCGGCCCCTCGAGCTTTACGGGGAGCTGCCACTGCTCGAAATCAGGCGGCATGTCTTCTCGCCGGAGGTCATAGAGGAGATCGTTCATGTCCGGATCCCGGGATGTGATGACGCGAGGCTCGTCGCCGTGCTTCTTCCTGTGGTCGTCAAGCGCCTTCTTGATCCGCTCCTTGCCTGCGTCAGCCTGGATGACCGAGTCGTTCGGGGTGAATTTCGCGCTCACGTGTTTCATCCTCCCAAGGAGAGCCCGGCCCGACAGTGGATGTGATCCGGCTGTGACAGTACTCCCGGGTCAGCGCTTGTCAAGGTCGCCGGGCACAATGCCGTGGGCAAGGGCCCAGGTCGCGACCTCGGTCCGGGACCGCACGCCGAGCTTGTTGCGGATGCGTTCAACATGCCCTTCGGCGGTGCGTTCGGCGATGAAAAGGCGCTCGGCTATCTGCTTGTTGGTGAATCCCGCGGCAACCATGGCGACCACCTCGCGCTCCCGGCGGCTCAACGGACCAGCCTCTGCCACGGACGCGGGCGCATCCTCTTCCAGCGCGTAGGCGAGCGCGCGATCCGCGCTCATGGACAGGCCTTCATTCCACGCCCTGTCGGCCTTGCCCTGGGTGAGCTGGGTCCGTGCCTTGCCGCGGGCCTCCTCGAGCTGACCCAGCCGGGCCGGCCACGCGCTCAACGACCATTCGCGAGACATGCGGTCGACCACCGCACCAAGGCGCAGCGCACGCTCAGGGTCGCCGCGCGTGACGGAAGTGAGCGCCAGGCCTCCCACGCACCAGATCGCCCCGAACGGATCGTTCAGCTGGCGAAAAGTGGTGAGGGCTTCATGCCAGCTCCGGGACGCGCCCTCGACGTCGCCCACTCCCAGCCTCGCGTTGGCATCGCTCTCCAGGTATCGCGCCGTGGTCGCATCGTCGCCCTCGGACCGGCTGAACGCGATGCACTCTTCGAGCATCGCAAGCGCCTCCTGGTGATGGCCCTGTTCGGTCGCCAGCACCGAGACCTGGTTTTGCGTCTCGATCGCCAATCGCCGATTCCCGGAGTCTTTCAACAACGAAAGGGCTTCGTCGTACATCTTGCGGGCGGCGGCGAGCTGGTTTGCCGCGTGATACACGACCCCGGCTCCGCTCAGCGTCTGGGCGATCAGCAGCGGATCCTTCAGGCGTCGGGCGGCCGCGACGCTGGCGTCCGCGAGTCTTCGACTCTCGAGGTGGTCCGCCTGCCTCAATGCGAGCCGAGCCGCAAGGTTGAGCGCTCGCGCTCGAGCCGCTCCCTTCACCTGCGATCTGTCGAGCAAGTCGAGCAGGAGAGTCCGGGTGCGCGCGTGGTTGCTGTATTCGAAGTCGGCCACCTCGATGGCCAGCTCGAGCCCTTTGTCGTCTGCGTTTTCTCGAGCCCAGGCGATCGCGGCCCAGAGGTTGGCGGACTCTCGCGTTTTTGCCGCCGGCTTGATGTTGGGCTCGAGCCAGGTTTTGTAAAACTCGTAGTGCCTTCGGCTCACCGAATCGAGGTCACCTGACGCGAGAAGCTTCTGGAACGCGTACTCGCGGTGAGACTCGAGGAGCCTGAACCGGGTGCCGGCTTCGGAGGTTTCGGCAACGACCATCGACTTCTGGACCAGCCGGGTCAGCACACCAAGCACTTCACCTTGATTCATTTCGGAGCACACGGCCCACGCGGCGTCCAGCGAGAATCCGCCCTGGAACACTCCCAGCCGGCGGAACATCTGAGCCTCGGCGGGCGTGAGCAGCCGATGACTCCAATCGATCGTCGCGGTCATGGTCTGCTGCCGCTCATGGACGGTCCGCGCGTCCGAAGCCAGGACGCGGAAGCGGTCGCTCAGGTTGGCCAGCAGCTCCCCCGCGGACATCATGTCGAGCCGGGCCGCCGCCATCTCGATCGCCAGCGGCAGCTGATCGAGCCGCACGCAGATCTCGGAGACGGTTTCTGCATGCGGCCGCGCATCGAAATCCGGTTGCACAAGACGCGCCCGGGCCTGAAAAAGCTGGAGAGCTTCGGCGTCGCCCAGCGCGCCGAGGGGCCAGCGCACCTCGCCCGGAACGCCCAGCGGTTCGCGGCTCGTCGCCAGGATCGTCAGCTCCGGGCAATCCTCGAGCAACCCGCGGCAGACCGTCGCGCACTCGGCCGCGACGTGCTCGCAGTTGTCGAGGATGAGGAGCACGCGCTTGCCGGCCAGCCACGAGGAGACCACGCGCAGGGGAGGGCCCTGGCCCGGAAGCTCGAACATCGCCACGAGCAGGCCGGTCACGTCGTCGGTGCCGACCAGCTCGACCCACCACGTGCCGTCCGGCCACGCGTCCTGGCTGCTCTTCGCCACCTCCACGGCCAGGCGGCTCTTGCCCACGCCGCCGGTACCCATGAGGGTCACCATGCGGGAGGAGTGGAGCAGCGTCTTCAGCGAACGCAGCTCCGCCTGGCGGTCGATGAAGGTGGTCAAGAAATGGGGCAGCCGGCTCGGCACCAGGACGCCGGTTCCGGTCCGCAGCGTTGAACTTCCCGATGGGGCAGATTGCATAGAGGCGCCCCCATTGTGGAGCGCATCTCGCCCCACCCGCCGAACAATCCGACGGCAGGGCTCCACGCAAATCTAAAGAGAGGGATCGCGACGAGATCCCTCTCTTTAACAGACGCACCGCGCGGGTTCGGAGCGCGGTCGATTGCATCGGACAGCTCCTAGCGGCCCGCACGCCCCCAGCCGTCATCGACCGGCTGGCTGATCGGAGCGTACTGCGCGATGAAGTTGGGGTCGTCCTGCAGGATCCGCGGTGTCGCCCGGGGAGCCATCCCCTGAAGGACGTAGCCCGGCAGCTCGGCAGCGGCCCGGCTCGGATTGTCCTGGCGGAGGACCGTACCTGGAGCCGCGTTCACGGTCTGGCTCTGGGTGGTGGCCGCGGCGCCACCGGTGAGGCCCTTGGCCACGTAGCCACCGACGGCTGCGAGACCCATGGCGACGATCACAAGGACCGCCGTGACGAACGTTCTCGAGACTGACGCTGCGCCGAATGATGCTCTGGCTTCCATGTCGAACTCCTCGTGATGGTTATTCGGCTCCTCGCGCAAGCCGTGATCCGACAGTAGGAGTCAGGGCGTATTCCTTATAAGGAGGGAAACACCTGAATCGGCCCGCGCCCGATACCTGTTTTCGGGTACCCGCTCAGCCAGGGAAAACTGGCGGGGATCGCCGGCGGCTCGACGCGTCTTCAGCGATCCGCGGGAAACCAAAAGAGAGGGACCGTGATGGTCCCTCTCTCGACCTGGCCGCCGTTAGGGGTAGTGACGACGGCTGGTTAGATGTAGCGGTTGCCGCGGCTCAGCCCGACCGGAGGCTCCGCGCCCGTGCCGGTGTTCCCGCTGGTGCTCTGCGAGGGCAGCGCCCGGGTCAGGTCCGAGTCCGGACCGTGGGTGTCGGCCGCCTGGCCCGCAGCGTTGTCAACGATCGACTGGTTGCCGCTGCTGCGGCCATTGCGAATACCCACCGGCGCGGCCTGTGATGCCTGCGATGCCTGCCCTTCGGCGCCACGGTCGAGCAGCGCGGGAGCGCTGCCAGCGTCCTGCCGCAGGACCGTTCCGGCCGCTGGGTGGACGATCGCGCTCCGGGTGGCGGTTGAAGCAGCGAGGTTCTTGCTGACGACCGAACCTGCGACCGCCAGCGCGACCGTTGCGCAGATGGCGAGCAGGACGATGAGACCCTTCGGGACGGCGCCTCCTCTCAACGTTTGCCTGGCTTCCATGTCTGTCTCCTCTTGGATTTTGATTTCGGTTGCTTGTGCAATCCGTTGAGACGAGACTAGGAATCAGGAGACATGCCCCATAAGGGGGAAACCACCTGAATTGGAGCCGGCAGGTACCTAATTCCAGGTACCTGCCGCCCCCTCTTCGATCGTTAGCTGCCGGCCGCCAGGGCCGATGCCTGCGCCAGCAGTTGCTGGCCCTGGGCGATCATCCCCTTCAGATCCTGCTCGCTCGCGGTCGGCCCGCCGAACGCGGCGTTGGTGAGAGCCGTCCGCATCTGGGCCTCCAGCGAATCGCGCTGGGAGGTGAGCGACGCGATGCTGTTCTCGACCGAGGTGTAGTGGCTGTCATCGATCGAGGAGCCGCTCGCGATCGCGTGGGTCGACGCGACCAGAGTGTCGTTGGCGAAAGGTGCGAATGGCGCCGCTATCTCCTTGTAGACGTTGTGGAGCCGCACCAGTGACTCGTGGTGCGCGCGCATGTCGCGCGAGATCGCGGAGGTCTGGAGGAAGTCCGCCAGCACCGCCCCGTCGGGCTCGTAGCTGTCTTTCAATCCAAGCAGCGCGAGGATGGTCGGCCGGATGTCCGCGTGGTCCGACCACGTGTCGCTCGTGCGGCCCAGGTTCTTGACCCCGGGTCCGACAAAGCCGAGCCAGGTGCGCCCGATGTCTTCGGTCGCGTCACCGTGACTCCAGGCGAAGTGATAGTCCACGCAGGTGGGCACCGAGTGCGCCGCGTCGGGGCAGCGCGTGTTGGTCGTGGTCAGGAAGTAATCGGGGTTCGCGAAGTAAGTGAAGCTCGGCGTCCGGTTGGAGTCGGCGTTGTTCATGTGCAGCGCCTGCTGCCCGACCGGATCTGCCATGAAGAGCATGACCGGGGTGGGCGATCTGCTGACGTAAGGATCGACCGATTGGGCCGCGGCAAGGTTGCGCTCGAGCTGGCGGAGGTTCGCGTTGGACGGTGCGGGCTTGCCGCTGACGTAGACGGTCGGGGCGGAGTCGAAGTGGATGTCAAAGGTTGGTGGGGTGTAGCCCGCGGGAAGCAGGGCCTTGATGTTCTGCGTGACCTCGCCGATCTGGTTCGCGGGGCAGGTGTCACCGGCCGTCACGTTGCAGAAGGTGTGGCTCCACGTCCCGTCGGTCGAGTTGCCGCCGGCGAAGTGGTCGTTCTCGTCGGACGTGAACGTGAACAGGGTGTTCGACTTGTTGATGCCGTCCGCGGCCAGCCTCGAGAAGAAGGCTCCGAATGCCTGGTCGTATGCCTGCAGCTGGGCGACGTAGTCCGCCTCGCCCGGACCCGAGGCGCGGAACAGGGAATGGTTGTCGTGCGCGTCGGAGATGTAGGCGAAGGTGACCGGAACGCCCGCTTCCTGCATCTGGGCGACGTAGCCGAGGCTCACCTTGGCGAGCATGCCGTCGAATCCCGGGAAGCCGGGGCGGCCGGCGGGATCGGTGATGGGCGCGCCGGTGGTGTCATTGACGGCCGGCTGTCCGCCGGTGATCGCGGGGTTGACGTACTTGGCGCCGAACAGTCCCTGGAAATTGTTGTATCCGCCGGGCTCGTCGGGCAGCACGTCCGGCCGCGCGTGCGTGCTGGAGTTGCAGATGCCGCCACCCGCCGCGCAGTGGACGGCGATGCCGACGAAATCGGTCTGAGCGAGCGACGGGTTGGCGTTGGCCTCGTTCCACTCCGCCGAGCCTGTGCCGAAGACCTTGGTCATGTCCCCGGCCGGGGTGGTGCGGGTGTTCTCGAGCACCACGTTGGCGGTCGAGACCGCGCCGTAGTCGCAGCCCGCGCGCGTATAGGGAACCCACGGGGCCGGCGTGTTCAGACCGCCGGTGGTGACCATGTTGGGCAGCGGGTCGTTGACGCCAGTCGCGGTCACGTCGTCGACCTTGTCGGTCCAGTACTTGAATGCGCTGGAGAATGCTGTGGTGCCGTCCGGCTTGAAGTAGCCGTACGAGTTGCTGACGGTGAGGCCCTGGCGGTCGGGGTAGAGCCCGGTGAGCGAGGTGAGGATCCCACCCGCCGTGTGCGAGATGAGGATCGTGTGCTCGTTGTCGCTGAGGGTCCCGTTGTTGGTCATGAAGTTGAGCAGGTTGGGCATCTGCTCGAGGTCGGAGGCGGCGTTCGCGCGGTCGCGGAAGAGGTGCGTGTTGTCGAACTGGATCGAGATGACGTGCTTGATGCCGTTGTTGAGCGAACAGTTCTGCGTTGCTGTCGCGACGGTCGGGGCCTGCGCGGACGCGGTGCCTGGAGTCACCGCCTGCGCAATCACGATCGCCGCCGCAGCCGCGAGCCGAATCAGCCGTCTCATACCAAACCCCCTAGATGCTTCAGCCGACTCCAACTTCATCCGAGCTCCCCAAGCCCGCCGCACCGACCATAACCCTCCCCCAGTTATGGGCGGGTTACACGCGGTTTAGGAATCGACCTTATTCAGGCCGGGCCGGCGTGTCAAGTTGGGCCAAAGCGGGGTTTGCCAACCTGCGGTCGGGACGGAGGATCGCCCACGCGACCGCCCAGTAGACAAAGGTGATCAGCCCGCCGATGACGAAGATCAGGCTGGGGCCGATTCGATTGAGTGCTGCGGCAGCGATGACGGGGGCGATGGGGCCCACCAGATAGGAGCCGAAGAAGTCGACACTCGTGACGCGACCGATCAAGTTGGGCGGCACGTGCTGTTGCAGCGCCGAATCCCAGTGCGTGTTGGACGCGACGATGCAGAGGCTGAACGCAAATCCGCCGACCAGCACTACCGGGAGCAACGGCGCGATGCCGTAGATCGCGAAAGAAAGGCCGAGCAGCGCGCTGAAGACATACGTGCCGACCAGGAGATTCTTGAAATGCATGTTGCCGACGATCAGGCCGCCCGCGACCTCGCCCACGCCGGCCGCCGCTCCGATGACGCCGTAGGTGGCCGCCGTTCCGTGAAGAACGTTGAGCACCAGGAATGGAAGGGCGACCGTGAACCCAGCGAAGAAGAAGCCGTTGGTTGCCGCGAAACCGATGATGGCGACCCAGATCCAGGTCACCGAGAACGTGTACGCGACGCCTTCGCGGATCTCGGCGAGCAGCGGTTTCCGGGGCGCCGGCTGCCGCTCCGGCGGGCTCGCGAAGAAGAAGACGACAAAGCTGAAAGCAAACGTCGCGGCGTCGATGGCGAACGCCCAGGGTGGCCCGGCGGTCGAGACGACCAGGCCGCCGATGAGCGGGCCGATCACGCGAGCCGACTGCCCAGAGAGGCCGCGTAGGGCGTTGCCGGGCACGAGCACGTCGGGCGGGATGAGCTCGGGCATGATCGCGCTGAGCGCCGGCGTGTAGAAGGAAAAGGTCGCCCCGAAGAAGGCCGACAGGACATAGAGATAGGGGATCTCCAGCCGGTGGGTGAAGCCGAGGACGGCGACCATTGCCACGACGACCGTGCTGAGAAGATCCATCGTGAGGATCACTCTCCGGCGTGGCAACCGGTCCACCAGCGCGCCACCGAACAGGATCGTCACCAGCTGCGCGGTGGCAAAGATCGCGAAGCCGGTGCCCAGCTGAAGAGGGCTCCCATGGAGCGCGAGGATCTGGAACGGAAGCGCGACGAAGTAGAGCTGGTTGCCGATCATCGAAATCGCCTGGCCGATGAAGAGCAGGCGGAAGTTGCGGTGACGCAGCGGCGCGAGGATCTTCAGGCGCATTCCGTCACCTCGATGGTGACGGCTAGAGGGTCAGCCTCGGGGGGTCAATCTCGGGGCGTCAGTCTCGGGGCGTCAGTCTCGGGGCGTGGCGGGCCACCAGCGCGTGGGCCGGTCGGCGTCGATCGGCCGGGAGTCGGCGCCCCAACGCGCCGCACACATCGCGACCAGGACCAGAATCAGCAGCGACATCAAGACCTCCATGGCATTAGCTTTCCCCGGATCAAACTCCGGAGCAACATCTACTTTCGTCGTAACATTTCGCTATTCCGGATAATTGGGAATCGGTCGAGCTCAAGCATCTTCGGGCGCTGCGCGCCGTCTCGGAGACGGGGACGTTCTGGGCTGCCTCAGAGCAGCTGCACGCGTCCTTGTCCACGGTCAGCGATCACGTGAGCGCGCTGGAGGCGCTCGTCGGGCAGCGGCTGATCGAACGCTCGCGGGGCCGGCGCACTGTACAGCTGACCGAGGCCGGGCGGGTCCTGCTTGGTCACGCGGTGGCGATCGAGTCGCGCCTGCGCGCGGCAGAGGCGGACTTTCGAGCGTACGCGGCGGGCGTGTCGGGCAGCCTGCGCATCGGGATCTACCAGAGCGTCGCCAACAAGGTGCTGCCCGAGGTGATGCGCCGTTTCAAAGAGCGGTGGCCGGACGTCGATGTCCATGTGACGGAGGCGGCAAACGACAACGAGCTCGTCGCCGCGGTCGAGGGCGGAGATCTCGATCTCACGTTCGCGATCCAACCCATCGCGGATGGCCCGTTCGAGGTCCGCGAGCTGATGCAGGATCCGTACGTCGTTCTTGTGGCGGCGACATCGCCGATGGCGCGGCGCCGGCCTGCCGCGTCCGACCTGGACGGGCTGCCGATGGTCGGCTACCAGCGGGGAAAACAGCAGGACCGCGCGGAAGAGTTTTTGCTAGGGCGTGGGGCGCGGCCGCGTGTGGTTTTCCGCTCCAACGACAACGGGACGGTGCAGGCGATGGTCGCCGCCGGGCTGGGATTCGCGCTGGCCCCGCTTTTGGCGGTGGATGAGACCGACCCTCGGGTCCGCCTGCACCAGCTGGTCGAGCCGGTGCCGCCGCGCGTGCTCATCGTGGTCTGGCACCGCGACCGCTACCGGCCGCCCGCGTCGACGGCGTTCGTGGAGACTGCGGTGACGGTGGCGGCTCGCATCGAGCGCGCCCACGATGCGTTTCTGGCGAAGACGCTCAGACGGGGTGCGCCGGGCGGAGCGCGAAGACGAGCTCCAGGCCGTCGACCTCGTCCTCCTGCGTCCCGACCTGCGTGAAGCCCAGGCTTCGCACGACGCCCAGCGACGGCTGATTGTCGGGCGCCACAGTGGCGAAGACCTCGCGCTCGCCGTGCGCGAAGGCCCACTCGGTTAGTCCCTTCGCCGCTTCCTTGGCGTATCCCTGGCCACGGTAGGCCGTGAACACGGTGTAGCCGATCTCGGCGCGCCCGATGGCATCAGGCGGACCGTGAAAGCCGCAGTGGCCGACGATCTCGTGCTTGGTGGACACCATTAGACGAGCCATCCAGTCGCGCCTTGTCGGCGATTCGCGCATGCGATGAAGTTGAATCGGCAAAAAGCCGGCGAGGTCGCCGAGGGTCGGAAACTCGGGTGGCAGCCTGGCGCCGATCTTGGCTTCGGCGCCGGCGCGATCTCCCTGGATCAGGTCGGCGATCGCCTGCGGGTCAAGCGGTGCGAGCTCGAGTCGCAAAGTGCGGATGGCGCTAGCCAACATTCCTCGCCGCGGCAGCGTAACGCTCGCTGAGCTTGCTGAGGTGGGCGACCAGCTCCGGCGGATCGCTCACCGTGAAATCTGCGCCAAGCATGCCCAGGTAGAGCGCAAGCATCTCGACTGAGTTCGAGCGTGCGTGCACCGCGCACGTTGTGTCGTCGATGGGCTCGACGACAATCTCGCGCGGCACTCGCTCCGCGATCACCTGAGCGGAGGCATTGACGACCACGCGCGCTTCGTACTTCGCCGGCGCGGAACGGACGCTGCGCATTACGTACGCGGCGATATCGTCGGCGGGCAGCGGGCGCGGGACGAAGTGGGGGCCTGTGGGATGACGTGGCTGCATCCGGTCGAGCCGGAAGGTGCGCCAGGCGTTGCGGTCGCGGTCCCACGCGACGAGGTACCAGCGACGGCCGAGGTGCACGAGACGATAGGGCTCTACTGAGCGCACGGTCTCGGTGCCATCGTGCTTCTCGTAGTCGATGCGCATCACCTCATGGTCGCGGCACGCCGCCGCGATCGTGGCGAGCACCTTCGGCTCCACCGTTGGTCCGCTTCCGGTTGGCGTGGCCGCGACCGTGTAGGCCTGCAGCGCATTGACGCGATGGCGGAGTCGGGCGGGGAAGACCTGCTCGAGCTTGACCAGAGCTCTGACTGAGGTTTCTTCGATCCCGGAGACCCCACCGCCGGCTGACGAACGGAGCGCGACCGCGACGGCGACGGCTTCGTCGTCCTCCAGCAGGAGAGGAGGCATGGCGGCTCCGGAGGCGAGGCGATAACCGCCCGCGACACCGGGCGCGGCCTCGACCGGATAGCCCAGTGCTCGCAGGCGGGTGATGTCGTTGCGCACGGTTCGGGCGCTGATCTCGAGTGTCTCGGCGAGCTGCGCGCCTGACCAGTCTCGACGCGATTCGAGCAGGGTGAGGAGGCGCAGCAGGCGGGCGGATGTGTTGAGCACTTTTCCTGATCTTGCATCTTATTGCGGAAGGGAACTTGCCGCAATGGCCGATAGCGTTGGGTACGTTGCACGCTGGTCGCTTGGAAGGAGGTAATCGATGACCCAGGGCCTGTCCAGAACGTCCATGATCCTTGCCACTTTGGGGGTGGCGCTGGCGCTGCTCCTGGCTGCGCTCGACCAGACGGTGGTGGGTGTTGCGATGCCGCGGATCGTGTCGGATCTCCACGGCCTGGAGTACTACGCCTGGGTTACCACGGCGTACCTGATCACGTCGACTGCGCTCGTCCCGGTGGCCGGCAAGCTCGGCGATATGTTCGGTCGAAAGCCGTTCTTGCTTGTGGGGATGGTCGGCTTCATCGCCGCGTCTGCGCTATGTGGCACGTCCTTAAATATGGCGTCGCTCGTCTTCTTCCGCGCCCTGCAGGGAGTGTTCGGCGGCGTGCTGTTCGCGTCGACGTTCGCGGTGCTGGCCGACGTATTCCCGCCGGAGCAGCGCGCACGCATGAGCGGTGTGTTCGGCGCGGTATTTGGACTTTCGTCTGTGATCGGACCGACGCTTGGTGGATATCTGACCGATGGGCCCGGATGGCGGTGGGTCTTCTACGTCAACGTGCCGCTCGGAATCGTGGCCGTGCTCCTCGTCGCGTCGCAGCTGCCGGTGGTGCGCTCGAGCGCTCGGCTCCGCGACATCGATTGGGTGGGTACCGGGCTGCTGTTCGCGGGGCTGACTCCGTTGTTGATCGCGCTATCGATGACGCGCGACCACGCCTGGTTGTCGTTCGAGGTGCTTGGATTGCTGGTGGTCGCGGCGGTCACGTTGGTCGCCTTCTACTTCGTCGAGCTCAGGGTCGAGCACCCGGTCGTCCCGTTTCACCTGTTCCGGCTGAACGTTTTTGCGGTTCCGGCCGCGATTTCCTTCTTCAGTGGAGTCGGCATGTTCGGCGCGGTGGTTTTCGTGCCGCTGCTCTACCAGGGAGTCCTCGGTGTCAGCGCCACCAACGCGGGTCAGTTGTTGACGCCGATGATGCTGGCGGTCGTGGTGACGAGCACCGCAACCGGCGCGCTCATCGCGAAGATGGTCGGGTATCGCTGGCTGGGCACTGCCGCGCTCGCGGTGATGGTGGTCGGCCTCGTTTTTCTCGCTCGCGTCGCCGTTGGCTCGAGCGCGCTGGAGGTGACGCGCGACATCGTGATCATCGGCGCGGGCCTCGGCGTCACGTTCCCGCTCACGTTCGTCGTGATCCAGGCGGGTCTGCCACACCGGCTGATCGGCGTCGGCACGAGCCAGCTGACGTTCTGGCGGAGCCTCGGCGGGACGATCGGCACGGCGGTCCTCGGATCGATCCTGGTCAATCGCCTGCCAGTGGCGCCGTCGCCGATGGGTCTGGCCAGCACTCTCCATGACATGTTCCTCGTCGCGGCTGCTGTGGCTGCCGTGGCGGTGGTCGCCAGCATGTTCCTCCGGTCTGTGCCGCTCTCGCGCTCGACTCCGATCCAGAACCCGCCCGAGGCGGTCGACGTGGCCGCGTAGTAAGTTGATCTGGCGATGGCGAAATTGGTCGTATCGGAGTTCATCTCCGTCGACGGTGTGATGGAAGACCCGGGCGGATCAGAAGGATCCGCCCGAGGTGGGTGGGTGTTCCAGTTCAATCGCGGTGACGATGGCGACAAGTTCAAGCTAGACGAGGTGATGGCGGCTGACGCTCTGCTCCTCGGGCGCAAGACGTATGAGGGCTTCGCGGCGGCGTGGCCGGCCCGGACCGATGACGTTGGATTCGCCGAAAAGATGAACCGCATGCGTAAGTACGTTGTGTCCAACACGCTGAAGAACCCGGAGTGGAACAACACGACGGTGGTCGGCGGGGATATCGTCGGGGAGATCGCAAGGCTCAAGGAGCAGCGCGGCGGCGACCTCCTGGTCAATGGGAGCTGCCAGCTAGTGCATCTGCTGGTCGAGAACAACCTGGTCGACGAGCTGCGCCTGATGGTGTTTCCGATCGTGCTGGGAATGGGTAAGCGCCTGTTCAGCGACAGCCCGCACGCCTGGCCGTTTCGCTTGCTCGAATCAACCGCGGTGGGGTCGGATGGCGTTCTTGTCGTTAGGTACGAGCCCAAGCGTCAGAGCGGCTAGGGAACGGCGGACGGCGAAAGACGCGGAGCAGCACCTAAAATTCGAGGTCCGTTCCGGGATAGCTCAACCGGTAGAGCAGGCGGCTGTTAACCGCAAGGTTCAGGGTTCGAATCCCTGTCCCGGAGCCAATTTCGAGTACAAAGAGCGCTTGAGGTGGCATCCGCGACCCCGAGTGATAGCAACCGGATAGCAACCAGATAGCAACCGAGCCAACTTGAGTTGATGGCCGCTGCTGCAGAGAGGTGTTTCTGCTGACGGGCTAGGGCGGCCAACACGCTTCGGGCTAACGTATGCCACAGCCCTGGGAATCTCAAATCCGTCAGAGCGTCACGAAAAGGTATGGGTGGTGGTTGGCTCACCTGGAATGCATGTGCCGTTGGGCGTCTTCAACGACCTCAGAAGCGCTCTCGGATGGATCGATCTCCAATCCGGTGATTACTCGGTGGCCGAATATCCGGTGGGGATCAGCCTGTTTGAGGCGGCTGGCGAAAGTGCGCCCGCCGACCGAGACCCCGCGTCATTTACTTGCCCGCCGAGCCGCATCACCAAGGATCCCGGATCACGTGCGGAACTCCAGGCTCGGGAATCCCGTCCAGCGCGGGAAGACCTACTTTGGCTCTGGATATCCCACGTGCCCGATCGGCGACCCCTGCCAAGTGCTGTGTTCGCCACACTGGAATCCGCAGGGGACTTCATAGCTCAGTCAAAAGGCACGGGG
>WNGI01001712.1_pt1 | contig 18537 bp, 11 predicted proteins | sample 5400621 | NCBI WGS metagenome assembly WNGI01 (sample SAMN13153374, study PRJNA577476) | soil metagenome | isolation source: 20 cm soil or saprolite under Garry oak tree replicate 1 | place: USA:California | collected 2016-06-15
ATCGTTTTGTATATTGTTAGAAGTGGAGAGCTACATGAAGCGCACTTTTGTACGCAAGCTCGGAATCACTTGTGTAGCATTTATTATTGTTAGCATTAGTGTTCTCAGTTTTGCATTCATTGCTAAAGCAAGGCAAAATTCCCCTTATGTTCTCACGAATCAGACCGTTCCACTTGTCAGTCATGCCCATTTGGTGGGCGAAGCGAACGCACAGCAGCAACTCAATCTCTCGATAGGATTGCAACTGCAAAATCAGCAAGAGCTACAAACGCTGCTCAGAGAAATGTATACCCCTCATTCTCCTGGCTATCATCACTTTCTCTCTCCGCAGCAGTTTGTCGACGAATTTGGCCCAACTGCTGAGCAGCAACAACAGGTCATCGACTATTTACAACAACAAGGATTGAGCATCACCCATATTTCAAGCAATCACTTGTTGATTGATGCCAGTGCCACTGTTGCACAGGCCGAGGCTACCTTCAAGGTATCAATCAATAACTACAAGTTGGGGGCAAACCTGTTCTACGCGAACGCTAATCCTCCCTCTATACCAGGTCCACTTGCCTCAATTATTACCTCTATTGGTGGTCTTGATAACAGCGTGCATATGCACCCGCTCTATCATCTCCATCCGAAGAACAGAAATGAGCCGCGTGTAGGGCAGGGTGGCGGCTTTGCTCCTGCGGACCTGAATGGCGCGTATGATGCCACACCGTTGCTGCAATCAGGTGTACAGGGCAACAATCAGACTGTTGCAGTCTTCGAGTTGGATGGCTACCAGAGCAGCGATGTGACGCAGTATTTCCAGACGTATAATCTTGGCAATCCAAGCATTAGCAATGTTCTGGTTGATGGATTCGATGGTTCTGCCGGTGCAGGAGCCATTGAGGTTGAGCTAGATATTGAGGTTGTTGCAGCTATGGCCCCAAAGGCGTCTCAGATTGTCTATATGGGCCCTAACACAACGCAAGGCGTTAATGATACATACAATCAAATCGTCACCGATAAAAAGGCTCAGATTGCTACAATCAGTTGGGGTGAATGCGAGTCGCAGAGCGGGAATGCCGAACTGCAAACGTTGGATAACATTCTCAGCCAGGGTTCTGCCGAAGGTATTGCTATGTATGCAGCGTCTGGCGATTCTGGGGCCTACGACTGCAATGATACCAATCTCGCTGTAGACTCACCCGCGGGTGATCCAAATATCACAGGTGTAGGTGGCACCAACTTGCAGTTGAATAATGGAGCCTATGGAAGCGAATCGGTATGGAGTAATCCCAGTGACACACAACGCAGTCCTCAGGGCGCTGGGGGAGGCGGTGGCATTAGCAGCTTCTTTAAGGAACCAACCTGGCAAACTGGCCCAGGTGTGCAAAACCAGTACAGCAATGGAAATCGTGAAGTGCCAGATGTCTCAGCCGATGCTGATCCCGCAACCGGATATTCTGTATACTGTACTGTTGCCGCATCAGGGTGCTCTTCAAGTGGCTGGATAACCGTTGGTGGTACCAGCGCGGCAGCACCTCTCTGGGCAGGAAGTACAGCTCTTATCAATGAATACTTGCAAAAGCAGCAGAAATCTCGCATGGGATTTGCCAATCCTGTGTTGTATGGCCTGGAGAATGCCACGGAGCAATTTCCGCCGTTCCATGACGTAAGTAGCGGAACTAATCTCTATTATCCTGCTACTTCTGGTTATGACGAGGCTAGTGGCTGGGGATCTCCAGATATTTATAATATCGCGCGAGATGTTGCTGGAGGCAGTACAACTCCTCCTCCAACACCAACTCCCAATCCAAGCCCAACGGCTACTGGGACACCTGTCCCAAGTCCGACAACTCAGCCCAGTCCAAGCCCTACAAGTATAAATACGCCCAGTCCAGGTCCAACGGACACTGCTACTCCAGCGCCACCCGGTCCGACCAACTCATTGATTCGGAATGGCGACTTCGAACAGGGCAGTGCAACATGGCAGGAAAGTTCAGGTAGTGGCTATGAGATTGTTGATACGACCAATCCCCATTCGGGAAGCTACAGCGCTTACCTCTGTGGCTATAGCAGTTGTGACGATAGGATAAGTCAGGGTTTTGTTGTACCGAGGAAAGTCTCCAGTATTGCTATAAGTTACTGGTGGTTTGGTGAAACCTATCATATTACCCATAGCTGCGTGGATAAGTTTACCGTCGAACTGTTGAATGGCAGTGGTAACGCTATTGGCAAGATGCAGAGTGCCTGTAACACAGATGCCGACGGAAGCTGGCATCAGGTGAACTTCAATGTAACCAGCTTATTGTCAAAATATGCCGGTCAGACGGTGACGCTTGTCTTCAGCGCTACTACCTCTTCCAGTTGGGTAACAACTTCCTTCTTTGTGGATGATGCGAAAGTCAGTGCATCGTAATTTTAACTTGCGGCCTGAAGGCCGCTAGCCAACACAAAAGTTGAACTGGCCAGGTGTGGCGTCGCCACACCTGGCCAGTTCAACTTTTGTGTTTAACAATCTCTCTACTCTTGTGAGAAGAACACGCTCTTTACCTCAGTATAAAGCTGAGCTGCATGCATGCCCATCTCGCGGCCAATGCCACTCTTTTTGTATCCTCCAAAGGGCGCCTCGGTATGTACGCTATGACTGGAATTGACGGAGATCACTCCTGCTCGCATGCCTTTCACTACGCGTATAGCACAGCCAAGATCACGCGTCCATACTGAACCAGAAAGTCCATACGGTGTATCATTAGCTTGCCGGATTGCTTCCTCCTCACTTTCGAATGGAATGATACATACAACAGGTCCGAATATCTCTTCCTGGGCAACTCGCATACGGTTGTTAACATTTGTGAGTATGGCGGGTCGCATGAAATAACCCTCCCCGGCGTTGTTTATGCCTGCAATGGGGTCTCCGCTGAGCACTTCAGCGCCTTCTTGTCGTCCGAGTGCAACGTAGTCAAGAGATCGTTGGCGCTGACCAGAAGAAATAAGTGGACCAATCTCGGACTTCTCATCCAGCGGTTGACCGATTTGGAGCAAGGAGGTGCGCCTGGCAAACCGCTCAACAAATTCATCGTAGATTGAACGTTGAACGAGGAGACGAGATCTTGCGCAGCAGTCCTGCCCGCAATTGCCAAAAACTGAGAAGACCGAGGAATCGATACAGCGATCCAGATCCGCATCTGCAAACACAACATTAGCGGCTTTACCACCAAGCTCAAGTGAAACACGTGTAATATTGTCGGCGCACAGACGCATGATCTGAGAACCAACTTCTGTCGAACCAGTAAACGATACTTTCGACACTAATGGGTGAGTGACCAATGCGTTACCGACGACAGAACCGGGTCCGGGAAGCACGGAAATCACCCCTGAGGGAAGTCCTGCCTCCATCAAAATATCAGTGAGTATAAGCACAGAGAGAGGCGTAAGCTGGGCAGGTTTTACTACAACGATATTACCGCATGCCAGAGCCGGCGCAATTTTCCAGGATGCGATTACGAGAGGGAAGTTCCACGGGATGATCAGGGCGCAAACACCAACAGGTTCGCGAAGAGTCACTTCCATCCCAGCATCTTGTACCGGGATAGTCTCGCCGAAAATCTTATTCGCTGCTCCACCCCAATACTCGAGCACGGCAGCTACGAGTCCGATCTCGCCCCGAGCGTCTTGAATCGGCTTGCCCGCATTGCGCGCTTCGACAACTGCAATATCCTGCAGTCTCTCTCTCACCAAAGTAGAGGCTCGTAGTAGTATCCTTCCACGTTCTGTTGCGCTGAGACGAGACCATGTGCCTTCCTCAAAAGCCCGATTGGCGATCTGCACGGCTTGCTCAACATCTTGAATTCCTGCCTCAGCTACCTCGGCGAATGATTTGCCTGTTCCCGGCTCAATTACAGAAAACGACTTATCTTCCGCGGCGAGAACACGCTCCCCACCAAGCACTAAGCGTTCAATGGTCATGGTACCTCCTTCGTTATTATGTCAATTTACATCCTGGTCCAACCGGCAATCTCCATGACAGTCCCATTGAGATCAGCAAACGTAGTTGGTTTGCCGCCGTTTAATGAGCCAAACATCAATGTATACCTGCTGGCGGAGAAACTTGACATCTCTAGCGCATACAATTTGCTATCGCGTGATATATTTGACCAGAAGTATTGTGAAAATAAGTTCAAGTTACTTGTCTCGCCTGAATTGTTGGAGGTCAGTAGAAATGGATTGGACCCATCCGTTCTGAGTCTATACAATCCATCATTGCTTGTATCACCACTCACTCCTTGTCCCATATTGTTTGCTGTTGCCAGCAACGTATTGTTTGGGTCGATCACACGAATAGTATTGATGGCAAGAGTTGAACTCGTAAGGAATGTATTCAGTGTCCCTCCTGTCGCTGATTGCACACCTACAGAACTGGATGCTTGAGGCTGGCCTGGTGTACACTGGCTGACAAACAACTTCGTGCTATCAAAGCTACTATCAAAGTCCCAGCAGGGTTGTCCTAATGAAATAACTTGCTGGAGATCTGTAGCTTGCTGGTTCGCTCCTTTAGTAGTGTCGAGTAGATACACATTCTGTGGAGGAGCATCAGCATTTTGTGCAAAACCAACCAGCAAGACTCGCTTATTATCAAGCCATGTTCGTGGAAGATAAGCAAGGCCTGGAGCGGTTGATACCAGTTCAGATTGTAGCGAACCATTTGTCATGTCCAGCAGATAAATGGTTGTTCCACCAGCATCTTGTCCAACATCAAAGACCACAAGCTTTTGGTTAAGCGACCATTGCGCCCCAAAGATATGAGCGCCTGATGGTGCACAGAACAATGCTTGTAGTCCCTGTCCATCCATGCGGACTACACGTAGTTCTGATTGACCAGCTACATGGGCGGTAAACAAAACCCACTGTCCATCTGCTGAAACCTGGGCATCGTCAACGCGCGTGTTGGCTGTCTTGTTAATCTCAACTTTATTGCCGGTACTAGTATCGTAACTTTTGATAGTGCCGAAAGTAGGAGCACTAGTAGTGCCTTCATTGACAATGTAGACAATGGTTGGATCCTGACCCAAAACGAGCGGGGCAGAAACAAACGTTCGTGCAGTCCCGGATGCTGGGCAAGAGGTTGATGTAGCAGGCATGCCTTGTGTATTAATGCCAGGAGTGATGTTGCCCTCCTTATTGCCTGTTGTGACACCTGGTGTTGTGCCATTGCTGGTCGTTGTACCCGGCTGATTATTACCATGGTTTGTGTTCGGACCGCCAAATAGAATATGTCCGAGTGGAGTAACTACCAGGGCAAATACCAGGCTAGCCAGTACCACTAACAGCATCGCGAGAATCACGACTGGTAGGCGTGACCGTCTGGCAGGGGGTGGTAAAGATGCTCCTTGAATCACTCCTGGGTGTGAAATTGGCTGAAATGTCCCTTGCGGATACCTGCCAGGCGGTGTAATAGATGTTGGTGCGTTCAGATTTCTTACCTGGTTTGGAACACCAGGTTGTGAAATTGGTCGGCCAGTTCTTTGAGAGTACGGTAGAGGATCACTGGCTACGGTTTCCCTATTTGCTTCGTCAATAGCACTATACATTGCATGTTGTGTAGATGGGGAGCCTTGAATATTTTTTACAATTGGAGTTTGCCAGTTCGTCGGGACAGTAGGCATAGAGGTTACTACTCCTGCCGCTCCTCCGGGAATTTCAGCCTGCTTCAATGCCTGTAAAAAGTCGATAGGGCGCTGATATCGTCTTGCAGGATCTTTCTCAATTGCTCGCAATACGGCCATCTGCAGTTGAGGTGAAATAGTAGGGTTGATCTCGCGCGGTGGACGTGGTTGCTCACTGAACTGCTTCATTAGCACGCTCATAACACTATTGGAGGCGAAAGGTTTTACACCAGTCAGCATCTCGTAAAGCACGATACCAATCGAGTAAATATCACTTGCAAAGGTAGGCTGTCCATTTATCTGTTCGGGTGGCATATATTCGGGAGTGCCTGTAATGGCTGGCCCGGTCTCGCTGGCCGTTTCAAAAGGCGATTTGCCTTCCGTTTCAGGAGAAATAACTTTTACAAGGCCGAAATCACATAGCATTAACTTGCCATCAGACTTGAATAGCATATTGCCTGGCTTGATATCCCTGTGGATTAGTCCGCGCTCATGAGCATATTGCAGGGCGTTGAGCGTTTCCGTAGTCAGGTGTATCGCTTCGGTTGGCGGTAGTACGTGGCGTACTTTTAGCATATCTTTAAGTGAGCCACCTGACATGAATGGCATAACCAGGTAAGCCTGGCCATCCTGCTCGCCATAATCGTAAACGGGTAGAATATTAGGATGGTCGAGTTGTGCCAGGACACGTGCCTCGCGTGAAAAGCGACGTAAAAAATCTTTCGTCTCTCCAGGTCTTGGCCAGAACACTTTAACCGCGACGTCACGCCCTAAATTGATATCTTCTGCCAGGAACACGGTTGACATACCACCGTAGCCTACTTGCCTTATGATGCGGTAATGTCCTAATACTGTTCCCACCATGTCTTCGGGTCGCATACAATGACCTCTCTGCCTTACACTGTAGGATAAAGATGTTCTACTTGAGCCAGGAAGCATTTAAAGGGATAGACGGTTCTACTTCGGTTTTTTAAAGCATAGCATGGATTGGGTTATATGGTAAAGTCGGTGTTTTCATATTGTTGTCCAGCCAACAATTGATAGCTGAGTCTCACCGGAGATGGAAGCAAAAGTCGTTGGTGTACCTCCGCTTATTGAGCCAAAGAGCAGAGATTGGGTTTGGCCATTAGCAGTATTTTGCTGTATAGCAAACATACTTCCATCTCGAGAAACATTTGACCATGGATACTGAGTGAATTGGCACAGGAGAGTTGGTCCACCCGAAACGCCAGCTCCACTAGTTGTAAGTCTTGTCAGTCCATTACCATCTGTTTTGACTTTCCACAACCCATTCTGACTGCTATCTACATTTGTCCCCAAACCATTATTATTAATAAGTAGTAGCAAGGTAGTCTGGCTAATCGAGCGTACAGCCGTTATTGCCATATTTTGACTGATAAAGATCTTTTGCTGCATGCCACCTGTAGCAGGTCGTATATTGATTGTACTTGGGCCGCTTTGAGATCCGATTCCAGGTCCTCTAGGATTGGGAGTAGTCGTACATTGGCTGGTAAACAAATTTGTGCCATTAAAGTTGCTGTCGGCATTCCAACAGAAGTTGGTTGTACCAGTTACGCCAGATGCATCGAAAACCTTCTGCAGGTTGTTGGGATTCTGATGTGCGCCTTTAGTGGTATCGAGGATATATAGTGCCTGAGGAGGAGCGTCTACTTCTGGCCCATTAACATAGAGGCGTGTATTATCGAGCCATGTAAGTGGAGTATCGATGACACCGGAGACCGTAGAAATTTCTGTTTGTAATGTGCCGTTCGGCATGTGCAGCAGGTAAAGGTAACTCGCGGCTCCAGTATAACTGTTGAATACAGTGAGTTGTTGATTAACAGACCATTCTATACTGCTCAAGGCAGAGGATGGGTTTGCTCCGTTGGAAGCGGGTGCAGCACAATAGAGAGTTTGCAAAGCCTGACCATCTACGCGAACCAACTGGAGTTTAGCTTGATTTGCTGTGACTGAAACGAAGAGTATCCACTGACCATCAGCAGAAATCTGTGCATCTGATATGCTGATATCAGCTATCTTCACTACCTCGGTTTTGGCACCTGTTGTGACGTCTAAGCGTTTCAATGTGCCAAAAGTAGGAGCTTGTGCCTGAAATTCGTTGACGATATAGACAATGTTCTGATGGTTACCTACTGCTAGCGGTGGCATGATAGCAGCTCGCGCAGTGCCAGTAGCAGGACAACTGGTCAGTGTGGGTGGAACGGGAGCTGTGGTAACTCCATTGCCTGGTTGTGTCGTCCCTGAAGTTACAGAAGCATTGCTGGTGGGTGTGTTCCCTGTTGTGGTTGGTGTCGCGCTGGTGTTGCTTCCAGCAGAGCCGCAAGCGGCGAGCAGGAGGATGAGATAAGAGCTATATAGAAAGAAAAGGAAGCGCTGTGAGTGAGTGAGTTGCATATTGTGCCTCCAATGATACCTTGATTTTATTGTAGAGAATCAAGCCTTTAGAATAGAGAACAGAAGGCATAGTCATCCGAGCTAAGTATAGCAAGGTGTTAGCGTTATTGATAGTTACTCAGTCACAGAAAATGTGTGATGTGCTTCACATCATCTAAAGAAAGAGGGATCAATCGCTCTTGTTTCTAAACGATTGATCCCTCTTTAAAAGTTTTATAGCTTGTGCTTTTCGTAGTTGGCACTTGCACTTGTAAAAAAATCTGCTGCTAGGCCTAAATTGTCAATGTAATATGAACAAGTGTTGAGTTCGGATGGGAACCAGCGGGAATCGGGGGTGCGAATTGAAAGGTAGGCTTAAGGTCAAATGGGTAGGTTCCCGGTCCTAATCCAGTTTTGTTTATCGTCAGAAAAACATTTCGAGGAGGGTCTTGAGGAGAAGGTCTAAGAGCAACGTTCGGCTTATCAATTACCCAGGTCAACCAGGGAGGTGTTGGTACTGTGTTATCTATAGTCAAAATCACATTATAGGGAGAAAATTGGTCCGATGGGTTGGTAACCTGTAACGTTGCATTGGTCACATCCGTTTGTGGTTGGTTAAAGTTAAACTGGCCCGGATTTACGATTGGGGCTTTAGGACCATTGTCACCATCTCCACTAGAGTCTACATGCAGTTCAACCTGAATCTGTGTTGGTGGCTGGGTTCCATCTAGGTTGAGGGTCAAAGTTGCTGCGTAATCTCCAAAGTTCAAGGAATTTGTATTGGCTGTAACCCAAATCGTTTGTTGCTCAAAAGGTTGAAGGACACCTTCACTTCTATCTAATTTAAACCAATTTGTCCCGCAAGTATCCGCAGTCCATTGAACTGGATTATGACCATCCCAGTTGTTAATGCTCAGTGGTAAAGTTTGGCTGCTACTTAGGTATTGGACAAAGCTTAGACCAGCTTTCAGAGGAGATGTGGTGAAAATCTGATCAAGTGCTATGTTTGAATTCAAGACAGGGGATACAGTCAGCAAAACTGGTACATGTACACTTGCAGACGATTTATCCGTATTCGCAGTGAAAGTGAGGGTGGCAGTGTAACTACCTGCAACTAATGTGCTGGTATCAACTGTCACATTAATCTCCTGTTCCTTATCGGGTTGGAGATTGCCGCCATCATTATTCTCAAGAGACAACCATTTTGTTTGAAGATTATCCGTCTGGCATAGTACTGGTTGTTTATTCGGATTGCGAATTACCACCTGCAAGGACTTGCTATTTCCTGTTTGAATGGTACCAAAATCAAGAGGGGTTGTAGTTTCAGCGAGAGGGTATTTATCCGGCCTACGAAACACCACCTTCAAGGGTTCGCTATTTCCTGTTTGAATGGTACTTGAATCGCGAGTGGGCGTACTTACGATTAGGGGTTGCAGTGTGTCGTCATAATAGTTCATTTTCTTTTGTCTCCTTTAAACCAGGCACTATTACCTATCATTCAGCGAACAGGGTTAATGATACGTTTCACTTCTCAGTAGCTCATGACCAGGAAAGGCTCAACATATTCAAACCCCTGCTCGTCAGTATTACTGTAGCAATCGTAACAGGGAGAATCATTGAAGTACAGGACTTTTTTTAGACCTTTTTTAGACTTGGTTTATACATTTTTGTTTTTTTTCGTCTATTCTTGTATACTTATGAGGTAAAACAGGTTCGACGTGTATCAAAAAGGGAGTATTTATTAGCGAACCCGCTAACTCAACCCAATACCTTCTTAACGCTCACTTGATTGTTTTTTCTCGTATAGTTTAATGATCACTTCAAGCTTTCCATATTATGAGTAATTGCGCTTTCTATGAGGGCCTGTTCACATGAGCCTTGAAGAAATTACTCCAAATGAGCGGTTGAAACATGCTCGTTATCAAATGGGGTTGACACAAGCCGAACTTGCTGAGAAAGTAGGTACGACGTTCGAAACTATCAGTCGCTGGGAACGCGGCATAAAAGTTCCCAGTGCCTATTATCGTAGAAGGCTCTGTGAGGTCTTTGGCAAAACGGCAGAAGAACTCGGACTGCTAACAGCTACTGAGGCATTTCCTGCATCTGACTCTATTCCTTGCGTTTTCCTCTCCTCGGCATATGCTGATGCCGATCTCAAGTTTGTTGTTTTCCTAAAGACAGATCTTCAGGCTCATGGTATCACAATCTGGAGCAGTCGTATTGTTAGAAGACAAGAGACACGTAACAAAAGGAATGTGCTTCAAGAGGCCATTCGCGCATCTCAAGTAGTGTTATTAATCGTCTCTCCAAGAACGCAAACATCTCATCATGTTCATGATACATTGAGAGTGGCCAGGCACTTCAATCGACCCGTCTGTGTAGTATGGGTAGATGGAGAGGATCTACAAGAGTGCATACCTCAGGATTATGGCGAACAATATGTCACAATTGATGCTCGAAATGGGAACGAGCAACTCCTGAGTGAAAAAATTATAACTACGCTTGAGCAGAGATGGCTTACTCCTAAGGAATCTGATATTTCCGCATTATCCGAGCTGGAGCGGAAAACGCCAGCTAAACTCAGACCGCTTGTTGGGCGTGAGAAGGAATTGGCGAGACTATCTGAGCTGTTACTAAGCCAACAGATTCGCCTGGTGACACTTCTAGGTCCAGGTGGTATTGGCAAGACTCACCTTGGTATGAATATCACTATGGAGTTGCGCGAACGCTATGCAGACGGCGTATGTGTTGTATCTCTTGCTGCGATAAATGATCCCATTCTGGTTGTTCCAGCCATCGCTAAGGAATTGGGAATCAGAGAGGTCGGTGAGAGTTCGCTTTTCGAGCAGGTGAAAGTTGCATTAAGAAACAGACATCTCTTACTGTTCCTGGACAACTTTGAGCAGGTGCTGGGGGCGTCTTCACATCTCGCGGAACTCCTTGAAGAGTGCTCTCACCTTAAGATCCTCGTGACTAGTCGTGCAAGGTTGCATGTACAAGGTGAATATGAGTTTTTTGTCCCTCCATTAGCGCTGCCTGACCTCACTTTGCCTACAGAGATCGATACTCTAACCCAGAGTGCATCGGTTACCCTCTTCATACAACGTGCGCAGGTCGCTAAACCAGATTTTCGCATCAATACCACCAATGTTCGTACCATTGCGGAAATTTGTGTGCGGCTAGATGGGCTGCCACTGGCGATTGAACTGGCCGCGGCACGTATAAGATCGTTAGCTTCACAAGCGCTTTTGGCGAAGCTTGAAGAGCATCTTTTAGATGTGGTGATAAGCAGGGATCAGGACGTAAATGATCGACAACGGACGTTACGCCGTACAATTGCTTGGAGTTATGATTTACTTGATGTCACAGAGCAGCAGCTCTTCCGGCGGCTAGCAGTCTTTACGGGTAGTTGGAGCTTGGAGGCGGTAGAGGCGATTTATCATGCTCTCGGTGCAGTAACAGTGCATGTGTGGGACGGCGTGGAGTCGCTGCTCGACAAGAGCCTTTTGCAATCGGCAGAGCAGGAGGGAGAAGGGCGCCTGCGGCTCTTGGAGACGATTCGTGAGTACGGGTTGGAGTCCCTGGAAGCGAGTGGGGAAGTAAAGACCGTTCGACAAACCCATGCTGAGTATTATCTGAAACTCGTAGAGGAAGCGGAATCATTCATCAAAGGAGTACAGCAATCAATCTGGTCGGAGAGATTGGAGCAGGAGCAAAAGAACTTGCGAGTAGCGCTGAAGTGGTTCATCGAAGGTGGGAAAGCAGAGCTTGCGTTACGTTTTTGTGGGGCATTGTGGTGGTTCTGGCGCACACACGGGTACTTGAGCGAAGGACGGCGATGGTTAGAAGCAGCACTGGAGCTCTCATATACTGGTGAACCAACACTAGCGAGAGCCAGGGCACTCTTGTCTGCAGGAGACCTTGCCTACTTGCAAGACGATTATGTTAAAGCACGCTCCATGCTGGAAGAGAGCGTTATGCTCTGCCGCAAATTGTCGGCTAAAAAGGAACTTGCAATAGCCCTCGGTACTCTAGGAGTGCTCATGCACGTACAAGGTGATCGTGGGGAGGTCGATTCCCTACTAGAGGAGAGTATGTTGCTTTGTCGCATGCAGGAAAGCAAATGGGAGCTTTCCTATTTACTACGTAAATTGGCAGAGCATGCAGCACAGACAGGGAAGTTGAATCAAGCAGTAGAGTATGCTCAGGAAGGCCTTATTCTTGCACAAAAGCTGGGAGATAAAGCTCTTATTGTCATCGTATTGAGTACGCTGGGGAATATAGCGGCACGTCAGGATGACTTAACACAAGCTATAGCATATAATCATGAATGTCTCGAACTAGCACGAGAGCTAGGCTATAAACTCCTCGTTGCTCTTTCCCTGAACAACATCGGATACTTCACAGCGCTTCAGGGTGACCTAATGTTGGCAGCATACACGCAGGAAGGCTACACGCTCATGTGCGAACTGGGTGATCGAATGTATATCACAAGAACCCTACATAGTGTTGGATACGTAACACTGCGTCAAGGAAATCTGGCACAAGCCAGGAAATGGTTCCGAGAAGGCCTGGCCCTGGCCCAGGAAATCCACAGCGACTTTGACTTAGGCTTGATTCTTTTCGGGTTAGCTTTGATTGCTGTAACTGAAAGGCAGTTCCAACAAGCGGCGCGTCTGTTAGGGGCAGTAGAAACAAGACTCGATGTCAATGTAGACATGAACCCTGCCGAGCGTACCGAGTTTAAGCACACTGTAGAGAACGTGCATACCCAACTGGGTAGGAAAGCCTTTGCAGCGGCACGGAGCGAGGGTCGTACCATGACGCTTGAGCATGCTCTTGCCTCAACATGGTCGCCCGCTATTGTAAATCCACCTCCTTCTCCAAGATATCCTGATGGCTTGACCGAGCGCGAGGTAGAAGTGCTCTGCCTGCTGGCTAAGGGATTCACTGACGAACAGATCGCCAGGCAGTTGGTGATTGCTCCCCGCACCGTCAATTCGCACTTAACGATCATCTACAGGAAGATCGGGGTTTCCTCCGATGGCAAAGAGAGACATATTGCACCACGTATTGCCGCAACTCGCTATGTTATTGATCACGACCTGTGCTGAATCCAGCTTGTTCTTCCTCTATTCATCGTTTTGTTTTTACTCTGCTGAATCTGAGCAACTCCCCGAAAATGTTTCCCTTCTCTATAAGATGAGGGTCCCTATAAGAACAAATTGTTCAGCTAGTCAAAATTACAGTGACTTCTTCATTTTAAGTAGATATTTTCATCATGGTCTCAAAAGTACGTAGTGTTATTACGTTATTTCACGCTAGTTCTGCTGCAAGTACTCAGGTACACTTTCAGCATATGGTCTACCTTAGTAGAGAAGTTAGCTTTGTTGAACGACAAACTCCCTTTCCCTCGATTGTCACCCTGAGCACATTCGTTCCACTCAGTGTAAACTCCGCGAAGGGTCTAGCACAATGGGCAGAGAGATGCTGAGCGCAGCGAAGCATGACAGGGGTGTTACATAACTGCAGATAAAAGAACTGGGTGGAAAAACATGAATGAAAAAATAAATGAAATGGACGTCTTAGCGCTTGTGGATCGTTGCATGAACGAGATCAATAACTATCGACATGGAGAGCCCTCAAATGATGCGTATGGCTTAGAGTTGTTTCGACGCGCATTACAGGAGTGCGATCCTTTTGCCTGGGAAATCATACAATTACACTTTACTGAGATGCTACTTCAGTGGATGCGAAGCCATCCTCTAAGAAATGTTGCGTGCACCTATGATAGCGATGAGAACTACGTTGCCCAGGGATTCACAAGATTCTGGCAGGCAACAATAGGAAACAAGCAAATACAGTTCAGGTCCCTTGCCGCAATACTACGGTATTTACGCGCGAGCCTTAATGGTATTGTTCTCGATACGTTGCGCGCCTACTCACGACCGAGAGAAATATCATTTCCAGAGCCTGGCGGACCTGGTGAGCCTGTTGGGGAAGATTTGGATGATGGTTACGAAGTTTGGGAAGTCGTAAGGAGTCTACTCACTGATGAACGCCAACAACGTGTAGCCTACCTCATCTATCATTGTGGTCTTAAACCCAGGGAAATTATCCAGTTCTGCTCGCAGGAATTTAGCGATATCCAGGAAATCTATCGTCTTCGGCGTAGCATTTTCGAGCGATTGCAACGCAATGCAGATTATATCCGCTGGCGGCTCGATTACCAACTCCAGTAGTGTCGGAATAGGAGGAGATGTCTTAAATGTCGCTTCTATTGACATAGCGATACCCGCTGATTATACTTTTCTGTAGGGGGATTGCCAAATTTTCTTCATCACCTTCTTATATAGCACCTGTGGTCCTGTTATGCCGTACTGACACTACCCGTTAGATACACAACCTACATTTGTTCCCAGAATGAGCACTTTTTGCTAAAGTTGTGGATACAAGTATCTGTAGTCTTTAAGGGAGAGCGACACTAGATTGAACGAGGAAAAGGAACTCCTCCTCATGTAACCGCTTCCCTTTGCCTGGACTACAGGGAGCAATTGGAGAGACCTATCACGACTCTGATGTCGTGTGCCGGTTTTTTGTTGATATTGTCCACCTATCTCGTGAATATTGGAATGGAGGTGATACCGCATTTCTGTGATTTGAGGAGCTTTGGTTATGATCATATTTTTGTTTGCGTGGCATCGACTGCAGGTATAAGCTATGCAAACAACGACAGAAAGGAATACGTATGCACCTATTTACTAAACCGGTCGTTTTGCTGCGCGTTGTCGTTGCGCTGCTTGCCATCGTTCTGGGCACGACGCTATTCTTCACCACCTCCAGGGTGAGACCGGCCCTGGCAGCCACTGCGCAAACGTACATTGTGCTCTACAAGGGACAGGCCGTTCCCGCCGATGCTGTCAGCACCATCTCTCAAGCAGGCGGTACACTGGTCTATAGCTACCCGCAGATCGGCGTGGTGATCGCAAGCTCCGGTAACACGGCGTTCCGTGACAATCTTCTCAACGATAGCCGAATCCAGGGCGCATCGTCAACGGCAGGCTTTGCCACCCAGTTGAACGATGACACTGCCGCTGACAGCACCGGCGTCCCAACCCCGAGTAGCCCGGCTCCCGGCAGCGACCCTCTGTCTGGCCTGCAATGGGATATGAACCAGATCAGCGATCCGCAGGCCCGCGCAATCAACGGCGGCAGCCCAAGCGTCACTGTCGGCGACATCGACACTGGGCTCGATTTCACGCACCCGGACCTGGCCCCGAACGTTGATTTCGCCAAGAGCGTCTCTTGCATAAGCGGCGTGCCGGACACGACCCCGTCTGCCTGGATGGACGACAACGGGCACGGGACCCACACCGCGGGCATCATCGCTGCGGCGAAGAATGGCATCGGCATTGTTGGCGTCGCGCCGAATGTCAAAATCGCCGGGATCAAAGCCGGCAACGCGGCAGGCTTTTTCTTCCCTGAATCCGTGGTGTGCGCGTTCATGTGGGCGGGGACACACCATGTTCAAGTGACCAATAATAGCTACTTTGCCGACCCCTGGCTGTTCAACTGCCGTAACGACACCGGGCAGCGCGCCATCTGGGAAGCCGAGCGGCGTGCCATTCGCTTTGCCATGCAGAATGGCACTGTCGTCGTCGCGGCTGCAGGGAACCAGGCGGACGATCTCGCCCATCCAACACAGGATGCCACTAGCCCGGACGACACGAACCCCGTACTCCGGCAAATCCACAACGACTGTGCAGTCGTCCCAGTTGAAGTTCCGGGCGTGATCGGCGTCGCAGGAAACGGAAACTTGAAACTCAAGTCGTTCTACTCCAGCTACGGCGTGGGTACTATCCAGGTAATCGCACCTGGCGGCGATTCGATCTTGCAGCGTACCGCAGCAGCGCCCAACGGACGTGTGCTTTCGACATGGCCCGCATCTCTCTTTCTTGCCACTTGCGCGCCGGCGCGGCGGGTCGTTGACCCGTCGGGGGCAACCTATTGCTATCAGCAAGGCACCTCGATGGCCTCTCCACACGTGGCGGGTGTGGCGGCATTGATCGTTAGCACGGGCATAACTTCGCCGGGTGCAGTTACCGCGAAGATCACTAACACAGCCGACCCGATAGCTTGCCCGTCGGACCTCTCAATCTATGCGTTCTTCCCCGCGGTGGACAACGGGGCACCGCAGGTATGTACGGGCGGCACGGGCTACAACTCGTTCAACGGCCACGGGCAGGTGAACGCCTTGAGTGCCATCAGCTAATGGCTGACTATTAGCTCAGCAGGCCGGGCTCATGTTAGCCGAGAGGCCAGCTTCGAGCAGTTATATGAGAAGGGCATCTGGCGCAATACTGGATGCCCTCACTAAGAGGCTTTCCAAAACTTGACACTTTGCAGCGCATAGTGTATTGTAAGCACGACAAACAGGATAAAGGCAATGTGTTGATCAGGATCAGTAGATGATGGCAGAGCCGAGCAGCGAGCCGGGAGAGTGAAAGTCGGCATTCGGTTACCTCTTCGAACCCACCTGAGAGCGTCAGCGAGAAACTGACCGGAGCCTCACCGTTAGCAAGAGGAGCGGTTTTAGCAATACGACCGCGTAAGTGGAGCTGTGTTGTGAAGCGCAGTTCAATTGAGGTGGTACCACGGGTAACAGACTCGTCCTTAGTGCAAGGACGGGTTTTTTTATTGCTTGTTTTTGTTTGGAGGAGAAATGGCAGACGAAGAAAAGTATGTCGAAGACATAACCGACCAGGATGACAATTTTTCACAATGGTACAACCAGGTTGTGCGTAAGGCTGAGCTGGCAGATTATGCGCCTGTGCGCGGCTGTATGATCATCCGGCCATACGGCTATGCTATCTGGGAGAATATTCAGCGACTTATGGATGCTCGCTTCAAAGAAACTGGAGTACTCAATGCCTACTTTCCACTGCTTATTCCTCGAAGTTTTATCGAGAAAGAAGCGGAACATATCGAGGGATTCGCTCCAGAACTTGCCTGGGTGACGCGTGGAGGCGGCGAAGAACTCGAAGAGCCGCTTGCTGTTCGCCCTTCTAGCGAGACCATTATTAGCCACAGCTTTGGCAAATGGATACAGAGCTATCGCGATCTCCCAATTTTGATAAACCAGTGGAACAATGTGATGCGTTGGGAGAAGCGCACATTTCTTTTTCTGCGTACCGCTGAATTTCTGTGGCAGGAAGGACACACGGCACACCGTAGTATTGAAGAAGCCGAAGAACGTACGCTGTTGATGCTTGAAGTATACCGGGCATTTGCCGAGGAAGACGCGGCTATGCCGGTCATTGTTGGGCGCAAGAGCGAGAACGAGAAATTTGCGGGAGCGTTTCGCACCTATACCGTTGAGGCGCTTATGGGAGATGGCAAAGCGTTGCAAGCCGGTACAAGCCACAACCTTGGCACGAACTTTGCCAGAAGCTTCGATATCCAATACCTGGATGCGGATGGACAGCGCAAATACTGCGCTACTACGAGTTGGGGTGCGAGCACCCGTCTTATCGGTGGCATCATCATGGTACACGGGGATAACGCTGGTTTAATACTGCCACCACGTCTCGCGCCTTACCAGGTAGTGGTTGTGCCTATCTGGCGCAACGATGCAGAAAAAACAGTAGTGAACGCAATGGTAGAGCGCGTAGAAAAAATGCTGAAGGGTAAGGTGCGTATCAAGCTTGATATGAGCGAAAACACACCGGGCTGGAAGTTTAATGAATGGGAATTAAGGGGTGTGCCGGTGAGGATGGAAATCGGGCCACGCGATGTACAGAATAACAGCGTCGTGCTGGTTCGCCGCGACAATCGCGTCAAGGAGTCAGTAGCTATCGAGGCTCTGGAAACTCGTCTTCCCATCTTGTTAGAGGAAGTGCAACAGGCGCTTTTTCGACGAGCAAAAGAATTCCAGGATCAGAACACTCATTCTACCGATAGTTATGAAGAGTTCAAACAGCTTATTGCAGAAAAGCGTGGGTTTGTACGGGTGAAATGGGCCGAGGACAATGCGGCAGAAGTAACTATTAAAGAAGAGACCAAAGCTACTCTGCGGGTTATACCCTTTGACCAGCCGGAAGGCGGCGTAAAAGGAACGTGCTTCTACACTGGTAAGCCTGCCACCTGCGAGGCGATTTTTGCGCGAGCTTATTAATGCATAATCAAGAGACCATTTCGGGAATGGGAGACATCCTCTGTTACGCTTCCTTAGTTATGCATGAGATCACACACGATGCAATCGAAACAAGTGATACAAATGATACAAGTGATACAAACGATATGAACCTCATTGGAAGTATCCTAAGATAATAGGGATCGAAAGGAACGAAGGCAAATTAGGAATCTATGCAATTAATACTTGATGAACAATTAAAGAGTCGGATTCCGGGCGTCACATTTGGCATGGTTACTATCAATGGTGTAACTGTGCGCGAACGTGACGACCGTTTATGGAAGCAGATAGAAATGCTCTGCC
>WNGI01003046.1_pt1 | contig 18537 bp, 18 predicted proteins | sample 5400621 | NCBI WGS metagenome assembly WNGI01 (sample SAMN13153374, study PRJNA577476) | soil metagenome | isolation source: 20 cm soil or saprolite under Garry oak tree replicate 1 | place: USA:California | collected 2016-06-15
AATCGATCATGGAACGAAGCGGATCCTGGTGGCAGGTGGTGATGGCACAATCGCAACCGCCGCGGCGCTCATCGCCAAGACCAACGTAGAGCTGGCGATCCTCCCGGGCGGAACGCTCAACCACTTCGCCAGAGACCACAACATCCCGACAGACCTTGGTGAGGCAGCCCTCCTCGCGAGTGGTGGCGTCGTTGTCGGAGCAGATATCGGTTACGTCAACGACTGCGTATTTCTGAATACGAGCTCGATTGGCGCTTACGTTACCTTCGTCCGCGATCGAGAGCAGTACGAGAAGCGCGTCGGGTATACGATCGCGAGCGCTCTCGCGTTCGTGAGGACCCTCTCGGAGCTGCGTGCGTTCACGGTGACTCTCGAAGTGGAAGGGGTAAAGAAGACGTACAGGTCATCCCTGGTCTTCATCGGCGTCGGCGAGCGTGAGCTGCAGCTGCCAAAGCTCGGAAGCAGAGTAAAAAATGGAAAGCGCGGACTGCACGTCATGGTAGTTCGCGGTCGCAAGCGAGCGCGACTGTTTGCGGTCGGACTCGCTGGAATAGCCAAAGGAACGAAGCAAGCCGAGAAGCTGCCGGAGTTCGACGACTTCGTAGTCGATAGTTGCCGGATCGACCTCGTTCGGCGGAGCGCCACGATCGGACTCGACGGCGAGCTGAAGCGATTGCAGACTCCGCTCGACTATCGGGTAGAGCGTGATGCGATTCGCCTGGTCGTCGCCCCGCCCGATGGAGATCAATAGCTAGATTCAACGGATGACCCAGCCGAGTCCGGCTCCGACTCAGACCGCTGCATCGACCGAGTCCGCAGTGGCCGCGCGTCTGGCGGAAATCGTTGGTGAGCGTCACGTGCTGAGTCGGCAAAGCGAGCTTCTGGTCTATAACTCCGACGGCTTGCCCGGCTATCGCCGCCAGCCGCGGCTGGCCGTGTTTCCAGGAACACGCGAAGAGACGATCGGAGTGGTGCGACTGCTGGCGGATGAAGGGCTTCCATTCGTGCCGCGTGGCGCTGGAACCGGATTATCCGGCGGAGCCCTCGCCGACGATATCGTGGTCGTCGGGCTGCACCGGCTCAAGAAGATCATCGCGCTCGATATCGCAAACCGCCGCGCGACCGTCGAGCCCGGCGTCGTCAATCTCCGACTGAACAAACACGTTGCGCCACATGGTTTGCTCTACGCGCCAGATCCCTCGAGCGAAGCAGCGTGCACCATCGGCGGCAACGTGGCGGAAAACGCCGGCGGTCCGCATTGCCTGAAGTACGGCGTCACGCTCAACCACGTTCTGGCAATGACGGTGGTTTTGCCAAGCGGGGAAATCATCGAGCTTGGCAGCAAGATTGGTGAGAGTAATGGCTACGATCTGCGCGGGGCTTTCGTCGGATCGGAGGGGTGCTTCGGGCTGGCCCTCGAGATAACGGTCAAGCTCACGCCAAAGCCGCAGACGGTGAGAACACTGCTAGCCGATTTCATGTCGGTGGATCAGGCAGCGCACGTTACATCCGCGATTATCGCATCGGGAATCGTTCCCGCGGCCCTCGAGTTCATGGATGGTCCGACTATTCGCGTCGTCGAGGATTCCATTTACGCCGCGGGTTATCCGCGGGATGCGGAGGCGATTCTCCTCATCGAGCTCGATGGTCTCGAAGCCGGCGTCGCGGCAGATCTCGAAACCGTGCGAAGAGTCTGTCTTGACGGCGGTGCGCGGAACGTAAAAGTGGCCCGCGACGATGTTGAGCGCATGAAGCTGTGGCAGGGGCGAAAGAAAGCGTTTGGCGCGATGGGACGTCTGGCGCCGCACTTGATCGTTCAGGACGCGGTGATTCCGCGCACGCGGCTCCCCGAGATTCTCGCCAGGATTCACGCCATCAGCGAGAAATATGGGGTCGTCGTCTGCAACGTGTTTCACGCCGGTGATGGCAATCTTCATCCGAACATCGCCTATAGCGCTGACGATCCAGCCGAGAGCGAGCGGGTGCACAAGGCGATGACCGAGATCATGCAGGCGTGCATCGAAGCGGGGGGCAGCATTACCGGCGAGCACGGGGTCGGGCTGGACAAGATGGGATACATGGAAGCGATCTTCTCCGAGAATTCGCTCAACGCGATGTGCGAATTGCGCTCCGTGTTCGACCCGGAGCGACGCTCGAATCCGGGTAAGGTCGGTCCAATTCACGCCTGCAAGGAATCGACATGGCTGGACGCCGGAAGGCCGGTGCGCGCGGAAAAAACGCTTTCGCTGCGCGACGATAGCGGGGTTGTCAGCTATGTACCCGGTGATCTCACACTGACGGTGCGCGCCGGAACTCCGCTGTCCGAAATCGAGCGAGTGACGCGTGAGCACAATCAGTGGCTTCCGCTCGATCCGTACGGATTAGCGGATGGAACGATTGGCGCAACACTGGCGACCGCATCTGCCGGTCCACTCGCATCGAGCTTCGGGTTACCACGTGATCTGTTGCTCGGTCTGGAGTTCGTGAACGGTCGCGGGGAAGTAGTGAGGGGCGGAGGAAGAGTCGTGAAGAATGTCGCGGGCTTCGATTTGTCGCGGCTTCTGACTGGCTCGTGGGGAACGCTCGGTGTCATCACGGAACTGACGCTCCGACTATACGCGCGGCCGCAAGTTGATCGAAGCTTCATGATCGTTCTGGCTGGATCGGCGAAGGACGCAACGGCCTTTCTTCAGACATTTCTGGGATCGCCGTTCAGCCCTTATGCCTTCGAGCTATTGAGTCCACCAACGGCGCGTGCTCTCGGGCTTGGGACAGGAGCAGTTTGCCTTGTTCGGTTCGGAGGCAACAACGCAGCCGTCGACGTGCAACTCAAGGCGCTTGCATCGGTCGGTCGAGCGGAAGAAGTCGAGTCATCCAAGTGGGAGGAGCTGCGCATTCTGGAGCGCGGCTCTGGCTGTGTGATCAGAATATCCGGACTACCAGCGTCGTTCCGATCAGTGTCTGGATCGATACTCAACGACCCTCAGTTCAGTTTTTTCACTTACATCAACCCCATACGCGGCCTGCTTCGCCTGATTGCGAATCCTCAGACTCAGGATGCATCTGCTGAGGAATCAGAGTTGGGCATCACGCCCGATGTTCATCCAGACGAAATGGTGATTTTCGAAACTCTTCCCGCAGATGTCTGGGCGGAGGTTTCGCCGAGTGTGGTGTCCGATTCTCTGTCGCAGGGAATCAAGCGAGCGTACGATCCCCGCAACATTCTCAACCCCGGCATACTAGGCGATTGATGTGACAGCTGCCCTTCCCGCAGATCCTCTTCCCCACGATCCGATGCCCGGCTGCGCGCTGCCGGGCACGCCGCTCGCCGACGCGCTGCCCGGAATCAATGCCTGCGTACACTGCGGATTTTGTCTCCAGGCGTGTCCGACGTATTTGAACCTCGAGGACGAAAACGACAGTCCGCGCGGCCGAATTTTTCTGATGCGGTCGCTGCTCGAAGGGACGGTCAAGCCTGACGATCCAAGCGTGCAGCAGCACATCGATCAGTGTCTCGGATGCAGGGCGTGCGAGCCAGTCTGTCCGAGCGGCGTCCCCTACGGCCAGCTACTCGAGGCGACGCGCGCCACTTTGCGTGAAAGCAGACCCACTCCCTTCATCGCGCGACTGATTCTCTTCGTCTTCGCGCGTGAATGGCTGTTGCGGCCGGCGATGTTCTTCTCCCGGATTCTCGCGGCGACGCCGATTCCAACGCTGCTGTCCGGAATCAAGGGACGTCTCGGATTTGCGATGGCGATGCTCGCGTCAACGGGACGCTCGATCGAGCGCTCGAGGTATCAGCCCGTGACGCGTGGCGAGCGAGGGAAGGTCGCGATGCTGCGCGGCTGCGTGATGGATGGTCTGTTCAACGCCACCAACCGGGCGACCGAGCGCGTTCTCGCCGTCAATGGCTACGCTCTGCTCGCTTCTCCCGGACAAAAATGCTGCGGCGCGCTTCACGCTCACGCCGGCGATCTCGAGACCGCCCGCTCGCTCGCGCGGAGCAATATCGCCGCGTTCGAGCGCTCGGGTGCCGAATTCATCGCAGTCAACGCTGCTGGCTGCGGCGCCATCATGAAAGAGTACGGTCATCTGCTGAAGAATGATCCGGAATGGCATGAGAGAGCTGCGAGCGTAGGCGCGCGGGTGAGGGATGTGAGCGAGCTTCTCGCTGCTGCTGGTCCCCGCGAAGGGGGACCGCTTCCCCTCAAGGTTACGTATGATGCACCCTGTCATTTGCAGCACGCGCAGCGGGTGACGCAGGCCCCACTTACCGTCCTCGCCGCCATCCCCGGGCTCGAGTTGGTTCCGCTTCACGATTCCGATCAGTGCTGCGGCAGCGCCGGCATCTACAATCTCATCGAGCCTGACACGTCGGACGCGGTGCTCGCGCCCAAGCTTCGGAACATCGCCGCCACCGGCGCGCCATGGGTGGCGACGGGAAATCCCGGTTGCCTGATGCAGATCGGCGCGGGATTGATTCGCGCCGAAATCCCGGCGCGCTCGATCCATCCAGTCGATCTACTCGACGCATCTTACGCCGCTTTCGGCCAGTAGCGCCCATTGTTGGCACTGGCTTAATTGCAGGTAATGTCGGAGATGAACGAGTATTCCGCGCTCCACAACGGTGCTCTTTTTTTCGACCGGAGCGACCGAATGCGCGTGCGTATCTCCGGACAGAAGGCCGCCGAGCTCGTCACGGGAATGGTGACCAACGACGTCTCGGCGCTCGTTCCGGGCGAAGGCCAGTACGCCGCGGCGCTGACCCCGAAAGGGAAAATCGTCGCCGATCTCAGGATCTTCGCGCTCGAGGATGCCCTCCTGATCGACACTCCGGCCGCCGCTGCCGTGGGCTGGAAGGAGATGGTTCGTAAGTACATCAATCCGCGCCTTGCACCTTACCACGATGTCACGTCTGAGTTGAGCGACATCGGAGTGTTCGGAAGATCGGCGCGATCCGTCATGGCGCGCGTTTTGGACGTCGACGACAAGGATCTCGCCGCACTCGCGCCGTACAGTCACATCAGCCGGCCATTCGGAGATGCGACGGTAATCATCGCGCGCGTCCCGGAGCTGGACCTCGAGGGATTCGAGATCTTCATTCCAGGCGAGACGGTAGGTTCGCTCAAGACAAAGCTCCAATCCGCGGGTGTTGCCGGCGGTGCCAAAGACACCTGGGAGATCGCGCGTATCGAAAGTGGTCGACCGCAGTGGGGCACTGACATGGACGACTCCACGCTCCCCCAGGAAGCGAACTTCGACGAGCTCGGCGCGATCTCATACACGAAGGGCTGCTACATCGGCCAGGAGACGGTCGCGCGCGTGCACTTTCGCGGTCACGTCAATCGCTTTTTACGCCGCATTCGTTTCGTGACCCGTCCCGCTCCACCCAAAGGCGCGGAGCTGATCGACGAAACCGGAAAGGTGATCGGCGACATTCGAAGTTCCGCGCTCTCACCGAGGTTTGGCGGTGTCGCTCTGGGAATGGTTCGGCGCGAAGTTGCTCCGGGGACGACACTGCAGGCACGATGGGAAGGCGGCGAATGCAGCGTTCAGGTAGAGCAAAACGAAAAGGGCGCCACTGTGTAGTGGCGCCCTTTCGATTTCCACCAAGACCCTTCGCGCTTACTTCTTCTTGGTCGTGGTCTTGGTCGTGGTCTTGGTCTTGGTCGAGGTCGCGGTGGTGCTCGCGGTCGTGTCCATCTTCATGCCGGTATCCATTGCTGCCGGGGCCGGGGCCATCGCCGGAGCGGAGGTATCGGCGGTTGCGGCTTCATCTTTCTTCGAGGTGCATGCGGCAAGTACGAGGACGGCGGCGACAAGGGCCAGGCGCTTCATTTACGATCTCCTTGAGAGGCAAACGTGGATAATTCGCCGGTCCGTGCACGCGGTCGCAGTGCCCGTTTTTGGCGCGGGCGAAATTTTATCTCATCCGGAATCAGTGTCAAGGGCAGAGCCTTCTAGTTGCCATTCTGCGCGCGGACTAGATTAAGTCTCAAAGTCGGAATTTCCCTCGGAGAATCAGTTGCCGGTCCATCCAGAAACATTTGGTGCACTAAAGCGTTCTGCCTTCGGCTCGCCCGAGCGCAGAGAACAATCGATCAAAGACGAGCTTCGTGCGAATCTCCTCACTCGCCTCGCTACCCGTAAACCCATTTTCAATGGGGTGATCGGCTACGAAGAGACGGTGATGCCGCAGATCGTCAACGCGCTTTTGAGCCGGCACAATTTCATTCTGCTCGGACTTCGCGGCCAGGCAAAATCGAGAATACTGCGCGCGCTCACCACTCTTCTCGATCCAGCGCTGCCGATCATCGCCGGCAGTGAAGTCAACGACAATCCGTTCGCTCCGATCTCCAAGTACGGAAAAAGTCTTCTCAACGAAGCCGGAGACGATACACCGATCACGTGGCTCGATCCCGATCAGCGTTACGTCGAGAAGCTGGCGACGCCTGACGTCACCGTCGCCGACATTATCGGCGATCTCGATCCCATCAAGGCCGCGCGCGGCGGGCACATCCTCGGTGACGAGCTGACGATGCATTACGGAATGCTGCCGCGGGCAAATCGTGGGATCTTCGCGCTGAATGAATTGCCGGATCTTGCCGGGAAGGTTCAGGTCAGTCTCTTCAACATCATGCAGGAAGGCGACGTCCAGATCAAAGGATATCCGGTGCGACTGCCGCTGGATGTCATGCTCTGCTTTACCGCCAATCCAGAGGATTACACTGCGCGCGGCAAGATCATCACGCCGCTCAAGGACCGCATCGGCAGTGAGGTGACCACGCACTACCCCGAGAGTGTCGAGCTTGGTATGACGATCACAAACCAGGAAGCGTGGACGGCGCGCGGAGCGGGCAAGGTGCGAGTTCCCGACTTTATCGCCGAGGTAATCGAGCGGGTTGCGTTCGAGGCGCGCACGGACAAGCGGATCGACAAGCGATCGGGTGTCTCGCAGCGGATGCCGATTAGCGTACTCGAGAACGTGGTATCGAATGCCGAGCGCCGCGCCATTCAAACGGGGGAGCGCGACATCGTTCCCCGCATCGCCGATATCTACGCCGCGCTTCCCGCTATTACCGGAAAGATCGAGCTTGAGTACGAGGGCGAGCTGGTCGGCGGGCACAACATTGCGCGCGAGCTGATTCGTCGCGCCGCTGACGCGACGTACCAGGATCGCGCTGCTGGTATAAACACCGACGAGATCATCATGTGGTTCGATGTCGGCGGCGCGCTGCAGGTGACTGACGATGTTCCAGTCGAAGCGGTGGTGGAGGGCTTCGGCAGCGTACCGGGGTTAATGCAGGTAGTAAATACCGCCGGTCTGGCGGCGATGGACGATCTGCCAGTGGTTGCCGCGGGCTGCGAGTTGGTCCTCGAATCGCTGGTTGCGCGCAAGAAAATCGCGCGCTCCGATCAAGGAACGTACGGTCGCGCGGTCGAGGAAAAACGGCGGCGGCCCTACCAGGACTAACTCATGGCGATCCTCACCGTCTCGCGGCTTTATGGGTCGGGAGGCTCGGAAGTCGCCGCCATAGTTGCGAAGACCCTCGACTGGGCGTTGCTGGATAACGCGGTCGTCGATGCCGTAGCCGCGCGCATGGGTTTGAGCGTCGCCGAGGTACAGGCGCGCGAAGAGAGAGTGCCATCGCTGGTGGAACGATTGACCGCAGCGATGGCGATGGGCTCGCAGGAATGGGCATCGCCGATTGCGGCGGCCAAGCGGCCGACTGACGAGCAGCTGATCGAAGTCACCCGGCACATCATCGAGGAAGCGATAGTGCGCGGCCCGGTAGTGGTGGTTGGCCGCGGCGCGCAGGAGATGCTCGCCGAGCGCGAAGACACGCTGCACGTGTTCTGCTACGCACCGCGAAAGGCGCTTATCGCGCGGACGATGCAGCGTGAAGGCGTGAGCGCTGAGGAGGCTGCGGAGCTCGTCGACGAGACGAACAAGCGGCGAGATCAATGGGTGCGACTGCACTGGGAGCGCGATCGTCGCGCTCACGAGAATTATGACCTCAGTGTGAACACCGAGCGATTGGGAATTCAGGGCGCGGCGGATCTTATCGTAACCGCAGCGAGGAAGCGGTTCGGGCTCGGTTAGCGGCCGATAAAATCGCTATGCCGATCGCCCAGGAATCAGACAAAGAGAGAGCGGCGGATCGCCTCACTCGCTGTAGTTGGGCTCGGGGTCCGCTGATGATCGCGTATCACGATTCGGAATGGGGTGTGCCGGTTCACGACGATAAAACCCATTTCGAGTTCCTGACGCTGGAGGGAGCGCAGGCCGGCCTGAGCTGGGCGACGATCCTCAAGAAGCGAGAATCCTACCGCGACGCCTTCGCGGATTTTGATCCCGCGCGCGTGGCTCGATTCAGGCCCGAGCGTGTCGAGCGTCTGCTTCAGAACCCTGGAATTGTTCGCAATCGACTGAAGGTCGTCAGCACGGTGCAGAACGCTAAGGCGTTTCGCGACATTCAGCGTGAATTCGGAAGCTTCGACTCCTACGTTTGGGGGTTCGTTGGCGGCGCGCCTCGCGTGAACGGCTGGCATACGCTTCAGGAGCTACCTGCACGCACTGCGGAGTCTGATTCCCTCAGCCGCGACTTGCTCCGTCGGCGATTCAAATTCGTCGGATCGACAATCTGCTACGCGTATATGCAGGCGGTCGGCCTGGTCAACGATCACACCGTCGACTGCTTTCTTTTCTCGCGGGCTGAGGACCGACCGCGCTGAATGACTGACGAAAAGTGGACTGCGGTCGACCGCTACATCACCGAGCTGATCGTCCAGCCGGATGCGGTCCTCGATGCGGCTTTGGAAGTGAGCATTGCCGCAGGACTTCCTGAGATTAGCGTCACGCCCAGTCAGGGGAAGCTTTTATATCTGCTGGCGCGGATTCGACGCGCGGGCAGAATTCTCGAGATCGGCACGCTCGGAGGGTACAGCACGATCTGGCTCGCGCGAGCGCTGCCCTCGAGCGGCTGCGTGGTCACCCTCGAATCTGATTCAGCGCATGCGGCGGCAGCTCGCACCAATATCGCCCGCGCCGGCCTTGCCGACATCGTGGATCTGCGTGTCGGGCTGGCACTCGACACATTGCCGGTGCTCGCGGCCGAAGGCCAAAGATTCGACCTGACCTTTATCGATGCCGACAAACCGAACATCCCTCAATACTTCGAGTGGGCATTGAAACTCTCCAACCCCGCCGCCTTGATCATCGTCGACAACGTCGTGCGCGACGGCGCCGTTATCGACGCCACGAGCGAGGATCCAGGTGTCCGCGGAGTCCGGCGTTTCAACGAGCTTCTTCGCGCTGACAAACGCGTCAGCGCCACCACGATCCAGACCGTCGGCAGCAAGGGTTACGACGGTTTCACAATCGCGCTCGTTGAATCATGACAGTTGCGACCAAGACGGAATCCACGGAATCCAATGTTGAGCAAGCGGTTCCCTTCTTCTGGGTCCACGATATCGAGGCATCGCTTCGCTTCTACATCGGCGGCCTCGGATTCACAAAAACGATAGAATGGGTGGAGGACTGCAAGTTGCGTTGGTGCTGGCTCGAGCTCGGCGGCGCCGCCGTGATGCTCCAGGAGTTCTGGCAGTCGGGACATCACCGCAACGTGACCGCCGACAGGCTCGGCGCGGGTGTCTCCATCAACTTCATTTGCAAGGACGCGCTGGCGCTTTACAAAGAATTCAAAGGGCGTGGCATCGACGTCAGGAAACCGTTCGTTGGAAATAGGATGTGGGTGACGCACGTCACGGATCCCGACGGATACTACCTCTACTTCGAAAGTCCGACCGACGCGCCCGAGGAGACAGAGTTCTCGGGATGATCTCGCCCACGACGACGATCGCAACATTTTGGGGGATCTGGCTTCTCGGTTGGGTGATCTCGGCACGAGCAACCGCGAAAACTGCCGTCGAGCAATCCGTCTCTTCGCGACTCACTCATTCGCTCTTCATCTGGATAGGAGCGCTCTTAATCTTTGTTCGCTCGAGCAGTTTCGGCGGCCTCTCGCGGCCTCTCTTTGCGCGTGGGAGTTGGATCGGCTGGGTGGACGTTGCTGTCGTGGCAATCGGTCTTGGGCTTGCCGGCTGGGCGCGATTCCATCTCGGTAGACTCTGGAGCGGTACCGTAACCCTCAAGGAAGAACATGCGATCATAAGGACTGGTCCTTATGGAGTCGTCCGTCATCCCATTTACACCGGGCTAGTCTTGGCCTTCGCGGGGACTGCCCTGGCGCAAACCACTCTCGCCGCTCTGCTGGGATTCGTTCTGGTCGTAATAGGCCTGATAATCAAGATCCGTCAGGAAGAGCGGTTGCTCACGGATCATTTCGGCGCCGCATACGACGCGTATCGAGCCAACGTCCGCGCCTTGATTCCCTACGTCTGGTGATCGCGGCCGATCAGAAGTGCTGAACGTTGCCGGTGATGGGCGTCGGGTTGCCTAAGTAACGCCAAGTCGCGTGCGCTCCAGCGCTGCGCGGCGATGATCGATTGCCCGTCACTGCTCGCGTGGGCGTGCTCGATGAGAAGTGCCGCCGCTTCCGTGCGTGCAATCGCGTATGAGAACGCGCGCGCGCCCGCCTGTTGCAGCTCCGTATCGGACCCGCTCGCCAGGGCCGCGTATTCCTCCACCCGCTGCACGGCTGTTCCGGCACGCTCCGCCGACGATCGCAGAGCACCAGTCTGAACAGCTTGCAGCCGGCGCCGCACATCCGCAGTCCACGCGCTGAGCGCGCCGGTACGCTCGACGGCGCGCAAGGTATCGAGGCTCAGTACGTTCGTAGTGCCTTCCCAGATCGAGAGCACTTGCGCGTCTCTCAGCAACCGTGGAATTCCGGTGTCCTCCACATAGCCGGCGCCACCGAACGCTTCGATCGTTTCGCTGGCCACGGTGATCGCCTGCTTCGCAGTGTAAAGTTTCGTCACTGGAGTCAGCAGTCGCAGCAACTGCAGCTCCGACTCGCTCGCCTCACCGGTTTCTTCTTTCCCGAGCAGCTCGACGACGCGAAATGCGAGTAGAAACGCGGCACGAAGTTCGAGCTGCATGTCGGCAAGGGCCTCGACGTGCAGCGGATGCTCAACCAGAAGCTTGCCGAACGCCCGTCGCCGCCGCGCGTAATCTGTCGCGAGCGCGATGGCACGCCGCATTCCTGCCACCGCCGCGACCGCGTTGTAAACCCGCGTGATATTGAACAACGTCGCGATCCTGCGGACGCCATCGCCCTCACCGCCCACCAGTCGCGCCGGAGTGCCGTCCAGTGTCAGCTCGGCGGTGGGCAACGCGCGTGTACCCAGCTTGTCCTTGAGGCGATCGACGCGAATTTTGCGCAGCATCCCATCGCTATCGCGGAGGATGATGAGAAACACGCTCAATCCCGAACTCCCGTCGGGGGCGCCTTCGATTCGGGCCAGCGTCATAGCAACCTGTGCTGTTGTCGCCGACGTAAACCATTTCGAGCCGTAAAGTCGGTAGTCGTTGCCCTGCTCGCATCGCGCGATGGTCGACGTGCTTCCGACATCGGAGCCACCGGTGCGCTCCGTCATCCACTGACCGGAGGTCCAGAACTGCTCAGGATCCCGGGAGGTCAGATGCTGGAACACTGACCGGGTTGCGTCGTCGCCGTGAACCTCCAGAAACCGCGCCGCGCCATCGGTCATCGCCAGAGGACAACTATACAGCGCTGAGGATGGCGCAAAGAGATAAAGGCGCGCGAATTGATCGATGCGCGAATACGCGCCGTTGGAGCGCTCGTACGCCGTAGCAACGATACCTTCTGACGCCGAGATCCGATCGAGTTCGCGCCACGCATCGCTAGTCTCGATTCGATCGATGCGTCGTCCCCACGCGTCGTACGGAACATGCCGCGGTGGCGACGCCTCGGCCTGTTCGGCGAGCGCGAGAATGTCTGTCGCTACGCGATCGCCGAGTCGTCGGAGGTCGGGCTCGATCTGGCCAAGCATCGTCGCCGGCAATCGCCAACCGAGGTACGAGCGCAGAAGTGAATCGTCGTCGTACTGATTGCCGAGCCTCGGAGCGTCTTGAAAGAACTCGGGCATACTATTCTTTATACGGACGGTCGACCTGATTCGCCAGGCAGCGTGAGCGCTCATTGACACTCTGCGCAAATCTGAAGGAGGAGTCCGGTGCGAGTGAACTACGCAATCGTCTTCGTGAGTGACATGAAGCGGTCTGTTTCGTTTTATCGCGACGTGGTTGGGCTTCCGTTAAAATTCGAATCGCCTGGCTGGACGGAATTCGTGACCGATGGCGCGACGCTCGCGCTACACGCGAGTGAAACCGAACGCGGCGGAAAAGACGATCCGCGGGCAGTACCCGCGGGTCGATGTCGTCCAGGTCTCCGTGTTCCAAATCTCGACGAGTTCCATCAGCGAATGGTCAGGAACAGCGTACCCTGCATTCAGGCGCCGACCGAGGTGTTTGGCTCTCGCGTCGCTCAGTACGTTGATCCTGATGGGCTGGGCATCTCCGTCGGCGAAGACAGACCCAGCAGCTAGCCTACGATGGCGCCGCCGGCACAGGAGTACCTCTACACGCTCGCCGTCGTGGCGGTCACCTTTGTAGGTTTTTCCACGATTTTCGCCAGTTTTCGGCAAGCGTTGGGGGGCACCATCTCGAAGTACGATCTCCTCCTTACTCGCAGCATTCTGCATCTAGGCCTCATGGTGGTCTTGGGGGCGCTGCTGCCGTCGCTGTTGGAGTTGCTCGGGTTCCAGCCCAATATCATCCTGCGCGGGGCTAGCGCGCTAACCGGCACAGTCGTCCTCGTGTTCAACGCGACATATCCGGCGCGACGTCGGGCTGCGACAGGTGCCGCGATGCCCAAGAAGGTCTGGATCGATGCGACACTCATTTACATCTCCGCCGCGGTGCTCCTGGCAAATGCGGCAGGCGCGGCCATTAGGTCAAGTGTGGCGTCGTACGCTCTCGGTCTCACGGTCTTGCTCCTGGCAACATTCCTCGCGTTTATGTTTGGTCTCGATCTGCTGCCGCGAGTGCCTAGCCGGCCCGTAAGCAAGAAGTCGGCAGCACCGGCAAAGCGCGTTGAAGAACGCGGTGCTGATCGATGATTAACTGAAAAGAAAGGTAACCAGGACGCACTGCTCTGCTCCCGCAAAGAATCTCGCGCCGCACTGATGAGCAGACGGAAACGCACGGCCCGCGTAATGCGATTGGCGTTTTCAGTCATGTATTCATCCGGTGCAAAATGCCTCTACAGTACGAAAACCTGGATCCCACCACGCGTCGTTATGCGCTCGCCGAGCTCGACCACGATCTGGCGAGCGGCGCGTTCCACGTCTCAGAGCGACTGCGCCCCGAAGCAGTCGCCGAATATCAGCGCCGTCTCAACGAAGCACTCCGCTACTACGACGATCGCTGGCTCGAAGAACACGCGTCAGATCTACTCGTCGAAAGCGAATCGCGGCGCACGCGGAGTGGCGGCACGACGACAGCGCGCATTCCGCAAATGGCAGCGCGTATGCTCGCTGAAGGCGACTTCAATCGCTACTACATGCGTGGCGTCGCCCTGCGAGCTATCGAGGAAGGCCGACAGATTCTCGAAGTTTATCGCGCACGACTGTCAATTGAGCCAAGGCCCGAGTCCGCGGAGTTGGAGGGACGTCGGGTGCCAGCGGCGGAAGTGCTCGACCATCTGCGTGGGCCGCTCAGCGCCGATCCGAGCGTTGCGCCGCTCGGGCGCACAAACTCGGGACTCAGCGTCCGGTTGGTGTAGACTCGAGCGAATCAGCGTACATCGCTAGTCGAATCTCCGATTACAATTGGCGGCGCTCCTGAGGTCGGCTCTCCTCCCTGCGGCGCTGGCACCTTGCTGGGATCAAGACCTTCGTCAGCTCGCTTCTCCTCTCCAATCTCCGGCACGGCGGCACTCTTGATCCACCCCTGCTCGGCAGCATGCTTTGCCGCGCCGAGTGTGTCCTCTGCCATAACGAGGACGGAGCCCGCAGCGAGAATCTCTGCCGCGAGCTCCTTGACGGACGCCGAGCGTTCGACGTTCAGGGTGACATCCCGGATGTAAACAGCTTTCACGCGATTCGGAAATTCAGCAACTATCTGCTGATATATCTCTGGGTCGTGCTGGCTCGTGTCTCCGATCAGGATGAATTGCAGCTCCGGATGCAGCCGCAGAATGTTGCGAATCGCGACGCCTTTATGATCGAAGTGACGTGACGACGCGAGCAAATCCCAACCGATGTCCCAGTCCCGAAGCAGTAGTGGGCCGCGTGGGATATTCTGCAGATCCATGAACTCCGTGATTACGTCGTAGATGTTCCACGGACTGCTCGAGACATAGTAGATCGGGTTTTTCTCGTCGCCCCCTGCGCCGTTACGCAGGGCTCGGTAAAACGCCGCCACTCCGGGAAACGGCAGCCTGGTGCGCGCGTTGCCGAGCATGACGGTGCGCGCCGCCTGCAGAAAATTGGAAACCCGTGACTGGATCACCGTATCGTCAATGTCGCTTATCACCCCGAAGCGCGCGGTTGGTGCAGGGATGAGGATCTCGCCTTTCGCGCTCACGGCGTGGGCGCCTGCGCGCACCGGTGAGAACAGAGAGACTTTGTAGTCTCTCCACTCATCGTCTCCAACTATCGGCTCATCGAGATCGATGGAGCTGCTGAAGAAGCCTTCGTCATCCGCGGTGATCTCGGTCGATACGTTCGCGTATTCCAGCTTCAGGCGAGCGAATGGAAGCGGATCAGTTTCAGCGCGGCGATAGGTATTGAGAAGATTCCTCAACGTCGAGTCCGCGTCGGTACTGGAGCTGACATTTCGCACCTCCAGCGCGCGGCCGTACACACACGCCCGGATGCGGTTTCCATAGCCGCGGTACGCGAGGACCTCGAATGGGTCGCTGTCTAAGGCGGAGCGGATAGCGCGCGCGCCAAACTTTCCGAGAATCGCCAGCCAGGACCTCACTTGGGATTCGTCGCCCAGATCGTAGACTCGGTTACGAATCCATGATCCTCGATCTCCAGCATGCTCACGATCAGCTGCCCGATGTCCGATGCGGTGAGCTTGGTTGGATTCTGGGGCTTCACCTGAGTGGTTTGCTCGGCGCCGAAGCCTGTCTGCACCTCACTCGGATTCACCTGCATCACGCGAATGTTGTGTTGACGTAGCTCAGCTCTCCAGCATTCGGTCAACGCATGAAGCGCGAACTTGCTCGCGCAGTAGGCGGATCCGTTGGCGAAACCGCGCTGGCCGGCAGTCGAGGAGATGTTCACGATGTTGCCGTACTTGCGCCCGATGAAATGGTGCGCCGATTCACGGGCGACCATCATCGCGCCGAGGACATTGGTCTGCCACACTCTGAAGAACTCATCGGCGGACAGCTCGATCAGCGGGGCGAAAATCCCGAAGCCCGCATTGTTGATGAGAACGTTGTAGTCCTCGTACTCCTTCACGACCGTCTGGATCATCCGCTGGACATCGCCTTCCTTGCTGACGTCGGCGACGATTGCAAGGGCTCCCATCATCTTCGCCGCGGCGTCGAGCATGTCCTTGTGCCGGGCGCAGATCGCCACCCGGGCTCCGCGCTCGCGCAGGAGGCGCGCCGTCTCGAAACCAATTCCGCAGCTCGCGCCTGTTACGAGCACCGCCGCTTTTGTCAGGTCCACTGTCTCTCCTTCGGGCCAATCGTCTCCCGTAGCAGATCGGCAAAGTCAGTTATGTCGGACTCCGCAGTATCGAATGACGTGATGAGGCGCGCTTCGGACTTTGCCTCATTCCACACGTGGAACGGCCAGCGCTCCTGAAGTTTCGGGATGATCTCTGGCGGCAAAATCACGAACACCTCGTTCGCCTGCACCTGCTGCGTCAAGGCGACCCCACGAATGCCAGCGAGCTCTCCCGCCAGCAGCTGCGCCATCCGGTTGGCGTGCGCGGCGCTCCTGCGCCACAGATCATTACTGAGCAGAGCGTTGAACTGCGCGGCAATGAATCTCATCTTCGACGACAGCTGCATTCCCTGCATGCGCTTGAACTCGAAGTCGTCGGCCAGCACCTGTTTGAAGAACACGACTGCCTCCGCCGCCAGCAGACCGTTCTTCGTGCCTCCGAACGAAAGTGCATCGACGCCCGCGCCGCTCGTTATCGCTCTCAATGGGACATCGAGACTCACCGCCGCGTTGAAGATTCTCGCACCGTCCATGTGCAGCAGCAGCGAATGGGTATGGGCGAAATCGGCAATGACCCGAATCTCCTGCGGCGTATACACCGTGCCGTACTCCGTCGCCTGAGTGATCGAGATCGCACGCGGCTGCACGTGGTGCTCATTGCCGATGTGGTGCAGGTGTTCGCGGATCCCGGGGACCGTGATCTTTCCGTGCGGGGAAGGAACCGTCAGGAGCTTGCAGCCGATGTGTTTTTCGGCGGCACCGCATTCCGACGTATAGACGTGAGCCGTCTCCGCGCAGATTACAGCCTGGTGCGGCTGCACCATGCTTTGCAGACAAAGCACGTTCGCCGCAGTGCCACTGAAGACAAGAAATACTTCGGCGTCTTCGCCGAGCTCGGCACGAATCCTTTCTTCAGCCTCGCGCGTGTAGGGATCGTCGCCGTAAGACGGAACGTGGCCGACATTCGCCGCCGCCATCGCCGCGAGAATTTCGGGATGAACGCCCGCCCAGTTGCCGCCGCATGCGGCTAGCATAACCTCGGGTTCGCTCAAACGGCAAGACAAGCAGCGTCGCTCCACGAGCGCCAGACCGCGTCGCGACCGAGGCGGCGATGGCTAGTGAGCGTACTCCGGAATGCTCTCTTTGTAAAATGCCATCGATTTCTGAAAGTCCTCGTCCGCCGGGTCCAGCAGTGCCGCCAGCGACTCGTCACCATACGCCTCATAAAAAAGACGGTGTTGTTCCGATCCCCTGGCATAGCGACCAAGTTCGTACTTGGCGCTGGCGAGGCGATCGAGAAGATCGGGATACTGCGGCCGTTGAACCAGGGCGCGTTCGAGGTCTGCGAGCGCCTGTTCGTCTCGACCCATCCAGTGATGGAGCTGCCCGCGTTCGAACCGGAAGCGCCAGAAATCGCCGAAAGAGAGGGCGTGCTGGTAAAGCTCCAGCGCGCGGCCAGTCTCCTTCTCTCTCACCGCGAGGTCGGCTTGATCCAGATCCGCAAAACCGTGCAGCACGCGCAGCCTCGGATTCCACGTGCTCAGAGTGTCAGCTGCCTGAGCCAGCAGCTCCATTGCCTCGTAAGAGCCGCCCCACCTTGGCCGGAGGTTGAGCATGTGCTCTTCCCGCACCACGAAGCTGTATGGTTGGATGAGTAGCGCCTGATCCATTGCTGCGCGGGACATGGCGGTGTCGCCGAAATAATTCGCAATGGTCATCAGACCTTTATATGCCACCACCGAACAAGGCAGCAGCCGCAGCGCGCCAGTGAGATCGGCCAATGCGCGTGTCAAATAACCCTGCGCCCCCATGACCTGTCCGAACGAGGTGTTCCGCATTGAGGCGGCCCCTCGGGCGTGCCAACCGGCAGCGATGTAGTAAGTAGCGCGGACCAGCAGCGCATTTCCGGACGAGGGTCTCGTGAGAACCCAATCATCCAGGAATGGCTCGAAAGTCGTGGCTGCGGTCGAGAAAGCGCCGAATGCATCGATCATCCGATACTCGAAACGAAAATCGCGGCGAGCGCTATCGCTGTACGCGGTCAGCATCGAGTCGAGGGCGTCGTACGACGCGTCGATCAGCAGGTCCCTCACTTCAATGCGGTTGAGCGTTTTCGTCGGATATCCAAGATCTTCCGCTTCGCTCAGCGGCGCGAGATCCGCGGTTGGATTGTCCGCCCTCGAGGTCAGACAAGCCGTGGGCGCTTTTGGGACTAAATGCGTGCGTTGAGGTTCTCGCATTCCGGCTGAAATTTGTGCTCGCACTTCGAAAAAGGCCGTTATCAGGATTGCCGGCACCGCGACCGACAACTGCAATATCCTGTGGCTACGGAGCGCAAAGAGCAGCGCGATGAGACCCACGAAGATAACAGCGAGGAGAATGCGCACAGTCAGGCTGCTGCTGCCGGAGTGACCCGACACCGAGACACTAGCCAACGCTGCGTGGGCGAAGCCGTTCACGATTTGGATTCCGTTCTTGGTGAGAGTCGCGCCGCCGGTATCGACCCGCGGGGGGGGTCGAATAGTCAACCGAGATAGACGCCTGAGGTGGTACTATCGCAAACGGCGCGGTAGGCCTGGCCTGACTCGAATTCGGCTCCCTAGTGGAAGTCCCGAGACGCGTGAACCAGTTGCTTCACCTTCAGCTCTCTGAACTTCTTGCCGATAACGTTCCGCACTCCATCGTCGCGCTCGAATTTTCCCTCGACCACCACGAAGGTGGAGAATCTCACCACTTCGGAATACTGCTCGACGAGATTCTTCGAGACGATCACGTTGATGAATCCGAACTCGTCTTCCATCAGCAGAAAGACCGTGCCTTTTGCGCTCTGCGGCTGCTGCCGAATGGTGACCAGCCCCGCGG
>WNGI01004864.1_pt1 | contig 18531 bp, 16 predicted proteins | sample 5400621 | NCBI WGS metagenome assembly WNGI01 (sample SAMN13153374, study PRJNA577476) | soil metagenome | isolation source: 20 cm soil or saprolite under Garry oak tree replicate 1 | place: USA:California | collected 2016-06-15
GATGCCCTGGCCGAAAAGATTGGGTGTGAAGATGACACTTCCGTCTTCGAGCCGAAGCTGTGTGTTCTCAAACTGATCGCTGTTCGGCTGACTCTGCTTGGTCTCATCGCTCCGAGTGAAGTGGGCTGCCAGACGGGCCGCTAACCCCTCATGATGTTCGAAGTCGCCAAAACCTGCGCCGAATTCGCCGGACGTGGGCGTCCAGATGAGGGCGCTCGCAACAGTATTAAGTCCATTGTCAAGTTGCGCCGCACTCACTCCGAGCGTGCTTAGGTTGTTACCCAGCATGATCTGGTACTTCAGGTGATTGACGATTTCTCCCCTGGCCCAGATGCCGGAAGTGTACGAGGGACGGAAGAACTCGTCGGCTATCAGCCGAGTGTCCACCCCTAGCCAAAACGGGAAGTTCCCTTCAACACTTCGCGTACCGGGCAAAGACGTGATCCCACCCGCCAGATTGAAGTGCTTATTGAACGAGTAATTCAAGTTGCCGGCGAGAACTACCTGGGCACCCAATCCCTGCGAAGCGTTGGACGTCCAGGCGTATAGGAAGTAGCGGAATTTTGGGTTCATCAACCATCCCAGGAACTTCATCTGGAGCTTCTGAATCTGGAAGTCCTGGCGCTGCTGAACGTTCTTAATGTTGCCGAACGCGTCTTTATAGGTTGAGTCGAGTCCTAGCTGATTCAGATAACGTACATACGTATAGATGCTGAGATTTATATCGCCATAGTCGGTGCTGGCCAGCGTGAACCCCTGATTGGGTGTGTACGTGCCCCACTTCCGTTGCGGAGCAGCGTCAATAATCGAGGCTACCGCCGGTCCTTCACCTTGCTGACTCTCGGTGACTTCGTCGCTCACACCGGGTTCGCTCACAACGGGCGCCTTCTCCTCTTTCTTCTTTCTTTGCTTCTCCGGGGGCGGTGCGGCCTGATTCGCCAGGACCTGTCGCAGAGAGTCGATCTGATCCATCAGTTCCCGATTTTGTTTTTCGAGTTGGCGGTTTTGTTCGACCAACTTATCCAGGGCATGCAGCAATTGGGGAGGGGCCGTCGCGTCGGAGTTCGTACTGTCTTCCTGCGGAGTGGCGCTCTGGGCGTTCGCAAGACCCGAACAAAATGTCGCGACGAATAAGATCAGGAAAACTCGCAATGTCGATACAGCGTTGGAGAGCTTCATGTGTGGGTCTCGCGGTTACCCCGCTGCGTTTGAGGCAGATGCGCTCTGTTTCCCGCTCCCTCCGTACCCCGCGAAGAGGGAAAAGAAACATTCACGCTGGCGATTCTGTGAGCGCGCGTCAGCACTTTCCTGGCTCTCTTCACGCCGGAAGTCCGAATCACCGGGCCTATTTCAACCCAACCGAACTCGGCGAGTAGAGGTTGTAGTTCAGCTTGTCGGCGACAAACTCAATTACCTTTTGCGCCTTTACGCTGTTTCCCGCCTCGTCCAGTGGAGGCGCAAACACAGCGATGGCGCCCTTGCCAGGGGCGATAGCCACGATCCCGCCACCGACTCCGCTCTTCGCTGGAAGACCCACACTCCAAGCCCAGCCCCCGGAGCCGTCATAAAGGCCAGCCATGGCCATGGTGCTAAGGATGTGAGGAACACTCTCGCTCTTAATGACCCGCTCGCCGGTGGCGGGGTTGATACCGTTGTTCGCGAGCGTCGCGCCCATGCGAGCAAGTTGGACAGCGTTGACGCCGACTGAACACTGCTTGGTATAGATATCCACTGACTCGAACGGATCGGCATAAATCCGGTCATACTTCGCCAGCAGCATCGAGAGTGCTTTGTTTCCTGTGTTAGTGGCGGCTTCCGATTTGTAAACATCTTCGATCAACGACAATTTCTCGCCGGCTGCTCTGCTATAGAACGCAAGTATCTTGTTCCATTTTTCCCCTGCATCCTTGCCAGATATCAGACTGGTCGTGGCTATGGCTCCCGCATTAACGAACGGATTCCCCGTGTGACTGGGCATATCCACCACTGCAACGGGAGAGTTAAAGGGGCGCCCGGTAGGCTCCGAACCAACTTTTTCGAAGACCTTGGCCGGACCCAGCTCTTCCATCGCGAGTGCCATGGTAAAAACTTTCGAAATCGACTGGATAGAGAAGGAGTAACTCACCTCGCCCAGCTTAAGAACCTGGTTGTCGGTGGTGACCACGGCGATACCAAACATCTTGGAGTCCACTTGGGCAAGGTAGGGAATGTAATCAGCATTCTTCCCGTTCGTGTCATTGCGGAATTTTTCGTAGGCTTCCCGAATCACGGACTCCACGAGTTCACGCCGGGGAGCCACCGGGCTGCGCGCGGTTTGTGCTGACACCAGAGTAGGAGCGACACTTGCGGCGATGAGAGTGGCTGCAAGAACTAGCTTGACATTTATTTGCTTCATGAACGTACTTTCTCCTTCTGAGGACTTTGATTCTCACCAATGGCGACGACGAGATGTGCAGATATCACGGACACAAAAAAACGCCGCCCGTCAGAACGCAAATAGCTTTCTCCAGTCATACTTGAATGAAAACTGCATCCGATAGTCGTTTACATTGAATCCGTCGCTGAAGTTCACCCGTCTTCCATACTGGAATTCACCGGCAACCGTGACACTCGGAACGGGGTGGTACAACAGGTTGCTGAGAGCATAGTGACCCTGATGGAAATCCGATGGGTTCTGTGCGTTGGAGTTGTCGATGTTTACCAGCGAGTAGCCGATGGCGGTGCTGAACTTATCGCTCCAATTGTGATCAAGGAACGAAACTACTCCTAACACCGGCAAAGGTTTCCCTTCGATCGGCGTCAAGGGATTTCCGGGATTGTTCCTCACCCCAATATCCACCGGAGCATCATTCATGTAGTTCTCGATGCCCTCGCCATAGACAACGGCGAATCTGCCGACGTCCTTACTGCTGAACTTTAGATTTGATGTGACGTTCACCCCCCACCCAAACGCAGTGCCACCGAGGTTGAACTGGTCATTATTCGTGTCGACCCACCCAATTTTTCTGAAGATGCCTGCCACTTGAAGGTAGCCCCATTTCCTCATGAACCGTGCTTGCCATGACAGGTCGGGCAGATTGAACCTGGGCTTGATTCCCTGCAACTCAACGCGACCCGCATACACGCCGCCGTCAGCGCTGGCTCCAGGCCGTTCCAGGGCAAACGTAAGTCTGGCACTGTCGCTGCGGACCGGCATCCAGCGGATCTGAACATTACGAAAAAACACCATTCCGCTCGGCCCCCAGTACTCCACCGAGTTCGGAAATACGTCGATGTCCATGAATGGACTCCAGGTTTGGCCAGCCCCGAACTGTCCCAATTCACCGTAGGCATGCCGCAATCGGAAGGTAGTTTGGCCGGCATCAACTCCCGTTCCAAATAACTCGAATTCGAACTGTGTTTTAAGATCACCCAACGCAGTAGCCGTAGAGGTTTTCACACCGAACCTGGTTTGCCGAACCCCGAAGTAAACGTTTCCGTTCCCTCCAAACTCGTCCTTAAACGACGGCAGTTTGGTCGGGCGGACGACATCAAACCAATCCGGGTGGGTTTGCCCGGATTCGTATCCGGTGTCGACCATGACAAAGCCGTACAGATCGATGCTGTTCTTCCCCCCGCTTTCTTCCGCTTCCGTCGCTTCCGGCGGTTTTTCATAAGTTGTGGAAGGGCTGGGGATTGGCGCCGACTGTTGCACCGAATTAATTTGTGTCTTCAGAGCTTGCATCTCTTGCTCCAATTGTTGGAGCTTCGTCTTCATTTCCTGCACATCCGGCGCCGGCGAGCCCTGGGACTGCGCTTGCGTCCCAATCGCGAATGAAAGAATTGCCAGCAGCCCCACAGATGCAACTCTTGTCCAAAACAACAGATCGAGTGGTCTCATAGATCCTCTGCAAATCAGCAGCAAAAGTGCCAGACGCAACGCTGGCTGAAAACTGTCACTTCTGTCAGTAAAGAGCGCAAGGCGATTCCACTAGCCTTGGGAACGGTAGGGCGGGAACAGGCCTGCTGCCGTCGCCCGCGACTCTATCCCGGAGAGGTGCAACTAGGCATTTGAAGCCGTTTTACTGTGGACTCACAGGAGGATGGCGGCACGTGCGCATGCTTGTGTTAACGCGAAAACGCTTCGGGGAGGCTCTGCACCCATGACAATACCGAGATTTTCAACTCCTGTTCTGCTTGGACGTATTGCGCTGCTAGTACTTTTTTTGTCATATGCCTACCCTCTGTTGGCCAAGCGCAAGGATGATGTCGTTGTCATGACAAATGGCGACAAGTTCACCGGCGAGATCAAAAGCCTGCAGTACGGAGAGCTCGTCTTTAAATCCGATTACATGAAGGACTCTGTCCATTTGGATTGGAAGCGGGTGGAGACGTTGCAGAGCCAGGATACTTTCATTGTCGCTCTGACCGACGGGGAGCGCGTGACTGGACTTATCAGCAGAAAAGGAACTCCGGAAGGTGATGGCAAGGCCTTCAAGATCCTGGCTGCCGGCTCAGCGGTCGAAGTTAGGCCGTCAGAGGTAGTCGGCATCGGCCAGCAGGAAGGCATCTTCTGGAACCAGTTGACCGGTTCCATCAATTACGGGTTCGGCTTCTCGAGCGGCAATAGCTCCACCAACTCGTCTCTTGGCGCGGATGTCGCCTTTCGCAACAGCAAAAATTCAGTGCAGCTGGATACCAGTTCGCAATTCGACTCACAGACCAACGCCGAGAACACCAATCGCTTCACCTTCGATTCCCAGTACGCGAGGATGCTCACCAGACAATGGATTGCGGCTGGGATCTACTCTTTGCTGAATAGTAATCAGCAGAAACTGACATTGCGCTCCACTTACGGTGGTGGCGGCGGCCGAAGACTGATACAGACTGACGCAACATCATTGATTTTGATTGGGGGCGCTGCCTATAGCCACGAGAGCTACGTTCCTCAACCTGGTACGGAGCCAGTCCGCAACAACGCCGAGGCGCTACTTGGAATCACGTTCTCTACTTTTCGGTTCAAGACTCTGAACCTTAATTCACGGATGCTTCTTTTCCCCAGCCTGAGCGATCCAGGACGCGTGCGCTTGAGTTCGCAGTCGAACCTGCGAATTGAATTGGTACGAAATTTCTACTGGAATTTCCAGCTCTACGAGAACTATGACACTCGACCGCCAACCGACGCCCCGAAGAACGATCTGGGAGTCACGACCTCTGTGGGATGGACATTCTAACCGAGAACGATGGCGATATTAGAACGGTTTGCCCTGACACCCTTAGCACTCTCGTGTTTCAGGAATGTTGACCACGGGGGACCTGGCTCTTTCAGAACTGTGTATCACTGCCATGAAGCGGAGACGGCTGTCAGTTTTGCGGGTTCACGGATACTTTTTGCTCTCTTAGGCTTACATGCAGGGCTTTGATCTGCGTCTCAGCAGCCGAAGTGCAGGTCGCCGGTGCGCCCCATTCTTGGTTCGTAACTTGGTCGTCGATGACATCCGACGATTCGCTCAGCAACCTAAGGAGTTTGCATTTCTCATGCCGAAAAGGCACAAAGCGACCTCACCTAAAAATAAGAGAGAATCCAGGGAATCGGCGTTTGTCCCGAACGCCGTGGACCGATACAAGTATGGTGACTACCTACGCGTTGAACTTCCCTTGGGAACCGCTGGCGAACCGACGTCCATCTGGATAAGCGTAGACCACTGCAGCGAAGAACACGCCATCGTCTTCGGAACTATTGAGAGTGAGCCTCCTCAGTGGTTGGGCAAGACGCTCAGGTTGGGGGCGACGCTGGCTGTCAGCTACCGTTGCGTGCAGGAGTGTCGGCAACCTTTGTAATTCAATGAAGTGACCGACAATATATCTGAGTACGCATTACTCGGTGTAGAGTACGAGCAGCATTCCTAGTGCAGCTACGCAGCTAGGCCACAAGAACGGTACAAAGGACCAACGCCATATCGTGCTATCCAGGATGACTTTGAACAGAATTACAAAAACCCCAACCAAGGCGAACCAGAGGTGCTCGCGTTCGACTTTTGCCATTGCCGCCGTCATGCGGTGCGGCTGACCATTGTGGTTCTGCCTGTCTGTCCCTTCATGTCCAGCCGACTCCAGCTTTGCCAGATGAACGTCGGGCGCCGCAGATGCGGACATCATCCGATGATCATGTGGTAGCAGACCGCTGGAGCTCTCGGATACGGGTGCCCTCGTCGTTCTATCAGCCAGCCAGTAAACTACGTACTTGCGCGCCTCCGGAGACGAAGCTCCTGATCCGGCCGTATGATCGTGAAACAACAGAAGCGCGGCGCCAGCAAGAGCAAGCATTGGGAAGGTCCAGGTTTGCCAGAATCGGTTTAACTTGGCATTCACCCGGAGCCACTCAATAATCCCCATTACAATCAGCAAAACCGCATAGATTTTGTGCAGCCGCGCTTCAGCATCGTGATGAATCAACCAAGTCCAGCTTAGGTTTCCACGCGGCCATATTTCATCGTCACTCCAGACAGCCAGAAACAATCCGGCAGCTATAAAAACAAATGGCCAGACATATTGCAACGGTCGCAATCGCTTTGATGATTGACCTGCGATTACCAGCATTCCGATGTGCCGTGGATGTCTCGGCTGAAGACAAGATATCTGCGGGCTGCGAGGAAAGCCGAACCGGAAATGTCGCGACGCAACAGACCGCAAGAAATATCACTGGGATCAGCTTGCTTTCCGCCTTGAATCGGACCTGCGTTTTCACCCTTTACTCCACAAACATGATTGGCCGCGTCGGTTTATAGCTCCCGCTTGCTACAGAAGAAGATCCTGGTTCCCTGTCGCGCTGAAATCACCGATTCCGACTCCAAGCAACAGAAGCGATCACGATCAGAATCATTGTTAGCCTTTGATCTCACTTCTTCTACAAAATGAATGTGGGAGTCGACTACTGGCACAATTAACAGTTGGGGTCTCGCCGGAAGGCCACTAATGCCCGCGCCGCCATGGGGTTCGGATCTGTTCTGATAACGCTTAGTTTTGCAAGGTGCATGTTGGGACCAAGGACACCTTACGATTCTTCGGCTTCTCTGCCTGTCAATCCTGCCAGTTTACGACTCTTGGCCTGCATGGTGAGATGCCAACGAACTTGCACGACGCTGTTCGCGCTCAGCCTGTAACGCCCAGACAGGCAACCGAATGGCGAGCGACGGTTCTCGAAAGGCCGAGGAGCACGAGAGTGACCATTCCTGCAGTGAATCGGATGTGGAACCCGACGTTTCTTAAGCCAGAAATGGTGGTAGAGAAGGCGAAAAACGGCGATATCACCGCGTTGGCGGAACTGTATACCCTTTACAAAACCCCCGTCTATAACTTGTGCCTGCGGCTGACAAGAGATGTTCTGGACGCCGAAGATCTTATGCAGGAGGTCTTCCTTCAGGTGTACCGCAAGCTAAACAGCTTTCGCGCTGAGGCCGCGTTCGGATCGTGGCTGTACCGGGTGGCTACGAACGTCATCATGATGCATTTTCGAAAGCGGCACGTTGACAAAATACCGCTTCAGAACCTAGAGTGTGCCCCGCAATCTGGAATTCGTGATCGCTGTGACCCAATCGAACGTATTGCTCTGCTGCGAGCGCTGTGTGGCCTATCCAAGAACACAAGAACCTTAATCCTTTTACACGACCTCAAGGGATTGAGCCACAACGAGGTTGCCCAAAGTCTTGGCGTGTCTACAAGCACCAGCAAGACCCGACTCCACCGGGCACATCGAAAGCTCCGCGAGACTCTGGGTGTTACGGACATGCGCAGTCATCGACCGGTCACTCATCGTAGTATTCCGCAAAACGTCGACCCGGAGCACCCCAAGAGGGACGGACTCGCCAGTTTGGCATTACAAGTGACAAAGATGATTTGCATTAGTGACAAAGTTGATTGCATCAAGGATTTGGCCATGTGAGCCTCGCCCCTCGCTGATAGTCACAACTGATCAATTCTCGAGACTTTTTGAGTAACAGATGGTAGAAGCCGATTAAAGAAGTGAGGCTGTGGTTACGACTGTAATTAGATCAAAAAGGAAAAGCAGTTATCTAATCAACATGAAAAGCCACTCGCCGTATAACCCGACAGTCTCATACACTGACAAAAATACTAGTGGTCAAATGTCAAAGCTAACAGTACCATTCTGGGTTCCAATTGCGTTCCACTCAGTACGGGCAAGTGGGCGCAATCTACTTTAGTTCGCAGAAGAGCGCTCTACTCTAGTTCGCAAAAAAGATCCCCGGGTATGAACTCAATATTTGGCAAGCCTGGTTGCCGCAGGAGTACGAACATGCAAAGGAATCTCCCTCGAATTCTGATTGCCGATGATCACACTCTGGTGGCCGAAGCATGTAAGAAGCTTCTGGAATCCGAATATGAAATCGTCGCCACGGTCAGCGATGGCCGTGCCCTAGTGCGAGCCGCCGTCACACTGAAGCCCCACCTCATCATCGTCGATGTCGCCATGCCTCTCCTGAACGGGCTGGATGCGGGGCAGCAGGTGAAGGAATCCTTACCCTCGGTCAAGTTGATTTTTCTGACGATGAATCACGATGCCGATCTGGCGGCTGAAGCGTTTCGCAGGGGAGGGTCTGGCTTTCTGCTCAAAACTTGTGCAGCCTCCGAGCTCGCGATTGCAGTTCGCGAGGTTCTTAGGGGAAGGTCATACCTGTCACCGATGATCGCCAAAGATACGGTCGATTTCCTGCTGCGGCAGGACAAGAAACTGATTGACGAGGCGGACCGGCTGACGGAACGGCAGCGTGAAGTGCTACAGCTTTTGGCGGAAGGAAAGTGTATGAAGGAGGTCGCAGGTGTACTCAACATCACAACCCGAACCGTCGCCTTTCACAAGTACCGCATTATGGAGGTACTAAACGCCAAGAGCAGCGCCGAATTGGTTCAGTATGCAATCAGGAACCACTTGATCGCTGCCTGAGCGACACTCAATACTCGGGCCACAATGCAGGCGCCAGGATACGCGATGCACGGTGAGTGGCGAGCAGAGGACAACTCAAGTCGGTTTATCGGTTGTGAACGTAATCGGCACTCAAGAAGGATCCAAAGTAGGAACTTCACCGAATTCTAGCGTCTACGCGATCGATCGAACATTCAACAACTTTACGAACTAATTTCGTCGTTGAAATTCTCAGAAAACAGTTCTTCGACACCCCGCCTGATTCCAAATCTGTCATCATAAGTCTTGCGTTTTCAGCAGCACCGTCATCAGCAGCACCGTCAAAGGTGTCGCAACGCAACAACTCGCTAGACTGTGCAACTGGATAACTTCATTTCCAACAGCAATTCCACAACAAGGCCGTCTCGGACCTTTCGGATACTAGGGACAACCAAGCGATAAAGGTCTGCGTGAAATGACAGGTTACGGTGTCGACGTGAATGCCTAGTCTGAGTCATCGGCGAGACCAGCTTCATGCCGGGAATGTCGCCAGTAGCAGAGCGCTTTAGTCGTCGGAGTGAGAATCTTCACTAACAAAGTCCCCTAGATTCTTGCACGCCACAGCGAACAAATTAGACAAATGCTGGCAAGAGAACCGAATCGGCTTAGAGGGAGGCGCTAATGTTCCGCCGCGCCAACGGCGTGATTGGAGCCGTGCTGCTTCTGATTACTTCAACATACATTCGCGCCCAGGAAACGACATGCGGACCTGCGGCCGATAGGCAAAAGGCAGACACACAAGAAGAAGAGAAAAGGTCAACCGGGTTGCCCAAGAAACTGAACTGGACCTTCAATTTTGATGCCGCCTGGGGCACGTTCGGCTTCGGCAATTCCCTTTATACCAATGTAAGGCCCGATCCCTCCGGCAACCTCAGTGATAACTGGTTCGAGGGCTTCATAAAACCTGCGCTCTCAGCCAGCTTCGCTTTGGGAAAGAGCGAGCTTTACGGCAAGGTCAGTGGTGTGGGTGAACGAACTTACGGAGCGCCTCCGACACTCGTAGGGGAGAGCGCCTCTTCCTTCAAGCAGGAAGATCTGTACATCGGCTGGCGTTCGGGGAAGTCTCTTAGTAGCTCGGAAAATGTCGTGGATTTTACTTTTGGCCGCGCGCCCTACACGATCGGGCACGGTTTCTTGGTGTGGGATGGCACCGGCGAAGGGGGCAGCCGCGGCGGATTCTGGAGTAATGCTCGCAAGGCCTGGAAATACGCAGCCATCGGCCGTCTCAAACCGAAGAATCACACGCTGGAAGGATTTTATCTCGACCGGGACGATGTCCCGGAGAGCGTGACGGGGACTCGTCTGGCGGGCATGAACTACGAATATGCGGCGTGGGAGAACTCGACCCTTGGGGCAACCTATGTCAAGGTCTTCGCCCACCGTAGCGTCCTACCTGATCGCGACGGGATGAACGTCTTCAACGCACGCGCCTACACCGCGCCCATCCCCGAATTGTCAGATCTCTCATTTGAAGCTGAATACGCATATGAGAAGAACCTCAACCTCATGAACTCAACGGCATGGACCGCGCTGGGAGCGTATCAATTCAGCAAGGTGGGCTGGAAACCAAAATTTTCTTATCGCTACGCGTTCTTCCAGGGCAACAACCCCAAAACGCCCGAAAACGAGGCTTTCGACCCGCTGTTTGTGGGCTTCTACGACTGGGGCACTTGGTGGCAGGGTGAGATCGCTGGCGAGTACTTTCTGGCGAACTCCAACAACATCTCGCACCAGGCGCGTATTCACATCTCACCCACCAATAAGCTGGGGTGGGGCGTTATGGGCTACTGGTTCCGTGTTCCTCGGCCGTCTTCGTTTGGGTCCGGCGCCACATCTTCAAATGTCGCTTTCGAATTCGACACCTACGCTGACTGGAAGATCAACAAGAATTTCACTCTGAGTCTCGTCGGAGCCTTTGCCAATCCAGAGAAGGCCGTCCAACAGGCATACAACCGGACGGACAGCTTCTCTTACGGGATGGTCTACATTGCCTACTCTTTCTGAAAAAGTCGCCAGCATTCTTTGCCTAGCTATGGCTGTGCGGCGGTCGCGAAGCTATCGAGTTCTTTCGCCTCAACTTTCTGGGCTGCGAGTTCGAGATTGTTGTGGTGGGACACCCAATCTGAAGCTCTGGCCTGGCCCTCGCGCAACTGAGTTGTCGTCATGATTTGTGTCAGTGCCTTCAGGGCACGCCGGCTGGCAGCACGTTTGCAGCCAATGTGAACCACTTATAGGCCTCGGCGTAATTCAATGGAACACCTAAACCATTCTGATAAAGAAATCCCAGGTTCAGTTGCGCCGGCGCATAGTTCTGCTCTGCTGCTCTCTGGATCCAATCGGCTGCTTGTCGATAATCGCGACTTACGCCTTCCCCACGGCAGTACATAGAACCGATGACATTCTCTCCGATGGGATGCCCCTGTTCAGCCGCTCGCAGGAACCACTTTGCGGCTTCGAAATAGTCCTGCCGCACGCCTTTGCCAGTCTTGTAAAAAGCGCCCAAGTCGAGTTGCGCGATCACAAAACCATGCTCCGCCGCGTTACGATAAAATTCCACGGCCTTCACGAGATCTCGCTCCACGCCATTTCCGTGCTCATACATGTGTCCCAAGGCGCGATATGCGTTAACGATTCCTCGGTTTGCCGCCTGGCTGAACCATTTCAATGCCTCAGGATAGTTCCGTGCCGTGCCTTCGCCATCGTAGTACATCACTCCCAGATTATTTTGCGCGGACGGCTCCCCCTGCTCTGCCGCGACATGGAAAAAGTTAAAGGCTTCAGTCGCATTCCTCGGCACGCCATTACCACGTAGATATGCCACCCTAACTGGTTTCGAGCTGATGCCAGACCTTGGGCTGCGGCTTGACCGTATAAATCTATTGCGTGAGCGTCGTCCCGTTGCACACCCTCACCGTGTTGATACATCTGAGCCAGGTTGTACTGTGCTTCTGGCAATTTTTGCTCTGCCACAATGCTGAACCAACGAACCGCCTCCCCATAATCCCGAGGCACTCCCATTCCGTGCTCGTATAGAAACCCCATGCGATTCTGCGCTTTGGCGAACCCTTTGCGGGCCGCTTGTAGCCACCACCTCACCGCTTCCGCATCGTTCTTGGGCACCACATTCCCGATACCGTAGGCGTTAGCCACGCTGTACTGCGCGGATGCATTGCCGGCTTCAGCTTCTCGTAGAAGGTCGACGAACGGCAAGGATCGATTCGCCACTGCGTTCTCCAGATTCTCAGAGCGCACCGCGGGTACTTCCTGAGCATTAAGTAACGTTGCAGCCAGTAGGACATATCCGCAAACCCACAACTGTGTATTCATGGCAACAGCTTCCGTTCCCGCTAGCACTAGTGCCACCTGCGCGAGATGGCGCAGATCCGGGCTACACCGCGCTCGCGCTCTCAGAGAGGATCGCTGGCGCCAATGCTGCGTCACTGACAACGATTGGAATGTAGGATGGGAACTCCACGCACAAAACTGACAACACTTACAGTTTGCTTGGCTTTACCTGGCACAAGGGGAGCGAGGCGTAGTATTGGATCACCTTCTCAGTATCTTCCACCCAGCCAGTATTGTTGATGATCGAACCGTGCGTGTGCGCAACCAACTGAATTAGCGGAGCACGGGATCCTACATACAATCGGAGCTAACCGCGCAGAACTGGGTTCTGAATTCGAAGCCCAAACCTCAGAACTTTATGACGATGCCGGCGGAAACCCTGCCCTGCCTGTCTTGGGATTGGTCGGCGAATTTGGTCATAAGCCAGTCTGCCTGCACCAGGCGAAGTCCGATCCCTTTCCGAAGCCCGATGTCTAAGCCACCGCCCAGGAACATGGCAAACGCGTTGTCCTTCAACCCGGCGTTCGAAGCCGTGGCGCCACCAAACAAGGCATGTACAAAGGGCTGAACTACTGGTAGGCGTGCGGTGAGTACGGGACCAACGGTATAGGTGTAAACCGAAGAACTAGCCCTTCGCGAGTTATACACGCCGCTGAAGTCACCTGTAATCCCCAGAACGTGTTTGAAGTTTCCTGTCAACGAGGCGTTCCACCCCGCGGCGTTATAGCTAGGCTGTAGATGCTCGAATTGGGCTCCTCCGAAGATTTCCACTCTTTGCGCAAGTGCGGGGGCGCACAGGACTCCGGCCAGCAGGATTATGTATATAACTTGTTTCCTCATCGAATCCTTCCTTCAGAAACCGCAAGCCTCTCGAATTATTTTGATTACTTACAGCACGATCCAGTGCCGAGCCTAAGCTGCTCGTGCCGTCGTGGGCACTGTCAAGAGTTACAGGTGCGCCATCAATAAGGAGGGAATTGCGACTGTGTAGATGGCGTAAATCGCCTGTCTGACAATGTCGGCGGTGTCAAACATTTTTTGAACACACTACCACTGCACTCCACTGCCCGTAATTCACCCTCACTGCCCCGTCCAGTACAGCCGAACCGCCCAGCCTGCGGGCCATCGCTACTTTGGCGCCTTGTCCGCCAGATTGACTCCGGCACATCTCAGGGAAACTGCCATTTCTACCAGTTCTCAGCTGGAACCACAGAAAATTAGGCTGGGATGCTGGCATTAGTCTGGAGGAAATCAAATGAAGCTGTCACGAATCTTAGTTCTTAGCTTGTGCCTGGGGCTTGCGGGCGGATGTTTGGCGGCAGCCCAGACGCCCGCAGCGGCGACTCAACCGCCGGCCGCTTCATCGGGTTCCCCCGCTGCGAAAATCGGAGTCTTCATTTACCCGAAGAAAGAGCAGACTCCCAAACAACAAGCTGACGACGAAAGCGCTTGTTATGCATCTGCTCAGCAGCAGACTGGGATCGATCCAACCGCTACTCCTGCCCCGCAAGAAGCCGACAAGAAGAAGGGAGGGGGCGTGAAGGGCGCGGCCGGTGGAGCGGCTGGTGGAGCAGCCATTGGAGCGATCGCCGGTGACGCAGGGACAGGGGCTGCTGTCGGAGCGACGGCGGGTGCAGTCCGGGGTCGTCGCCAGCAAAAGAAAGCTAACAAGCAGGCGGAACAACAAGCACAACAACAGGGACAAGCCCAACAGCAGCAAAGACTGGATACTTTTCGGAGGGCATTTTCAGCTTGCATAGACTCCAAGGGTTATTCGGTCAAGTGATATTTTGCAGCGACACGCAAGAGCAGTCTTGACAGTTCTGCGGCCGCTCGCCGCTAGGCTACATTTCGTTCACAAAAACCACCGTCCACGGACCTTGACGGGAACGAGGAGAGGGAAGAGCCACAGCCATGAAACCAGCCGTAAGCGAAATCCGGCAAGGATTGACAGATAGGACCATACCGTTAGCGACGGAGGAGTCGCCGGATTTTTCCCTGGTTCTGGGTGGACCTATCTTTCAGTTGTTCCGCCGATCCCATCTTTCGGGAGATGGGCTGGAGTTAGTGCATTGGCGGATTTTGGTGATCACGCTTATTGCATGGCTGCCACTATTGCTATTGTCGATGCTCGGCTCGCATTTGCTGGCACAGACAGTGAAACTGCCGTTCCTGCATGACATTGAGACCCACGTTAAATTGCTGGTCGCGTTGCCCGTGCTGATTGCCGCTGAGTTGATGGTTCATTCACGCATTCGCCCGGTAGTAAAGGCTTTTCTAGCGCGCCGCATCGTCCTTCAGCAAGACGTGCCGAGATTTCGCGCCACCATTGACTCGGCGATGGCTCTGCGCAACTCAGTCACGGTGGAACTAGGACTTCTGTTCCTCGTCTTCACTATTGGGCAGTGGCTATGGCGAAGCGAGACCGCTCTCGGTATTGCGACATGGTACGCCACCCCTCAGGGTGGCCATTTGCACCTCACGGCTGCGGGCTACTGGTACGTTTTCGTCAGCATTCCAATTTTTCAGTTCATTCTGCTGCGCTGGTATCTGCGACTTTTCATATGGTTCCGTTTCCTGTGGCAGCTTTCGAGGCTGAATCTACACCTTATTCCCACTCATCCCGATCGGGCGGGCGGCCTCGCATTTCTGGGTAAGAGTGCCTACGCCTTCAGCCCAATCTTGTTCGCACAAGGAACATTGCTTGCAAGCCAGATTGCGACCCGCGTCCTGTACGGAAGCGAAAATTTGTTTTCCTTCAAGATGCAAGCCGTCGGCTTTATTGGTTTCTTCCTTATGTTCGTTCTTGCCCCACTCACCATGTTTACGCCGCAACTCGCGCGTGCTAAGCGCAAGGGACTGGCCGACTACGGCCTACTGGCCAGCCGCTATGTGGAGGAATTTGAGGACAAATGGGTGGGAAGGAACACGGCTGATATCGACGAATTCCTCGGCAGTGGCGACATTCAGTCCCTGGCCGATCTGGGGAACAGTTACGCCGCGGTTCGGGAGATGCGGCCGGTTCCCTTCGACCTACAAGATATAGCCCGGCTCGCTGCGGCCACGGCGGTGCCGCTTCTTCCGCTCGGCCTTATGGTGTTTTCTCTCGAAGAGTTGGTAACGCGGATCGTTAAGATCCTGTTCTAACCGGACGAAATGTACAGCATTAGTCAACGAGATATTCTGAAAGCCTGTACTGTCGGCTGCCAATCCGGAGGCGAATGAAGTAGTTGGCGTAACATCGCCATCTCACCAACAACCTTGTGAGTGTTAGTCGTCTGATTACAACCACCACTGATTCATTCCACTCTCCTGGCGCGAAAATACTTTGTAGCCTGCGGACGAAGAAGAACGTAGGCGAACACCACGAACAGCAGGGCATGAACCGCGAGTTCTGGGAATGAATGGAAGCCGCTAACGGCGACATGGAACGCAATCCAAGCCAGGGCCAGCCAGCGCGCCCAGTTACGGCCAAGGAGCATGTACACTCCGCAAACAATCGCGACCAGACGGACGAGGCCCGCCCACACGACGTCATTCTGAAAAGGATGCCGCAGGTTGAGGTCGGTCAGATGGTATACAAACCCGACTGCACCCGCCGCTGAAAGTAAAAGACTGATTAAGGTTACCGAGAGTGGTCGTTTATTCATCGATTCATCAATTCTGCACCACGCTGTCAAAAGTGCCAGTGTCACTTTCCGAACTTGCCCTGTCATACTCCTGAAAAGGAGAGTCCAAACTTGAAAAAGAACATTGCTTTCCGATTCTGTTTTGCTACAGCTTTGTTCGCCGCGGCGACGATGCTCAGCGCCCAACAGGCCGCGCCATCGGCTGTAAAGGGCATGAACATGACCGAAGAGCAGGTTAACGATGCCAACATCCAACTGATGCGCCAAGACATACGCTCTGAACGAAAGAAGGTCGCGGCCGCGAACATGCCTTTGACGGACACGGAAGCCACTAAATTTTGGCCTGTTTACGACCGGTACATCGCAGAGACTATCAAGGTGAACGATGTTCGCTTCGCTCTCCTCAAAGAGTACGCGAAGAACTTCAACACGGCGACCGAGGAACAAGCCGACAGTTTCATCAAGCGCTGGCTAGCCCTCGACCAAGATAATACTCAACTGCGTCTGAAATTTATCCCTGAGTTCGAGAAAGTGATCTCGCACAAAAAAACAGCCATGTTCTTTCAGATCGACCGCCGCGTTAGCATGATGATTGAATTACAGCTGGCATCTCAAGTCCCGCTTGTAAAACCATAGGCAGGGCGGAATCCGAAGAGCGCCTTACTCTCTCGTTCGCCTCCAACTTTCTGTGAATATCGGGGGTTCAGGAGAACCTTTAAGCCGACTTGCAACGGCGGGCAATGCGAGTGTATGGTCTGTCCAAATAGTGACCCAGGGGGCCGGGAGGAATGATCCATGTCGTTGTCATACTTCAATGGGTCAGGTACTTTGCAACGTGTACTCCTCAAGAAAGCAGACCGCGTTGCCGAGGCGACCGACACTCGATTGCTGTCGTCGACTTTCCGACAGCCGTACCTTGTCCAGTTCACAGTCTTCCTCGTAGCCTATTGCATTGCAGGCAAGCTTGGCCAAGCTACCGCGAATATTAGAAGTAGCAACCTTGGCCCGGTATGGCCTGCATACGGGATTGCACTGGCTGCGTTCCTGGTGTGTGGGTATCGGGTATGGCCAGCCATTGCTTTAGGGGCTTTTTTAATTGCATTCTTTAGTCCCGTTACTCACTTGGCGGCCCTCGGCCAAGCTGCCGGAGCCACACTAGCTGCTTTCACTGGTGCTTTTCTTCTCCAGCGCGTTGCCAAATTTGACAAATCTCTATCTCGCTTGCGTGATGGACTCGCACTATTCGGGTTGGGTGCGCTAGGCAGCGCCCTGCTGAGCGCTTCAATCGGAACATCGGTTCTCTACGCAACACAAGTACATGCGTACTTCGGACTGGGCTCTGCATGGCTGATTTATTGGTTGGGCGACGCTACAGGGGTGCTTTTAATAACCCCCTTGGTATTAACACTCCCCAATTTTCTACGCAGTCAGCACCGGACTCGGATCACAGAACTTGCCGCCCTTTGGCTGGCAGTCACAGCGGCGTGCTTCCTGATTTTCGGAGACCCGAGTCTCGTCCCGGTCAAGCTGCACGTTCTAGCTTTCACGGTGCTGCCATTTGTAATGTGGGCCGCCATCCGCTTCGGAGTGAGCGGAGCCGCGTTGTCGATTCTCTTGATTGCCACAATCGCGACTGTAGAGACGGCATTGGGCTCGGGCCCTTTCGCCACCAGCACTCCATTCACAAACGCTGTTCTGCTGGATGCGTTCTTTATCGTGCTTTCAGTGACGGGTATTACATTGGCCTCAGTGATCGCAGAAAGGGAACAAGCGCAGCGTGAGCGAGAGCGGAGTGTTCGCGAGCAGGGAGCTCTGGAGGCTCGACTGGAGGCCGAGCAAGCAGTGCGCGCCAGCGAGGAACGGCTGCGATTGGCACAGCAGGCGGGGGGCATAGGAACCTTTGAACGGAATATTCGCACGGGAGTTGTTACTTGGACGCCGGAAATGGAGTCATTGTATGGTTTGCCGCCGGGCGGCTTTGGCCAAACACACACAGCCTTTGAAGATCTTATTCATCCCGACGATCGGGCAAGAGTTAGGGTGTTGGTTGAATCTGCCTTGAAAACGGGACAACAGGCCAGGGGAGAATGGCGCGTGCTCTGGCCTGACGGAAGCATCCATTGGATAGCTGGACGATGGCAGGTTTTCATGAATGAGTCTGGCGAGCCCTTCCGAGTTGTAGGCGTCAATATTGATGTAACCGCGCGCAAATGGACAGAAGAGGCCCTTTTGGAAGTGAACCGCAATTTAGAAGCGCAGGCGGTATTACTGCAATCACGAGAGGAACTGCTGAAAATCTTCGTCAAGAGCGTACCAGCAGGAGTGGCGATGCTCGACCGTGAAATGCGCTATATCCAAGTGAGCGACCGTTTTTGTGCAGATTACTCAATCACTAGTTCGCAGGTACTTGGACGTTCGCACTACGAGTTTTTTCCGGACATTCCCCAGCGCTGGAAAGAAATGCATCGCCGTGCTCTCCAGGGAGAAACATTGCGATCCGACGAAGACCGTTGGGATCGTGAAGACGGCACTACCGCGTGGGTTCGCTGGGAGATTCGTCCTTGGAAGACCCCCGGCGGGAACATAGGAGGGATTCTA
>WNGI01003273.1_pt1 | contig 18525 bp, 19 predicted proteins | sample 5400621 | NCBI WGS metagenome assembly WNGI01 (sample SAMN13153374, study PRJNA577476) | soil metagenome | isolation source: 20 cm soil or saprolite under Garry oak tree replicate 1 | place: USA:California | collected 2016-06-15
GCAGCAAGCAAGCAGAAAAAACCGACGAATTTTCTTCTCGCGAGCATAGGTGTACATCTATCGCGATACACCACAGTTCCGGCGGCATTGAGATCGGTACCGGCTTCTCCGATTTGGTAACGTGGAAGTTACCAATGATGCCGATGAAATTGAAAACCGCCGACTATTTCGTGCGTGCGTAATTATGATCGCGGAAGCATCAAAAATTAAGGACTACGCGGTCATCGGAAACGGGCGTTCGGCCGCGCTCGTCTCCTAAGTCGGGTTCTATCGATTGGCTTTGCTGGCCGCGATTCGATAGCGCTTCGATTTTTGCGGCAATCGTCGATCCACAAGTCGGTGGCCACTGGAGCATTCGGCCCAGCCAAGCGTCGCAAGTTTCGAGGCGTTACGTCGACAGGACGAACGTTCTTGAAACAACCTTTGCCGGCGAAACGGGAAAAATTGTTCTCACGGACTTTATGCCGGTCGCGTCCGAAGAAAAGAAGCGCAGACTTCTCTGGCCGGAGCACGAACTCGTCAGGCAAATCAAATGCGACGAGGGGAGCATCGAGGTAATCATCGAACTCAACCCGCGACTCGACTACGGCCGTGTGACGCCGAAAATTAAAAACGCGGGGAAGCTCGGCTGGAGGATCGACGTCGGGACAAAGGTCTTCACGTTACGGAGCGACGTCAAATTTGATGGCTTCAACGCATCCAACTTGCGGGACCGGCAGAAGCAAGCTTTGGCAGCCACTGTTGTGTTGCGAGCGGGCGAGTCGCTCGCATTCTCGTTTAGTTTTTCCGCCGAAGCACCAGCCGTTGTGCCGCCGCTGGGCCAATCAACCGACGAGAAACTGAACCTCACCATCCATTGGTGGCGCGATTGGGCGGCCCAATCAAATTATCGCGGGCCTGACGAACGAGCAGTCGTCCGCAGTGCGCTCGTGTTGAAACTCCTTTCCTATGCCCCATCAGGTGCGATTATCGCGGCGCCGACAACATCTTTGCCGGAACGCATCGGCAGCGATTTGAACTGGGATTATCGGTTCGCTTGGCTGCGCGATGCATCGTTTACCGTGCACGCGCTTTTCGGCCTCGGCTACAAGGATGATGCCGAAGCGTTCGTCGATTGGCTTCTGCACACCACACGCCTGACGCGCCCGCGGTTGCGTGTGGTTTACGACGTGTATGGTGAATCGCCACCTAACGAGCGCGTGTTACCTCATTTGCAAGGAAACGCGAACTCGCGTCCGGTGCGGGTCGGCAACGCCGCGAGCGAACAGTTTCAACTCGATGTCTACGGCGAGGTCGTGGAAGCGGTTTCACATTTCATCAGAGAACGTGAAACGCTCGATCGCGATGTGCAAAAAATGCTTCGCCAATGCGCCGAATACGTCTGCGCGCATTGGCACGAGCCAGATAACGGCATTTGGGAAGAACGCGATATGCTCCGCCACTACACGCATTCACGGCTAATGTGTTGGGTTGCGCTTGATCGAATTCTCAAAATGCACGCGCGCCGCCAGCTCCACGGGATCGCAGTCGAAAAGTGCCAGACTGAGAGACAGCGGATTCGGGAGGAAATCGAAATGCGTGGCTGGAATTCAAAACTCGCTGCGTATACCCAGTCTTTTGGGAGCGATGTCATGGATGCGACTGCCCTGCTGCTGCCGTATCACGGATTTGAAGAAGCATCCTCGCAACGCATGCAGCAAACATATACGCGCATTCGCGAGCGCCTCGGCCCGCGGCGTGGACTAGTTTATCGCTACGACCATAGCAAAGGTCGACATGAAGGTGCCTTTGCGGTTTGCAGTTTTTGGGAAGTCGACTTCCTGGCCCGCAGCGGAAATCTGAGCGAAGCGCGCGAAGTTTTCGAAGCATCGCTCGCCTACGCCAACGACGTCGGTCTTTTCGCGGAAGAAATCGACCCGGAAACAGGCGACGCGTTGGGCAATTTTCCCCAGGGATTCACGCACCTCGGCCTGATCAACGCGGCGCTCTCGTTGCGTGACAGTAAGACGCGCGGGTAAAGTCGAGCAATGAACTGGAGCAGTTGGTTGCTGTGGGGATTTGCCAGCACGGTCGTGCTCACATCCGTTCTGGCCGGCAGCCAGGGCCTCGGTCTTACCCGAATGAACATTCCGTATTTGCTCGGCACGATCTTCACTCCGAACCGGGACCGCGCTAAATTCATCGGCTTCTTTTTGCATTTCGCGAACGGCTGGATTTTCTCGCTCATCTACGTCGTCGCGTTTCAACTGTTGCATCGGGCGACTTGGTGGCTTGGCGCTGGTATCGGAGTCGTCCACGGCGTTTTTGTGCTCACGGTGGCGCTGCCGATTTTGCCGGCATTGCATCCGCGCATGGCCAACGAACAATACGGACCAACCGTTGTGCGCCAACTCGAACCGCCCGGCTTCCTCGGTCTGCATTATGGTATTCGCACGCCGATTTCGGTTCTCCTTGCGCACGCGATTTTTGGCGCAATCCTGGGCGGCTTTTATGTCGTCAAATAATTTCTGTTGGGTTCCGGATTCGTGCCCGAATCGGGAGGACATGGCTACGAATTTTCAATCGACAAATTGTGAAATGACGATTATGATTTCCGCCAATGAGCGCTGACACGACATCTTCGGTGGGCACCGCAGCTGACTCGCGGTTTGTCTTCGCGTTGGCGCTCGAAGTCTGGCGATAACAAGCGACCGTCTCTCAACGGGCGCTGATTCTTCTCTCTTCTTCACAAGGGAGATTTGTCTCTGCCCAATGAAACTAACCCAACCTTCGTAAAAATATGTTGATAGTGATGAAACCAAGCGCCACCGCGCGCGACATCGATGCGGTGCTCAAGATCATTGAGACAATCGGGCTCCGCCCCCATGCGATGCCCGGCGCGACGCGCACCGCGATCGGGATTACAGGAAACCAAGGTCCAATCGATGGCCGGCGTTTTGAAAATTTACCAGGCGTTGCAGAGGTCATCCGTGTCACCAAACCGTACAAGCTTATCACGCTCGATCTGCGTCCGGAGAAAACGATTGTGCAGATCGACGATGCGACGATCGGCGGAAGCGAATTCGCCATCATCGCGGGACCCTGCGCGATCGAGAGCCGCGAGCAGGCGTTTGCTGTAGCAGAAGCAGTCAAACTAAGCGGTGCGCGTTTCTTCCGCGGGTGCGTGTGGAAACCCCGAACGTCGCCCTACACATTCCAGGGGTTAGGCGAGAAGGCGTGGGAAATCATGACCGCGATCCGCAATGAATTCGGGTTAAAGATCGTCACCGAAGCCGTTGAGGAGTCGCATGTCCATCTTATCGAAAAGTACGGCGATGTGATTCAAATCGGTGCCCGCAACATGCAGAACTTTTCGCTTCTAAAGCGCGCCGGTCGATCCAGGTTGCCCGTGCTGTTGAAGCGCGGGATGGCCGCAACACTCGAGGAATGGTTGCTCGCAGCCGAGTACATCATGGCTGAGGGCAACTACAACGTGATACTTTGCGAGCGCGGTGTTCGCACGTTCGCGCAGCATACGCGTAACACACTAGACCTCGCCTCGGTGCCCGCGATCCGGCGCATTTCGCATTTGCCGGTGATCGTCGATCCGTCACACGGCACCGGTACCGCGTACATGGTCACCCCGCTCGCGCGAGCCGGAACCGCGGTGGGAGCGGACGGCCTCATGATCGAAGTTCACAATCAACCGGAGCTTGCTCTTTCCGATAGCGCGCAGGCGCTGACCCTTTCGCAATACGCGCAGCTCATCGAAGAAGTTCACGCCATTCACCAGCTCACCGCGTCAGTATCATGACAGGATTGCGAAGAAAACCTGGTGCGAGCTTAAACCGAAAGTGCAACCACTGTAGCCACGGCCCTGTGGGCCGTCTCGCTAGGGCTAAGCAACACCTGGGTGAACCGGCCATAGGCCGGTGGCTACAGATTTGTGAAATCGCTGCGAACAATGTCTAAGCGATGCTTCTGCTAATCGACAACTACGACTCGTTCACCTACAACCTCGCGCAGTATTTCGGCGAGCTTGGCTGCGATGTTGTGGTCAAACGCAACGACGAAATCTCAATTGATGAAATCGCAGACGTAGCTCCGCGACAAATCTGCATTTCCCCCGGCCCGTGCACGCCACGCGAAGCTGGTATCAGCAAGGAAGTCATCCTGCGCTTCGGTCAGCAGATTCCAGTTCTCGGCGTTTGCCTCGGTCATCAATGCATCGCTGATGCGTACGGCGGGAACGTCGTCCGCGCTGAGCGCTTGATGCATGGAAAGTCATGTATGATCAGCCATAACGGCAGCGCGCTTTTTTCAGATTTATCGAACCCGTTTAAAGCCGGCCGGTACCATTCGCTCGTCGTCGAGCGATGTTCATTTCCCGAGTGTCTCGAAATCACCGCCGAAAGTGACGACGGAGAAATCATGGCACTGCGTCACCGCGAATTCCCAGTGCACGGAGTGCAATTTCATCCCGAATCAGTGCTTACACGAGATGGTAAGAGCATCCTCGCGCGATTCCTCGCAATCGAACCAAAGCTTGCCATACCCCATCCGCACCCTCGTTCCCTATGAAGCCTCCGACAAGTCTCGGCGCGTGTGGGTCGCCTCTCCCCTTACAGAAAAGGGAAGAGGATGGAGGTGAGGGGTCTTGCAAAACGACGAAAGTTAAACCGACGACCCTCACCCTGTCCTCTCCCTTGCCAAGGGAGAGGCGATGAACACGCGAACGAATAAACAGAGACGCCACACGACAGCAGATGAAGCCGCAACTCACTTCACGTATGAGAGCTCCTATAAACTCCATGCGTTTCTGGCCGCCTCTTCCCTTGGTGCAAGGGGAGAGGATTGAGCTGAGGGGTTCCGAGATACCGAGGCAACCGAACTCACAAACCCTCACCCTACCCTCTCCCTTGGAAAAGGGAGAGGCGAATCAAAGCGCTCAATGCAGTAGCGAGAGTCGAAAGCGATTCACTAAATGACCGCACAAGTTACTCCATCGCTGGACGAATTCCTGACACTCGCGAAGCACGGCAATGTCATTCCTGTGTTCGCCGAGCTCGTTGGCGATTGCGAAACACCGGTCTCGGCGTTCAAAAAATTTAGTCACGGCGGTTACAGCTTCCTTTTTGAATCAACGGAAAAAAATGACGTGTCCGGTCGCTTTTCGTTCGTTGGATTCGAGCCGCGAGTAATTATTCAAAGCTTCGGACGCGACATCCGTCTCGTGCGAGACGGGATTGAGGAACGATTCAGTACGATCAGCGATCCTCTCGATGAGCTCCGCAAGTTGATGGCGCGGCATCAATTTGTTTCGCGTCCAGAGCTGCCAGGGTTCGCTGGCGGCGCCGTCGGGTTCATCGGCTACGAAGTAATTCGGTTGTTCGAGCCAAAAGTTCCGGCCGCACGCAAGGACGACCTGCAATTACCCGATATGCTCTTCATGCTTACCGGTAACATCCTCATATTCGATCATCGGCTGCGCACTTTGAAAATCGTCGTTAACGCTTTTCTCGATGATCGGCCGCCGGAAAAAGTCTATGCGCGCGCTGTGGAATCTGTGGATTCCATTCTACAACAATTGGCCACGTCGATGGATTTGCCGCTTGTTCCGATTGCGCTGGATGAAAAACAGCCGATGCCGCGCAGCAACTTCCGTCGTGAAGAGTTTGAGGGCGCAGTTGAACGAGCCAAGGAATACATCCGCTCCGGCGATATTTTCCAGGTGGTTTTGTCGCAACGCTTCGAATCGGATTTCACGGGCGAGCCGCTCGATTTCTATCGCTGCCTTCGTTTCATCAATCCTTCGCCGTACATGTTTTGTCTGAACTTCGGCGACGATTTTGCGCTTGTTGGCAGCTCGCCTGAGATGCACGTCCGATTGACCGGCGAGACTGTCGAGATTCGTCCCATCGCAGGGACGCGCGCGCGCGGACTCACTGCTGCGCAAGACGAACGAAACGCCGCCGAGCTCCTCGCTGATCCGAAGGAGCGCGCGGAGCATATCATGCTCGTGGACCTCGCGCGGAATGATGTCGGGCGCGTTGCAGAGTTCGGCTCAGTCCGCGTGACCGAGATGATGGAGATCGAGCGCTACAGCCACGTGATGCACATTGTTTCAAACGTGACGGGGCGTCTGCGCCGGGGCTGCACTGCATTTGATCTGGTGAAGGCGACGTTTCCGGCCGGGACCGTCTCTGGCGCGCCGAAAATCCGCGCGATGCAAATCATTAGCGAACTCGAACAAACCAGACGCGGCTGTTACGCGGGGGCGATCGGCTACTTCGGATTCGATGGCAACATCGATTCGTGCATCGCGTTGCGTTGCGCAGTATTGAAAAACCGCACGGCATACGTGCAGGCCGGCGCAGGCATCGTCGCTGATTCGGACCCGGCCGCAGAATACGCAGAGACCGTCAACAAAGCGCGCGCGATGGCAAAAGCGCTTTCAATGGCGCAGCAAATATAATCGGAATGCAATTAGCAAAAACAAATCGAGAAAGCGAAAGCAACCGGCGAGCGGGTCAACTTTCCCACACAGGAACTGATATCGACGATTTCGAATTGCGCGACGCGACACTCCGTCTGATGCAGCGCAAACATCTCAGCCGCGCAGAAGCCGCAAAGTTGCTTGAATGCCTGCTCAGTCCTGTCACCACAGACGCGCAGATAGCGGCGGCGCTCATCGCTTTAGCGGTTAAAGGCGAAACCGTCGAAGAACTTGCAGGAATGGCCGAAGCAATGCGGGATCGCGCCATTCATTTGAAGTCCCGTCACCGCAATTACATCGATACTGCAGGGACTGGATCGAGTGCGGCGAAAACGTTTAACGTGTCAACGGCTGCAAGCTTCGTTATCGCAGGCGCCGGTTTACCCGTGGCGAAACACGGCGCGCGCGCTGCGACATCGAATTGCGGGAGCGCCGACGTGCTCGAGGCACTCGGCGTTAACACTTCCGCATCTCCGGAAATTATCGAGCGGTGCCTTAATGAGTGCGGCGTTTGCTTTATGTTTGCGCCGCTTTTTCATTCGGCGACGGCTCGCGTCGCGAACGTGCGCCGCCAGCTGGGCGTGCCTACCACATTCAATTTGCTCGGTCCGCTAACCAATCCTGCACGAGCGCCCTTTCAACTTCTCGGCGTGTCGCAGCGTTCTCTTGTTGAGCCGATGGCATCGGCTCTTGTCCTCCTTGGCATCGAACACGCTTGGGTCGTTCACGGCGCTGACGGTCTGGATGAAGTTACAATCACAGGCGAAACTTTTGTCGCGGCGTGCTCCGCGCGCACCGGCGTGAAGACGTTCACGATTTCGCCGGAGGACTTCGGATTACATCGTCAATGCCTCATTGCAGGCAGCGTGCATGGCCCAACTGAAAATGCGCGACTAATCCGCGCAATTTTGGCCGGCGAAAAAAACGGGAGCCTGGCTGCGCCGCGCGATTTGGTCTTCATCAATGCCGCCGCAGCGCTCCACCTCGCGGGAGTTGCCAACGATGTTTCCCAAGCAGCCAAATTCGCTCGTGAAAGCATCGACAGCGGACGCGCGGCATCGAAGCTGGACGCGCTGATTCGGGAAACAAATCGGAGCTGATGATGACTAACATTCTCTCCGAAATTATCGACAGAAAACGGCAAGTCGTTGCGCGACTTCGAGCCGATCGCGCCTCGCAAGACTTTCGTCAGCGCGCATTAGACATTCGAAAGAACGCTCCGCCGCATCGCTTGCTACAAGCACTGGAATCGGACTCACAGCGGCTGAACATTATCGCTGAATTCAAACGAAGATCGCCGTCAGCTGGAATCATTCCCAGCGAGTTATCGGCGACGGCGGTTGCCCGTTGCTACGAGCGCGGGGGCGCCTGCGCCATCTCGGTTTTAACTGACGAAGAATACTTTGGTGGGTCGATTTTCGACCTGACAGCCGTTCGCGCCAGCACCGATCTGCCGATCGTGCGGAAGGATTTTATCATTGATCCGATCCAAATTTATGAAGCTGCTACCGCCGGTGCGGATGCTGTCTTGTTGATTGCAGGGGCGCTCGACGACACCGCGCTAGCCAAATTACGCGCAATCGCCGAAGACGAACTAGCACTGGATGCGCTTACCGAAGTGCATACGTCCGAGGAATTGCGCCGGGCGCTGAATACTGGCGCTAAAATGATTGGAGTGAACAACCGCAATCTCCAGACGTTTCAAGTTTCATTGGAAACGAGCGAGCGTTTAATCGCCGAAGCTCCGCGAGATCGGATCATGATCAGCGAGAGTGGCCTAAAAAGTGCGAAATCTTTGCATCATCTTCAAGCGCTTGGATTCCGCGGCTTCCTTATAGGTGAAGCGCTGATGCGCGCGACCGACCCTGAAGCGGCCTTGCGCGATCTCATCGCCGCTTCGGAAAGGACGGCGCACAGCGCCGTGGCTACAGGTCATTCGTCATTAGTTCGTAATTCGTCATTCGAGCTTCGTCATTTTTCCGTGACTCCGACTCAAATCAAAATCTGCGGCGTTACGAATGTGAACGACGCGAGAATGTGCGCCGAACTCGGCGCGGACATGATTGGCTTCAACTTTTATCCGCAAAGCCCGCGCTACATTGAACCTAAAATTGCGCGGCAACTTGTTGAGATGCTGCCAACTAATACTCTCCCGGTCGGTGTTTTCGTTGATGGCAATGCCGGTGAAATTCTGAAAAGCGCAAACGCGGCCGGAGTGCGATGTGTCCAATTGCACGGAGATTTCTCGTCTGAAGTCGGGCGGGAACTCGCTCGCGAATTTCGGGTGATTCAAGTGTTTTCCACCCACCCGCAGTTCCGCCCGGAAGACGTGGCGTTGTTTTCCCATTGCGACGTGCTCGTCGACGCACATCATCCCGATCTTCGCGGCGGCACCGGCCAGATGTGCGATTGGTCTGCTGCGCGAGCAACATTGCGATTTTCCCGATTTCTCATTCTCTCCGGCGGTTTGAACGCCGAAAATGTTGCCAGCGCGATCAAAGCGGTCACACCAAACGCTGTCGACGTTTGCAGCGGTGTTGAGAGCGCAGCGGGTGTGAAAAATCACGACGCCATCAAAGATTTCATCGCTGCCGTGCGCACGGCCGAACGCTCCTTGGCAGCAACATCAGCTTCGCAGTTGTGATGTTTTCAACCAATTCGGGCGTCGAGACACATGAAATGCGCGGGACGCGCTTGGGTCGCCTCGCCCTTCATAAGGGAGAGGGGGAGGGTCCCGTCCCGGCACGCCGCCTTGAACATTTTGAAGTAGTATTCTTCGGCTCGAACACCCCTCACCTTAATCCTCTCCCCTTCAGAAAAGGGAGAGGCGACAAAACGCACGCGTGTGGGTATCTGTGGCACCCGCGTCCACGAGAAGTAGCCTGAAATTTCGATGCAAAAACTGCCGATCACCAAGAGCGAACCAGATGAACAGGGCCATTGGGGTAAATTTGGCGGACGCTATGTTCCAGAAACCTTAGTCGCGCCGCTCGAGGAGTTAACCAGCGAGTTCACGCATGCGCGACACGACAATAATTTCCGGCATGAGCTTAATTTGCTACTGCGCGATTATGCTGGCCGACCAACACCACTGTTTCATGCTCAGCGTTTGTCCACTCACGCGGGCGGAGCGCAAATTTATCTCAAGCGCGAAGACCTTTTGCACACCGGCGCGCACAAGATCAATAACGCCCTGGGCCAGGCGCTGCTGGCGCGCCGGATTGGCAAAGATCGAGTGATTGCCGAGACCGGCGCAGGCCAGCACGGCGTCGCGACGGCAACGGTTTGTGCACTCTTTGGATTACGATGCGTCATCTACATGGGGGCCGAAGATGTACGGCGCCAAGCCCTGAACGTTTTTCGAATGCGATTGCTTGGTGCCGAAGTAAGGACCGTCAACGCGGGTACACGCACCTTGAAGGACGCGATCAACGAGGCGCTGCGGGATTGGGTGACGAACGTGCACGATACTTATTACCTGCTGGGCAGTGCGCTTGGTCCACACCCGTATCCGCTAATGGTGCGCGAGTTTCAGAGCGTGATCGGCCGCGAAGCACGCGAACAGATTTTGTCTGCGACAGGAAAATTGCCGCGCGCGCTGATTGCGTGTGTCGGCGGCGGCTCAAATGCAATCGGTTTGTTCCATCCTTTCATTGCAGACGAACAGGTCAGGTTGATCGGAGTGGAGGCCGGAGGACGCGGCGATTCATTGGGTGAACACGCGGCCAGATTTCATGGTGGATCAGAAAGCGGAGGCGGACGCGTCGGTGTGCTGCAAGGAACGATGTCGTACGTGCTTCAGGACCCGAACGGGCAAATTGCAACGACGCATTCGATTTCGGCCGGGCTCGATTATTCGGCGATCGGGCCTGAGCACGCATTTCTGCACGATAACGGACGAGCCGAATACATCAGATCGAGCGATGCCGAAGCGCTCGAAGGATTTCGGCTTTGCGCAAAACTGGAAGGGATTATTCCCGCGCTCGAAACAGCCCACGCCATCATGCCTGCCATTCGTGTCGCTCGCGAGTTGCCACGAGATGACGCAATCATCGTGAATTTGTCCGGTCGCGGCGATAAGGACGTGCAGCTCGTTGCCGATTTGCTTTCGGAATGAGTCGGATAAGCGACACGTTCGGCGAGCTAAAGCGCGCTGGGCGCGGCGGATTCATCCCATTCATCACCGCGGGTGATCCCGATCTTCCAACTACCGAGAGCTTGCTCATCGAGCTTGCTGCTGCCGGGGCAGACATCATCGAAATAGGCGTTCCCTTCAGTGACCCAGTCGCCGACGGTGAGGTAATTCAGCGCGCGTCGGAACGTGCGTTGCGCAATGGCGTGACCGTGCGGGACGCGCTTAGGTGCGCGCGAAACGTGAGGCAGCACATCGATGTGCCGATTATTCTTTTCAGCTATTTCAATCCGCTTCTGCAATTCGGACAAGAACGGTTGGCCATCGCGGCGAACGAGGCCGGTATCGACGGTGTACTCGTGACAGATCTGATTCCCGAGGAAGCAGAGTCGTGGACGCAGACGCTGCTTGGACAGGGGCTCGATCCGATTTTTCTAGTCGCCCCGACCACGTCCGACGAACGGCTCGCGCACATCGTGCGGCAAGCACGCGGATTCATCTATGCCGTGTCGCGCGCTGGCGTGACAGGCGCGCGCGACCAAATGACGCGCGATGCTGAAGCGTTAGTCAACCGCGTGCGCGCCGTCAGCAATTTGCCCGTCGCAGTCGGATTCGGAATCTCGACTTCGGAACAGGTGCGCTCGGTGTGGCGGTTCGCAGACGCCGCCGTTGTCGGCAGCGCGATCGTGCGCGAAATTGAAACGCTCGATAATTCCCCAGACCTGGTGAAGCGGATCGGCGAATTCACGCGATCCCTGGTTGCGCCTGCCAACTAGCGGTCATTGTTGCAACCGCTCTGCATTACTTAACCTTTTCTGAGTGAGATCATTTTCATGCTAGAGCAGGCTGAAGATTATCGTAAAATCAAAGTGCCATATGCCTTCCTTGAGTGAAATTCAGGCGCTGGCGGACAAGATCGCGCGCGAGTTTCATCCGGACAAAATTATCCTATTCGGTTCGCATGCGCTCAAAAAACCCACACCGGATTCGGATGTCGATCTTCTCGTCATCATGCCTCGTGACGGAAAAAGCGCGCATGACCAGGCCGTCGAGATTCGGCAGAGGATCACAGCCGGATTCCCACTCGACCTCCTAGTCCGCACGACCGAGGAGGTAGAGCAACGGATGAGGATGAACGATTGGTTCATGCACGACGTCATACGCGAAGGCGTCACGCTTTATGCGGCCTGAAACGCTTGAGTGGATGGAGAAGGCAGAGGGCGACTTCCAGACAGCCACCCGCGAGGCCGTAGTCGCTGAAGTGCCAAATTTTGACGCGGTCTGTTTCCACGCACAGCAAAGCGCCGAGAAATATCTGAAAGCCGTCTTGGTCGAGCATTGCATTTATTTCCCGAAAACGCACGATCTGGAGGGCCTGCTCACGAAAGTCTGCGGCGTTGCGTCAGAGGCAAACTCTCTGGTGAACAGCGCCAAAAGTCTCACCGACTACGGCACCATTTACCGTTACCCGGGCAGTAGCTCGGATAGTGGGGCGGCGGCCGAGGCGTTGAGCGATTGCACTCGTATTTTTACGCGGCCACGCCCCTTTACGGAGTCGAAGACGTTGGTCGGCCGATTACAGCGAGACTTCCGTGTAAGTTAAGCCTGAAGACATTACGCGAACAATTTTGATCGTCGACCAATTGCGAGCCCTCGCCATCTGAATGAGCGCTGCCAGGTCTGTGTATCGCAGGATGGACTCCTCGCTCATCAGCCGGAAACTTGTGGCCGCCGGACTATCCTTGCAAAGGTTCTATCTCTCTTGATTGCTGCCGCAGCGACGTCACAGACGGGGACGACAGCGCACGAAAGCGGTTCACTGACCAGGAATCACTGATCACTATTCTGTTTTCCTCGCCAAGCCGCCCGCTCGCGAAAGCTTTCGGAGTAGTCAGACGAAGGCGGAAGCTTTGAAGCTCGCGCGAAAAGCCGCGCCACTACTTGATATCAGCGTATCGGAGTTTATGCGGCTGCGAAAAAACGAGTGACGGTCAGGCTTGCTCCAATTTTGCCAGCAAACGCTCGCTGTAACCCTCCTTGCGAAGTTTGTCATAATCGATACGGCCATTCTTCTTCACAATGTCGCGCTTAAGAGCGCGTGCCAGATTGTTCGTGGCGTGGTCCAGTAATTCAGCTTCAGACTTTGCGCGTCGCTTCGGAGTAGTTTTCACGCTGTGAATTTGCCCGAGTTCGCCGCGTCTTTCAATTTGCAAATTAAAGTGTCGTTGAAATTCTCACAAGTTTTCGACCGTGTCCTCCATCGTATCGTGATCTGTGGGCTCGATCGGATCGTTTTTCATGGTCCGTCACGTCTTTAAGATCTTTAGCAGTGGGTTCGCGAGCTGGAACACTGGCAGCAAAGAAGATTGGATTGAACGGAATCCCTTTGGTTTTCCTCTTTGCTTTTGTGGACGCTTTCATCAAAAAAGAAAATGGCTGAACAATCCGGAACACGCAATTTGCCCCGGATGCCAGCCGCCATTTCATCCTGCTCTCACCGTTTACACCTCGCGTCTGACACAGCCACCACTACAACGCCATATTGTCTGGACCGGGATCACCGATCCCGACTACAGCTTGTTTCACCAGGCGACCGGGATCACCGATCCCGCTACAGCTTTCACGAGATGACCGGGATCACCGCTTTCGGCTACAACTCGTTTCACCAGACGATTTTCACGTCGTACTTTTTGAATCGCGGATCGGCGGTGAGAATTGAGAATCCCTCGACCTGTGCCTGTGCGATTAACATCCGGTCGAAGGGATCGCGGTGGTGCAACGGAAGGACACGATAACGGTCGCAATGCGATCGCTGTAGTCCCAGTCGCTTGAAACCACCTGCATCAAACCATTCCCAGAGACGCTCATTGTATCCGGCAGCAACGCGCAACTTTCCGATCGTCTGTTTGATCTGAAGTTCCCAATAAGCAACGATGCTGATCACCACATCATTGGCAGGGTCTTCAATGAGGCGGCCGGCACGGCGCGAGAGGTCGCTATCGCCTTCAAATGCCCATAAAAGCGTGTGCGTGTCCAGGAGGTAACCGCTCATTTGCGACGCGTTGACTTTTTGCGTTTCGCGAGTCGCATCTTTTCCTCTTCGGCGGTCTCCATGTATTCGGCGAGATCCTCCAGCGGTTCATCGAAATCAGGCGCGATGTAAGTAACCAGGCCTTTGCCCCACCCAATCTTGCGCTTGGATTTCTTCGAATGAACTGCCTCCAGGCGCACCAGCGGCTTATCTCGGTTCGCGATGATAACCTCCTCGCCGTCGAGCGCTTTGCGGATCAACTTTGAAAGATGCGTTTTGGCCTGGTGGATCGTCGCTTGTGTCATCCGTGCCAACTTAGCTAAGTTACTTGGTCATGTCAATGAAAGGCCCGAGGGTCGCCAATCCCGGTTAGAGGGGTTTGACAAGGTGACCGAGATCACCGATCCCGGCTACGACACGAGAGGCCGGGATCACCGATCCCGGCTACAGCTCTTATTTTTGAAGAGCGCGATAAGGCCGGAAATGGCGAACGCTAAAAAGCCCAGCGCGAGCACGGTTCGGTGTTCGCTAGTCCATAGTTGAGGACTCCAGCTTCGCGCTCGTGCGTCGAACGTGCCGTGCGCGCCGTGGTCGCCGGATCGTAGCCGGTGCGCGCCAGATAGCGGTCGAGCAAGCCCGGTGCAATTTTGTTTGCGACGATCACTTCGACTGACGGCAGGCCAACATAAAATTCGCGCCTTGGATTATGCGCAGCGAAATAAATTGCTTCCGCAGCAACCTTCGGTTGAAAAATCGGCGGCACCGGTTGCGCTTTTCTCGCCAAACGGCTTTTGACCCAGTCGAATTGCGGCGTGTTGAGCGCCGGCATTTGAAGCATCGTCACGCGCACTGCGCTTTTGTCGTGAATTAATTCGCAACGAAGCGAATCGCAGAAGCCCTGGATCGCGTGCTTGGCTGCGCAATAAGCGCTTTGCAGCGGAATGCCGCGGTACGCGAGCGCGCTGCCAACTTGCACAATGACGCCGCGATTGCGCGGAAGCATCCGTTTCAGCGCGGCGAGCGTTCCGTACACGTAACCGAGGTAAGTCACTTCGGTCACGCGTCGAAATTCTTCCGGCGTCATTTCCTTGATCGGCGCGAAGACTGAAGTCATCGCGTTGTTGATCCAGATGTCGATCTCGCCTAATTCAGCTTCAATCTGAGCAGCAGCTGCTTCGACTTTGTCGGCGTCGGCGACATCCACCGTAATGACAAACGCTTTTCCGCCCAGCTTCTCGACGTCTCTCCGTGCACCTTCCAATCCATCAATGCCTCGCGCGATCAAACCGATGCGCGCGCCTTCTTTTGCAAATCTCTGCGCGGTTGCGCGACCAACTCCTGCCGAGGCACCCGTGATTACGACCACTTCAGACGCACGATTCACTATCGTCGTTAATCTTGTTTCAGCTTGAGGTACGCACGCTGGAGGAAATCTGACGCTGCCACGCTGGCCAAAATTCCAGCGAAAAACCGAGTCGCACGCGGCGCGAACACGAGGCCGAACGCGAGTGCCGTCGCGCACCACGGCGTTATGCAGTACGGACAGGAAATCAGTTGGCCGATTCCGCGCTGAATTCCGCGGCCGCGAGGTTCCTCCTCCACTTCGCCCGCGCCAGCGCTGCGAATGTAACTGACAAAAGGCGCGCGCAGAATGCCGGTGATCCTGTCCTTCGCGACGATCCGGCTCAACTTATGGGTGGCTATTCCCAGTAGCGCCAGATCAAGCAGACTGAATCTCTTCGGCAATCGTTTCTGTTCGATTGCAGCACCCGTCAGCACTGCCACACTCGCAATGTAAAATGCCAACAGGGTTGCGTGCTCCGCGAGCAATTGCTCGTCGCACTCCTCTTTTTCTGCGGTTCGTTCTCCGTATTTTTCAATCGAAAAATCGGCCTCAGCTCCGCGCAATGATCGATCCACATAACTAGATCGGAAATTTCTCTGTATCTGCGTGTGGAAGATAGCCTGCGTCGCCGCGGCGACACTCGGCAGGCAGGCTCCCAGCCTGCAGTCTCCGCCGCACCATCATCCACACGCTGGCAGCCTGTCGGCCGAGACAGGCAGGATGCCTGTCCTCCGTCACATCGCGAACTTCTGCGTATCCGCGTGTTTCAATGAAGCCAATGGCTCAATTTGGTTGGAAAAACCGGCTCAATCTTCTACTGCATGATTCGTGGCTGATGAATGCGATGCGGTAGTAATTGGCTCTGGCCCAAACGGTCTAGCCGCTGCGATTACTCTGGCGCGTGCGGGATGTTCCGTTCTCGTTTGTGAAGCGAACGCGACTATCGGCGGCGGCGCGCGTTCGGCGGAATTAACACTGCCCGGATTTTTGCATGATGTCTGTTCGGCGGTCCATCCGCTCGCGGCTGGCTCCCCATTTTTCAAAACGCTTCCGCTGGAACGAGTCGGACTCGAATGGATTCAACCTGACATCCCGCTGGCACATCCGCTCGATGACGGTTTGGCGGCCTGCTTGCATCGAGATGTCGATCTTACAGCCGACCAACTTCCAGGCGATTCGCGCGCGTATCGGCGGCTGATGAAGCCGCTGACGCGCAACTGGGAAAAACTGGCGAATGAGTTTCTGCAGCCGATGCTGCATTTGCCGCGACATCCAATCGCTCTGGCACGATTTGGAATTCCCGCGATTTGTCCGACGACTTTCCTGGCCAAAAGCTTATTTCGCCGTGAGCCCGCCCGGGCGTTGTTTGCCGGCATAGCTGCGCACTCATTTCTTCCGTTGGAGGCGGCCGTTTCATCTGCATTTGCGCTGGTCCTTGGCCTCGCGGGACACGCCGTTGGCTGGCCAATTCCGCGCGGCGGATCGCTGCAAATTGCAAACGCACTCGCCGCTTATCTCCATGAACTCGGCGGGAAGATCGAGGTGAATCGGCGAGTCGATAATCTGAATGATCTCCCGAAATCACGCGCAATTCTTCTGGACGTTTCTGTTTGGCAATTCTTGCGAATCGCTGGCCAGCGATTGCCGTCACGGTATCGCCGCCGATTGGAATCGTTTCGACACGCACCGGGGATTTTCAAAATCGACTACGCATTGAATGGTCCGATTCCGTGGAAAGCCGAAGCATGCCGCCGCGCCGGCACAATTCATCTTGGAGGCAGCATCGATGAAATCGCCGCAGCTGAGCGCGACGTTTCGCTCGGGAAAATTTCCGAACGTCCGTTTGTGCTGGTCGCGCAGCAGAGTCTTTTTGACGAAACTCGCGCCCCGCGCGGGCAACACACGCTTTGGGCATACTGCCATGTTCCATTCGATTGCAAGATCGACATGTCGGAGCGCATTGAGTCTCAAATTGAGCGATTCGCGCCCGGTTTTCGCGATTGCATCCTCGCGCGCCACAAAATGGGGGCCGCTGATCTCGAGAAATCGAATTCGAATCTGGCGGGAGGCGACATCAGTGGTGGCGCGGCAAATCTGATGCAGTTGATTGCACGACCAGTCTTTAGTCCTACGCCGTACCGTACGCCATTGCCGGGCGTTTATTTATGTTCGGCTTCCACTCCGCCGGGCGGCGGCGTCCACGGCATGTGCGGATATCACGCCGCGCGCACCGCGTTGCACGAGATTTTCGGGAAACGCTAGAGCGCGGCTCGCAAATAGCGAGCAGCTGGCCGCACCCTCACCTCAATCCTCTCAACGCTCCGCCCACTCGCGATCCATTTGGGAGGCGGACGCGTCAGGGCCGGGTGAGGGTCGCGTTCATGCAAAACCATCACTGACGACGACCCATTGATAAGACCGCAAATGGCAGAGATCTAGCGAAGTTGCTTGCATGAAGATACAACCGGAGGGCCTTCGACAGCCGTCAATAAGTTGATGGGAGACCCGCGAAACGTCGCACACGCTAAGAAAGTCACTCAAGAGAAGCAGCATAAAGCGAAGCATTCTCAAACGACTCGTGCGCCCCAGCCAGGCAAGAAAGCGCAAATCGAGGAAACGAAATCGGCTGCCACTGAGCAAAGCACTGCGCCAAAGCCGGAAGCCGAAAAGCCGGCGCAACCATCAGATTCCGCACAATCGGAGAAATCGCATGCGGTTCTTTCCAAGCTCAAGGAGTTGGAGTTTCATTCGCGTGGCAACATCGAAAAGCTCGCAGAGTTGAGCCTAACAATTGAGGAAGAGCTCAAGCAAAAGGCGTTTGCGGAGGCCATCGGCGCGGTCTACGCGGCACAGGATGCTTTTCAATCCAAGATCGTGAAGTTGATTGAAGATTACGAAGCGGAGTGCGCTCGGCTGTCCGGCTCTGCCTGACATCCGGTGCTAATTCGATTTTTTTGCAGCCTTTTCCGCACCAAAAAGGACTCAGTTTCGAACAATATTGGAAAGCGAATAGTCAAAAATTAACAACCATGAAAACAACTAAATTAATCACGACGATCGCGGTGAGCGCTGGGCTGGCGTTCGGCGTTGCCGCGCAAGCGGGAGAAAAGAAACACGAAGAACAGAGCATCAACAGCTCTGAGGTCCCTGCTGCGGTGCAATCGGCTGCCCAGGCGCAGGCCCAAGGCGGAACAATTGTCCGTTGGGAAAAGGAAGGCGCCAACTTTGAAGCCGTCATTGACAAGAACGGCAAGCAGATTGGCCTCGAGATAGATGCGAACGGCAAAGTGCTGAGCAAGCATAACGAAGCGAAAGAGCACAAGGAAGGCGCGAAATACTAATCGCTAGGTGGGTCGCGTTATCCTCAACGCGGTGTTAATCGAAGCGCGGCGAAGGCGGATTATTTTGCGCCTTTGCCGCCTTCGCGCATCTGTGCAAACATCTCAATCTGCTTTTCGACAGCGGAGGCGACATTGTCGGCCACAAGCGCGCGATGGCTTACATCGCATTCCTTACGAAATGAACAGGAAAGCGATTCTATT
>WNGI01003531.1_pt1 | contig 18524 bp, 16 predicted proteins | sample 5400621 | NCBI WGS metagenome assembly WNGI01 (sample SAMN13153374, study PRJNA577476) | soil metagenome | isolation source: 20 cm soil or saprolite under Garry oak tree replicate 1 | place: USA:California | collected 2016-06-15
CTCTCGAGCTGGCCGGGGACGCGCGAATCGATCCTCGTCGTGCCGCGTGACGCGGAGCCGACGCTCCTCGTGCAGCTCCACAACCACGTGCCGAACGCCCGTCGCGTCGCGATCACGGCCGACGTCCGCTGGGCGGGGCCGTGGCTTCCGGACACGGTGGTCGCGGCGCTCCACGCTGTTCGTCTGCACGAGGGCCTCGTCGGCCTCGCCGGCGCGTGGCCCTCACGTGAGGTCGACGCGCTCAAGGTCCTGCTCCATGCCGTCGGCTTCGCCGACGCGTCGCACATCGTCCGCGACCTCCGCATGGTGAAGAGCACCGAAGAGCTCGACCGCCTCCGGATCGCGGGGCGCCTCACCGATGCGTCCATGCGCGCGCTCGAGCGCGAGGTGCGGCCGGGGATGCGCGAGCACGAGCTCGCGGCGATCGTCGAAGGCGCGTACCTGCGTGAAGGCGGGACCAACGCCATCCACTTCATGGCCACGACCCCGATGCGCGCGCCCCGGATCGGAGTCCCGTCGCAGGTCCCCTCGTCGCGGACGATCGAGGTCGGCGACGTGCTCATCACCGAGATCGGAGCGGAGTGGTGGGGCTACGCGGGCCAGATCCACCGCGCGTACGCGATCGGCGCCGAGCCGACCGATACGTATCGCCGGCTGCACGCTGTCGCGGTCGAGGCATTCGAGCGCATCGCCGGCGTGCTGAAGGACGGCGCGACGGTCGGCGACGTGCTCGACGCCGCGGAGGTCATCGACGAGAGGGGCTTCACGGTGTACGACGATCTGCTCCATGGCACGAGCCAGCTTCCGCCGATCATCCAGACGCGTCGCACCAGGCGTGGCGAATGGCGCGAGGACTTCGTCTTCCGCGAGCACATGGTCGTCGTGGTGCAGCCGAACGTCGTGACCGACGGTTCAGGCCGGGTCGGCCTCCAGGTCGGCGAGACGCTTCACGTCACGAAGGACGGCGTCGAGCGGCTTCACGACTATCCGATGCGCTTCGTCGTCTGCGGGAGCTAGCCGGTTGGGAGGGGCGTCGCGTCGCGAAGCCGGTAGGTCACCGCGCGGAGGATCTTGATCGCGATCTCGCCGTTCTGATAGAGGACGTCGCGGAACTGCGCGTGCCCGAGGATGAGGCAGCGCATCGGGGTCGCCGCGCGAACGGTCGCCGAGCGCGGTCCGTTGTCGACGAGGGCGATCTCGCCGAAGAACTCACCCGGCCCGAGCATCCGCTTTCCCGCGGACGCCTCGACCTCCGCCTGGCCCTCGAGAATGACGAAGAAATCGCCGCCGCTCTCGCCCTTCTTGCAGAGGACGCGACCGGCGGGAAAGTCCATCTCCTCAACCCGGGTGAGGATGAAACGGAGCTCTTCGTCGCTGCAACCCGCGAAGAGCGGGACCGCCCGGAGCCGCGCGACGCGAGCGTCCGCCACGCGCGCAGTCTATCCGCGGCTATGCCACGCGCTTCCCCGAGGCGTAGACCTCGTCGACGAGCGGCGCGCCCATCCGGTACGCGAGCTCGCGCTCGTCATCGGTGTCCAGGATCAACAGGTCGGCACGACGTCCGGCCACGAGGGAGCCGGTCCGCCCGCCGCGACCGAGCGCGTGTGCGGCGTTGATCGTCGCGGCGACGATCGCCTCGTGCGGCGTGAGGCCGCAGAGCGTGACCCCGAGGGCGATCGCCGTGGGCATGCCCTCGACCGGCGAGGTTCCCGGGTTGTGGTCGGTCGCGAGCGCGATCGGGACGCGTGCCGCGATGAAGCGCCGGGCATCCGGCGGGGCGTATCCGACGAAGAACGCGCTCCCCGGCAGCAGCACCGCGGGCGTCTCGGAGCGGGCGAGCGCGCGAAGTCCCTCCGCGGAGGCGTGCGCGACGTGATCGGCGGAACGGGCGTGCGCGCGCGCGGCGAAGCCCGCCGCGCCCACGTCGTTCAGCTGGTCGGCGTGCATGGTGACGGCGAGACCGGCCTTCTTCGCCGCGTTGAAGAGGGGGCGGACGTCGTCCACGTCGAAGACGCCCTTCTCGACGAACGCGTCGACCGCCTCCGCGAGCTTCTCGCCGACGATCGTGCCGAGAGCCGCGATGGTCTCCTTGATGAAACGGCCGCGCGCGTCGCCGTAGGCGGCCGGAAGCGCGTGCGCGGCGAGGTACGTGACCGCGACGTCGATCGGCGCGACAGCGCGGGCGCCGGCGATGAGCCGAAGCTGACGCAGCTCCTCGGCCGGCTCGAGGCCGTAGCCACTCTTCACCTCGATCGTCGTCGTGCCGAGCTCCGCGGCGTCGCCGATGCGGCGCTGCAGGAGCGCGAGGAGCATCTCGTCGCTCGCCTCGCGGGTCGCCCGGACGGTAGCGTGAATGCCTCCGCCGGCCGCCAGCACCGCGAGGTAATCGGCGCCGCTGCGACGCGTCGCGAACTCTTCCCACCGCTCTCCCGCGTAGCAGAGATGGGTGTGCGGGTCGACGAAGCCGGGCATGACGACGCGGCCAAGGACGTCGCGGTCGATCACGCCCTCGACCAGCTCGATGAGCCGGTACGTATTCCCGTGGCCGGTCGCGACGATCGCGCCGTCCCGCGCCGCCACCCAGCCGTCCGCGAGGACGCCGAGGTCTCCGGCCGCGGGCCCGACCCGCGGACGCTCCTCTTTCAGCGGGGCGAGCGTGAGAAGGCGCGCTCCGCGGAGGAGCAGGTCCGCCTGGAGGCCCCGGCCCCCGGCGGGACGTGGCGCCTGGGTCATTCGAGGAAGTGGGTCTCGATCACCCGGTCGCGGGTGAAGCCCTCGAGCCTGAGCGCCTCCGCGGCGACCCCAAGGGCGGCGTCGAGCGGGATGAGGCCGATGAGCTCACCACGTTTCACCTCGACACCCGCGGCGTTGGCGCGCGACTCGACCTCGCGCCAGACCCGCGCGAGCGACGTTTGCGTGAAGTCAAGGAGGTTCATGGAGACCTGCGCCCGAGGCGGGTCCGTGAGCATGAAACCCTTCGCCTGAATCGCGGGGAGGCCGCCGGAAGACTCGCGGATCTCTTTCGCGATCCGCTGCGCGAGCCGGAGATCGGTCGAATCGAGCTCGATGTTGAAGGCGATGAGGAAGGGACGCGCGCCGACGACGATCGCGCCAGCCGATGGATGCACGCGGCGTGGACCGAGATCCGGCGCGTGCGTCGTGTCGATGAGCGCGCCCAGCCCCTCGTACTGCGGCTGACGGATGTCGGGGAGCCGCACGCGCTCCGGGCGCATCGCGGCCTTCGCGTAGAAGTAGACCGGCACGTCGTGCCGCGCCGCGACCTCGCGCCCGAAACGGTGCGCGAGGGCGACGCACTCGTCCATCGTGACCCCGGCGAGGGGGACGAAGGGGACGACGTCCACGGCACCGAGCCGCGGGTGCTCTCCCTTGTGAGTACGCATGTCGACCTCACCAAAGGCGAGGTCGACGAGCGCGTGGGTCGCCTGCATCACGGGCTCGGGCTCGCCGGCGTAGGTGAAGACCGAGCGGTTGTGGTCGATGTCACTCGTGCGGTCGAGGAGCCGGACACCGTCGACGCCGCGGATCGCGTCGGCCATGCGATCGATGACGTCGCCGCGCCTTCCCTCGCTGACGTTCGGCACGCATTCGACGAGCCGGCTCATCGGCGCCGAGTGTGCCACGGCGGCGTTCGGACATTCGTGGTGATCACCCGCTCGCGGCGGGCGATCACCACGGTGCGCGTTCTCCTACCGGGTCGGGCTGCCCGCCATCTGCGGCATCTCGAGCACACCGGCCTGCATCGCGATGGTGTAAGCGTCGTTGATTCCCCAGTGCTCGACGATCTTGCCGTCCTTCAGCCGGTACACCGACCATGACTCGATGCCCTGGATCGGCACGCCGCCGGCCGGAGCGGGGATGCCGGGCAGTCCGCCCATGTACCGCGAGCTCGAGACGCTACGGACGAAGACCTTGTCCTCACCCGCGAAGACGTCCTTCAGCTCGAGCTTGCGCCCCTGGAAGATCTTCATGGTGTTCTGGTGCATCGCCTTCGCCCCGGCGAGCCCCTGCGGGACACCCGGCGGCCGGTCGTGGGACGGAAAGTCGCTCGCGAAGTACTGATCCAGCTGATCGAGCTTCTCGTCGGCCCAGGCTTGCTCGACCTTGCGCACGATGTCCTTGTTCCTCTGCTCGTCACCCATGGTTCGCCTCCCCAAAAATGCGCCGCCGTCTAATGCCGGGCGGCCTCCGGCAGCATGTGCTCGGCGTTCCGGACGCGCCGCGTCAGCATCGGCAGCAGCGCGAGCGCGATCTGCGGATGGCTCTCGAGGATGCCGCGGAAGTGCCAGCGCTGTATGCCGAGGGCGGTCGTCGGCTCGACCGCGCGCACCGTGGCCGATCGCGGGAACTCGTCGAGGAGCGCCATCTCGCCGAAGACGTCGCCGGGTCCGAGCGTCGCGAGCTTCGTCTGGGTGCCGTCGCGGTCCTGCACGACCTCGACCTTCCCCGAACGGATGATGAAGGCTCCGACGCCGGTGTCGCCCTGGCGCACGATCTCCTGCCCGGGCTGATAGTTCTGCTCGACGGCCGCGTTCGCGATCGCCTCGAGCGACTTCTGATCGAGGTCCTCGAACATCGAGACTCGTTTCAGGAAATCGATGCGCGCGGGCACGGGCGGATGCTAGCCGATACTCCACATCCATGCCCGAATTCCGGATCGTGGTGGCGAGCGACATCGCGGCGTGCGCGGCCACCGTCCCGCTCCAAGAAGCGACCTGGAGCGGCGACGTCGTGGTCCCGCCGCAGCTCATGCTCGCCGTCGCGCACAACGGCGGCTTTGTCGCGCTCGGCTACGGTGCCGAGGACCCCGAGCCGGCCGAGGAGGCGCAGCGCGACCACTGCCTCGACCAGGGCATCGAGACGGTCGCGTGGACGATGGACCCGCTCGAGGCGCGCAACGCCCGGTTCAACTTCGGAAAGCTCGGCGCCTTCACGCGCACGTATCACCGCGACTTCTACGGCGCGATGCCCGACAAGCTGAATCAGGGCCTTCCCTCGGATCGCGTCTACGTGGAGTGGCCGATCGGACACGACCGAACGTACAAGCGCCTTCGCGGCGACGACGTCCCACCCTCGCTCGAGGACGCCGAGCGCGAGGGCGTCGGCTACCTGCTTCGCGCCGACGGTGACCGTCCCGGCCCGGCCGGCGCGACCGGAAGCGCCTCGCATCTCCTCGTCGAGATCCCCCACGCCTTTCAGGATCTGAAGGCGCACGATCCCCAGATGGCCCTTCGGTGGCGGATCGCCGCGCGTGAAGCGTTCGAGCGCGCCTTCGGCGAGGGCTACGCCGCGGTGGAGTTCCTCCGCTCCGCGGATGGTCGCGGCGCGTATCTGCTGGTCCCCCAGCCGCGCGCGGGCACGGAGTCGCCGTGAAGTTGGAGCGGGTCGAGCTGTTCGTCCTCAGGCTGCCGCTCAAGCGCGCCTATGAGACGAGCGGGGCGCGCGAGACGCACATGACGCGGGTGCTCTGCCGCGTCGAGTCGGAGGGCGCCGTCGGCTGGGGCGAGAGCGTCGCCGGCGAGTCGCCGTGGTACTCCGGCGAGACACCGGGGACCGTCCTCTACGCGCTCGAGGAGTTCATCCTGCCCGAGCTCTTCAAGGCGGATCTCGCGGACGCCACGGACGTGAGCCGGACGCTCGGATGGATCCGCGAGCATCGCATGGCCAAGGCGACCGTCGAGATGGCGGTGTGGGACCTCTTCGCGAAGCGTGCGAACGTGCCTCTCGCGAAGCTCCTCGGCGGCACGAGGGACCGCATCCTCTGCGGCGTCGCCATCGGGATCCAGCCGTCGGTGGAGGCGCTCCTCGACACCATCCGACGCGAGCTCGAGGGCGGCTACCTGCGGGTGAAGCTGAAGATCAAGCCGGGCCTCGAGGTCGAGATCGCCGAAGCGACGCGGAAGGCGTTTGGGGACCTTCCCTTCATGCTCGACGCGAACTCGGCGTACACGCTCGCCGACGTCGATCTCTTCAAGCGCATCGATCCGACACGGCCGATGATGATCGAGCAGCCCCTCGCGTACGACGACCTCATCGACCACGCCGCCCTGGGGCGCGCGATCGCGACGCCGATCTGCCTCGACGAGTCGATCCACTCGGCCGACGACGCGCGCAAGGCGATCGCCATCGGCGCCACGAAGATCGTGAACATCAAGGCCGGCCGGGTCGGCGGGCTCGCCTCCGCGAAGCGCGTGCACGACGTCTGTGCGGACCAGGGCGTGCCGGTGTGGTGCGGGGGGATGCTCGAGATGGGCATCGGACGCGCGCACAACGTGCACCTCGCGTCGCTCCCGAACTTCAAACTACCGGGTGACGTGTCGGCGTCGGCGCGCTACTTCGAGACGGAGATCATCGGCGAGCCCTTCACCGTCGAGCGCGACGGGACGATGCGGGTCCCGAAGGGACCGGGGATCGGCGTCACGGTGCTCGAGGAGCGGATCCGAAAGCTCGCCGTCCAGCGAAAGGAGCTCAGGCCCGGGCGGGCCTAGCGGCTTCTTCGTTCTTCGGCTGGGGCTCCGGCTCGGGCGGCCACACCACGACCTCGTCGATCACCGTGCCGAACGCGTCGACGAGCCGGACGTAATCGGCGCGCTGCCACAGCAGGCGCGCGGCGCCGGCCGGCCCGCCCGCATAGACATGGATCCGCCCGGTCGAAAGATCGTCCGCGAGGGGATGCGTCGCCGCGCGCACGCGCGACCCGGAGTGGATGCGGTAGATCTCCCCCGCACGCACGAACGATGGCGACCCCCACGTGTAGACCCACTCCCACTCGACGGGCTTCGTGACCTCCGGCCGCCAGAGGCCGCGCAGGTGCTGCAGCCGCCAGTTCGCGAGGTCGCTCGAGAGATCGATCTGCACCTCGACCCACTCGGCGTTCGCGCCCTCGAGCACGGTCGCCGCGGGGGCCGGACGGATCGTCAGGATGTGCGCTTTGTTCGCCTCGACCGGGCGGAAGTCGGCCACGTGTGCAGAATACCGGCGAGCGCAGGGAGGGATACGGAGTGTCAGAGCACGTGCGCGCGCTGGTCGCCGAGGCAGGCGGGACGTTCATGTTCTTCTTCATCGGCGCCGGCGCGATCGTCGCGGGTGTCGCGGGCGGCGGTGGCGGAGGCGGCATCGGCTCCATCGCGCTCGCGCACGGTCTCGCGCTCGCCGTGGCCGTCTCGACGTTCGGCGCGCTCTCCGGCGGCCACTTCAACCCCGCGGTGACCTTCGGCCTCGCGGTCGCCGGGAAGCACCCGTGGCCGCGAGTCGCGACCTACTGGGCCGCGCAGCTCGTCGGCGCGCTCGCCGCCGGCGCGGCCCTTCGCTACGCGTTCGACTTCGCGCCCACGGCGCTCGACAAGACGCACATCGGGACGCCCGGGCTCGGTGCCGGGGTGACGGTCCCGGTCGCGATCGTCGTCGAAGCGCTCCTCACCCTCTTCCTCGTCTGGGTCGTGTTCGGCACCGCCGTCTCGCCGCTCGCACCGCGGATCGGGGGGCTCGGCATCGGCTTCGCGGTCGCGGCCGACATCTTCGTCGGCGGGGGGATCACCGGCGCGGCGATGAACCCGGCGCGGTGGTTCGGGCCCGCGGTCGCCGCCGGCTTCTACGACAACTGGTTCGTCTACTGGATCGGGCCGCTCGTGGGCGCGGCCGTCGCCGGGCTTTCGTACCGGTACGTGTTCGCGCCGCCCGAGGGCCGCGCCCCCGCGATCGTGAGCGCTCCGCCCGTGTGAGCTAAGAGCGAAGCGTCGCGACGAGGTCGACGACGAGCTTGATCTCGTCGACGACGCTGACCACGCGGAGAGGCGACGAGGGCGGCGACATCCCGAAGTCCCCGAACTTCCACGTCGGATTCGCGGTCGCGGTCGCCGTGAGATCGGCGCCGGTCCGCCTCGCGGTCACGTCGAAGCTGACGTCCTTGGTGGTCCCGTGGATGGTCATCTTCCCGACGAGGGTGAAGCTGAAGTCGCCGCTCGCGGCGAGTGGCAGCGTGAGGCCGGTCGCCTTCGTCGGGACGAACTCGGCGGTCGAGAAGCGGGTGACCTGAAGCGGATCGCGCTTGACCGTTTCGTCCCGCTGGCGCTGGTCGCTCAAGAGCGTCGTGAGGTCGAACGAGATCACCGAGTCCGATCCGAAGGTCCCATCGTCTCTCAGCGTGAACGATCCTTTCGCGCCCTTCGCGACGAGCACCGCGTCCGAGGGCGCGCTTACCCCGACGAGCTGCTCGCGTACGCGGACGGTCGCCTTCGATGAGTCGGCGATCGCCCACGCGCCCGCCTGCGCGCTCGCGGCGGCGCTCGCCGTCGGGCTCGCGGGTGGCGACGCCGGGGCCGGAGCACCGCCGCACGCGGCGGCGAGGGTGAGCGCGAGGACGAGGCGCGCGATCGGCGCTGCCCCGGGGGTCATGTCGCTCATACGCGCGACCACCGCGGGCGGTTCACTCGCGGACGGACGACGGGCGGTCGCTCGTTCGCTAGATCTGTCCCGCCAGCGTGATGAGCACGGTCGCGTCGGCCGGTGAGATCGCCTTCGCGCGCTGCGCTTCGACCTCGTTCGCGAACGCGTTCAGGATGTTGCGCTCCACGCGCAAGTTGCCGCGGTCGCGCGCGTCCGCCGCGCTCTCCAGCTTCGCGCAGAGGGAACCGGCGACACCGTCCTTCGTCGCGAATCGTCGCGCGAGCACGCAGAGGTCGGGCTCGCTCACGCCGACCGCGAAGGTCGCCGACACGGTCGCGACGTTCCCCGCGCGATCGGTGGCGGTCGCGCTCAGCGTGTGCATCCCGACCGCGAACGCGTACGCGGGGCCGCTCGCGCCGGGGCAGGTCGTGTGCGCGGGATCGACGCTCGACAGCGCGTCCGTCGCCGTGCAGGTGATCGCGACGGTTTGATCGACGGTGTACGAGCCGTTGTTCCCCGAGAAGGCGATGGTCGGTCGGGTGAGGTCGACGTCGAGTCCGCTCATGACGATCGTGGCCTCATTCCCCGCACCATCGGTGACCGTGCCGGAGACCGACTGGTCCGCGCCCTCACCGAGCGTGACCCCGTGCGGACAGACGAGGCCGACCGGGATGTTGTCGTCGCAGGTGAAGGTGACCGTCGGTCCGGTTGGGCCGCCGTACCAGCCGTTCGTGTTGGCCGGCGGCAGGTTTGCGACGATCGTCGGCGCGGTCTGGTCCTTGATGACCACGACCTGCGGGTCGTGATCGCTCGCTCTGGTCCTCGCGTCGAATTCCGCGTTCACGTGGACGACGTCGAGCTCCGACGCCGGCGCGAGGGACGCGCTGACCAAAATGTGGTCGAGGGTCTCCGAGTTGCCCTCGAAGTCGTACGTGTAGCGCTCCGCGGCGGGGAGCGTCTCGATCAGGTCGGCGAGCGCAGCGTCTTTCAGCGTCACGAGCGGCGGCGAGAACTCGAAGTCGTTGAGATCGCCGAGGACCACGATGTCCGCGTCCGGGTCGAGCGCGAGGATGGTCCTGGCGAAGTCCGCGACGATCGTGGCCTGCTGAAGCCGTCGCGCGTCCGACGAGCGGGCCGGCGGCTGGAAGCGCCCGAAGAGCGGATCGTCGCCGAGCTTCGAGTTGAAGTGATTCGCGATGACGAAGAGGTGACGGTCGTAGTACTGGAACTCGCCGGCGAGCGGCTTGCGGCTCGACGACCACGCCGGGTTCGCTGGATCGACGCGGCCCGGACTGAACGAAAGGCGCGGCGAGCCGTCCGCGCTCGCCACGACCGTCGTCGCGGTCGTCGAGGTCCCGCCGGGCCGATCGACGAAGCTCAGACCGTCTCCGTCCTGGAAGAGGAAGATCTGCCGGATGTTGCCGCCGGGCTGACCGCCGTCCTGGTCGTTGACCGGATCGATCGCCCTGGCCGTGTACGTCGGACCCCCGGCCGACTCGATCGCGTGAACGAGGCGCGCGATCGTCAGGTCCGCGGCGACCACGCCATCGTCCGCGGCACCGGTGTTGTCCTGGACCTCCTCCACGGCGATGATCCGGGGCGATCGCAGGTTGTTCACGATGAGTCCGGCCAGCGCGCCCAGCTTCGTGTCCGGATCGCCCGCGGCGAGGTTCTGGACGTTGAACGTCGCGATGGTGAGGTCGGTGAGGCCCGGGGCGCGGGTGGTCTCGGCCGCGGTCCCGGCCGCGATGAGGGTCGGGAGCGCGGTCAGCTCGGTCATGAAGTTCCCGAAGCTGTAGTCGACGACACCGACGAGCGAGCCGGCGAAACGGTCCCCGACGTTGATGCCGGTCGGGAAGGGGCTCTGCCCCGCGGCCTTCAGGATCTCGTCGTCGACGATGATCCGCTCGGGATTGGGATCGGCGTAGCTCCCGTAGCGGATCCCGCCACGCGCCGTGCGCGGCCCGGCGCCGGCGCCGCCGTCGGCCAGGACGGGGATCTCGTTGAAAGAGTTCGAGGGACCGACGATGACGGGGTCGTTGACGCGGACGAGCATCCCCTCGAGCGACTCGTAGAAGTCGATGCCGTCGTTCGCCGGATCGAACGCGCCGCTCGCCTCCACGCTTCCGGTCGCGTCGTCCTCGATGACCGCGGCCGGCGGCAGGCGTCCACCGATGCCGATCGTCGTCGCCGCGGGAAGCGGGTTGCCGTGGCTGACCACGGCGACGCTCGGCGACGCGATCTCCGTCACCGTCAGGTTGGCGCTGCTCGTGCCGCCCGGACGGAACTCCTGCACGAGTCCGCTGACGGTCACCGCGTCGCCGACGGTCACCGCCGTCGGCGCCGAGCTCGTGAAGACGAAGATCCCTTCTGAGGTCGCGTCGCTGGAGTCCGGCTCCGGATCCTGGAGGTAGAACCCGTTCGTCCGCTTCGCGGTGACGATGCCCGGGACGCCGCTGACGAGCTGGTCCTTGAACGGCGAGATGTGCGCGGCGCCCTGGATCTCGTGGATCCGCCGGGTGGGGGCGACCGTGGAGAAGGCGAACACGTAGTCGGACGCCATGTTGTCCGGCGGATCCAGGAGGTCCTGGTCGGCGACGGCCGCGGCGAGCACCGTGACCGTGCACGTCTCCGCGTTCGCGAAGTCGGTGCCGGGGTCGATCGCGAACGTGGTCGGCCCGCCGGTCGCGGTCGCGGCGTGGCCGCCGCTCGTCCCGCACACGACCCCGAACCAGGTGCCCGCGACGTTCACCGGCTCGGAGAACGTGACGCTGATGCCCGCGTCGACGGCGACGCCGGACGCGCCGCTCGCCGGCGCCGTCGCGGTGACCGAGGGTGCGGCGTCGTTGCAGTTCCCGGCCGGCGACGCGGCGTTGCGCGGCGCGGGCGGCGCCGCGACGAAGTCCGCCGAGTTGCTGTCGGTGTCGAGGCAGCCGCCGCCGGCGCGGAACGCCGCGGTCGTGTTCGAGAGCGTCGGCGCGGGACCCGCGCCCTCGAAGAAGTTCGCGCCGTCGTAGCCAACGAGATCGACGATGCTCGCGAGCGCGGTCGCCGAGCACGGGCTCGCCGCCGAGCCGTTGCAGCCGAGCGGCGTCGTCGTGTTGACCAGGGCGATCTTGCCGCCCACCGCGGCCATGTTGATCGGCGTCGCGTCGGTCACGTCGGGAGCCGGGAGCGCCACGCCAACCGCGCCGCCGGAAGCCTCCTGGACCAGGACGTACTGGCCCGGGGCGATCGACCCCGCGAGCGGTGTGATGAATTGCGCCGCGCTGCCGAAGGTCCCGGTCCCGCTGGCGCTCGCGTACTGGATCGACCAGCCCGCGAGGCTCACCGTCGCGGCGCCGCGGTTGAAGAGCTCGACGAAGTCGTTCCCCAGCTGCGCGCCGGTGTTCCCGCCGCCGCCGTAGACCTGGCTGATCACGACGTTCGGCGACGCGGCCGCCGCGGACTGCGCGAACGGCAGCCAAGAGACGACCATCGCGACGGGCAGCACGAGCCCGAGACCGAGACGACGGATCATCCCCACCCCACCTCACCTTGCCGGATCACACCGGGACGCCCCGAGGCACAGTAACCGACGTGAGGAGCATCTGGCTCGACGAGCTGCCCGCGGAGCCCTACCCGTCGCTCGAGGGGGACACGTCCGCGGACGTCGCGATCGTCGGCGGCGGCGTCGCCGGGATCGCGACCGCGTACCACCTCGCCCTTCACGGCGCGAGCGCGGTCCTCGTCGAGAGCCGCACGGTCGCCGAGGCGGCGAGCGGCCGGAACGCGGGGTTCCTCCTCGCCGGCGTCGCGGAGAACTTCGCCGCCGCCGCGCGGCGCTACGGCGAGACGAACACTCTCCGGATCTGGCGGTTCACCCGTCACAACCAGGACCTCGTGCGCGCGCTCGTCGCGCGCCATCGCATCGCGTGCGACCTCGCCTGGAACGGGTCGGCGCAGGTCGCGGGCGACGATGAGGAATGGGCCGAGGTGCGCGCGAGCGCGGACCGCCTCGGCCGGGAGGGCGCGCGGGTCAGGCTCGCTCAGACGGAGCGGTCGGCGATCTACGAAGACGACGGCGAGCTCCATCCGGTGAGGTACGTCCGCGGTCTCGCGCGCGCGGCCGCCGCGGCCGGGGCGCGCATCCGCGAAGCGACCCGCGCCACGGGCGTCGCCGCGACGGAGCTGCGGACCGACAAAGGACGCATCCGTGCTCACGCGGTGATCCTGTGCACGAACGCGTACTCGCGGCACCTCGTGCCGCTGCGCATCCGGCCCGTTCGCGGACAGATGCTCGCGTCCGCGCCGCTGGGCCGCCCGGTGTTCGAGCGGCCCGCCTACGCGAACCGCGGCTATCGGTACTGGCGTCAGCGCCCTGACGGACGGCTCCTCGTCGGCGGGTGGCGCGACACGGCGGTCGACGAAGAGGTCGGCGAGGAGGAGCGCACCACCGCGCGCGTCCAGGAGCAGCTCGAGGGCTTCCTCCGCGAGCGCGCGCCCGATGCGACGGTCACCCATCGCTGGGCGGGCACGATGGGCTTCTCGCACGACGCGCTCCCCTACGTCGGCCGGCTTGCGAGCGGCGTGTACGTGAACGCGGGCTTCACCGGGCACGGAATGGCGTTCGCCACGGCGAGCGGCGAGCTCGTCGCGGACCTCGTCCGCGCGGTCTCGCGAGATGAGACCGATCTGTTCGCGCCGGAGCGTCCCTGAGCGGGCAAGCAGGCGAGCGAATCGGCGATGGCCGCACGTTGAGTCACGTGAATGCACGCCTCGCTCGTCCCGACCGCGTCGGATCTCGCCGGACTCGTCGCGTACGTGCTCGGGAATCCGTACCTCTTCATCAGCTCGAGCACGGTCATGACGACCGGACTCGTCGTCGGGGCGGTGGCGATGTCGATGGTGCCGAGGAGCGCGCGGACGCTTCGGCTCGCCGCGCCCCCGCTCGCCGTCGTCCTCGTCTACTTCGGGGTCGGCAGCATGGCGCTCGCGACGGAGATCCTGCTGCGCTTCCACGACGTGCTGCCGGACGCGACCGAGACGCAGTTCGCTTCGGGCCTCGGCCACTTCGTCGCCGCCGCGGTGGGGGTGGCGATCCTCCTGCCGCACCTGCGGCACCGCTCACGCCGGGTGTGGATCATGGCCAACGCTCTGGCGGTGAGCTACTGGACCGCGCAGGTGATCGTGCTCACGCCACCGTGGTTCGCGTTCGCCGGTCAGCTCGAGATCGTCCGCGGGCTCGCCATCGGCGGGCTGGCCGCGGCGGCGCTTCTCAGCGCGATCCTCTGGAGGAGCGCCCGGCCGTCTCGCTGAGCGGCGGCGGTCCATACGCGGCGCAGAGCATGCCGAAATACGTGGGAGCCTCGTACGACAGGAGCTGGCCCTTCCAGCCGCCGCCCTCGAGCGCGCCGTGGAGCATGAGCATCTGCCAGAAGCTGTCGGCCCTCGCCTCGCGCGCGAAGTCGGATCCCAGGCGCGCCACGGCCGCGAGGTCGTCGCGACCAAGCCGCTCGACGACCGCGTCGTCGAACTCCTTCGACCTCGGCGTGAATCCGTAGGGCCCGTTGGGGTCGTGGCCGTGACCGTGGTCGCAGCTCGCGATGAGCGCCACGCGCTTGCTCGACCCTGAGGCCGCGCGCGCGATCGCCGTGCCGGCGCGGACGTGCTCCTCGTCCGGACGGTCACGCGCCGGGGCGACGACCACGACCGGAACCTGCGGATCGGTCCGGCCGCCCATGAAGTGGATCGGGATCTGGACGGCCCAGTCCATCGGCGCGACCGCCGAGGCGGGGTCGTTCCCTCCGTAGCTCACGTACACCACGGGGATGCCCGCCTCGCGGATCCCGTCGTGCACCGCACGCGCGAGCTCGCGATCGACCCCGACACGCATGGCGATAGGGCTTCCCCACTGCGCGAGGTCCCCGGCCACGGCTCCGGCGTCGATCACGGCCATCGCGCCTTCGACATGGACGTTGTGCGGGGTGAGGACGATCGAGACCTCGGGCCGGGCCGCCGCGAACCGCCGGCCAAGCTCCTGCATCGCCGCCGTGGTCGCGGCGGCGAGGGTCGGGCGGTCCGCCGGCTTCGCTTCGGGGATGGCCATCGAGCCGTGCGGCGCGATGCACGCGAAGACCAGCGGCATCCCGCCGAGTATGGCTCCCTAGACTTGGCTCTGGTCGCGGGCCGCTAGCTCAACGGCAGAGCAGGGGACTTTTAATCCCTTGGTTCCGGGTTCGAATCCCGGGCGGCTCACTCGCTCGCAGACGTGTGGCACCACCGATAACCCTTGCCCGGGATCGTCTCGATGAACTTCGACGAGGGCCAGGTGTCCCCGAGCTTCATGCGCAGGTCCCGGATGTGGCGGTCGACGGCGTTGCTCTCGACCTCCACGACTCCGTCCCAAATGCTGGTGATGATGTCTTCGCGATCCACGACGTTGCCGGCATTCGCCGCGAGGAGGTAGAGGACCGTCGATTCGGTCAGCGTGAGCGAGATGGGCTCGCGCCCACGGAGGAGCAGACGGTCCTCGGCCAGATCGATCTCCACCGAGTCGAGGCGCAGCCTGGGTGGAAGCGCCACCTCCACGCCGTGGGTACGGCGCCTGACGGCGTACAGGCGCGCGACGATCTCGCTGAGCAGAAACGGGATCCGCAGGATGTCGTCCGCGCCCTCTTCGAACGCGCGCAGCTTCAGCGCCGTCTCTCGCCTGCGCGTGAACACGAGCGTGGGAACCTCATCGGGGGCGATGGTCTGGCTGAGCTTCAGAAACTCCGGGTAAGCGTCCCAATCGATCAGGACGACCTGCGGAGCCCAGTCGCGGAGCAGCGCCTCAAACGTAGCGCGGTCGGTCGCGACGCGGCTCTCGTAGCGGCCGTGATCGAGTACCAGCTCGATGACCTTGGCGAGCGGGCCGTCCATGGTGAGAAGGACCCGGGGCATGGTTGCGAGGCCGTCTCGGGCCATGGATCTTCTCCCTGTCGCGTCCACGCGATGGGGCATTCATGGCGATGGCTGGCGTAGTCAGGCCACAGATGAATGAGGTCCGTGGAAGAACCCCAGTCCGTCATGACCGACCGTAACACCCGGGCAAAGCGCCTGCCCGCGCGGGCGCTGGCCGACACGGCGACTAGGCGGCCGAGAAGCCTGCCGGCGTTGACACGAGCGTCTGGCACCGCCGTGTGGCGGCGACTTACCGGTCAGGTCCGCGCGAGATCGGCGTCCGGCAGGGTGAAGTAGAAGGTCGCTCCCGCGTCGGGGCGCGACTCCGCCCACACGTCGCCACCGTGACGACGAACGACGCGACGGACGGTGGCGAGCCCGATCCCGGTGCCCTCGAACTCGCGCGGCGAGTGCAGCCGCTGGAAGGGCACGAAGAGCTTGGCCTTGTAGGTCTCGTCGAAGCCGACGCCGTTGTCGCGGACGTAGAACGCGCGCGGCCCTGTGCCGTTGGTCACGCCGAGCTCGACCACCGGGTCCTTGACCGGTCGCGTGAACTTCCAGGCATTGCCGATGAGGTTGTCGAGCACGATGCGTAGGAGGCTCTCGTCGCCGGCCGCGCGGAGGCCTTCGGCGGCACGGAAGGTGACCTGCCGGTCGGGGCCGCGCTCGGCGTGCTCGGCCGCGATCCGCCGGCCCAGGGCCGTGAGATCGACGGGCGCGAAATGCAGCTCGGCGCGGCCGGTGCGCGAAAGCTGGAGGAGGTCGTCGATCAGCTGGCCCATCGTCTGCGCCGCCTTGCGCACTCGACGGAGGTGATCGCTGCCTTCCTCCCCGAGGACATCGCTCTTCTCCTGGACAAGGATCTCGCTGAATCCGTCGATCGCGCGAAGCGGTGCCCGCAGATCGTGCGAGACCGCGTACGCGAACGAGCCGAGCTCCTCGTTCGCCGCGTTCACCTCGGCAACGCGGTGCTCGAGCTCCCCATTCAGCGTCCGGACCTCGGTGAAGAGATCGTGGCTGCGCAAGACGAGCGCGATCTGCCTCGCGAGGAGGTCCACGATCTCGAGATCGTCCTCGGCGAAGAGCGGCGGCCGCGCCGCGTAGATCGCGAGCACGCCGTACCGCGCTCCACCCCAGGTGATCGGCGCGCCGATGGCCGACACGAGCCCCGCCTCGCGCATCAGCTTGGAGAGACGGACCGCCTCGGCGGACGCGACCTTGATCATGGGTCGCTGCTCGGTGAAGACCGGAGCCATGACCGCACCGTCGAGCCCTGTTTCGACCATCTCCTGATCCCCGACGTAGAAGCGAAGGGTTTGCTTTGCGTCGTCCCAGAGCGCCACGGCCGCGGTCTCCGCGCCGATGACCCGGGCGACCGATTTCGAGAGACCGCGAGCGACCGGCTCGACCTCCGCGATGACCGCCAGGCGCAGCGCCTCGGTCATGAACTCCCGGAGCCAGGGCTCTTGCCACGCGCGGCGCAGATACCGCGGCGTCGAAAAGCCCGCGTAGTACGCGAGCGCGCAGCCGAGGCCGAGGAGGTTCGTCGCGATGGCGACCGGCGGGAGGAAGATCCCGAGGCCCGCCACGAGGATCGCGCCACCGAGAAGGAGCGTGCCCGCGGCGATTGCGAGGAGTCGCGGCCGCGCTACTCCGGAGGCCCGGCGCGCCGCCCCGAACACGAGAGCGGCGCCAAAGGTCTCGTACAGGAAGAAGTACACGACGACCACGCCGAAGACCGGTAGGAGGAGCTCGCGGGGCAGGACCACGAACGCGAGCGCCAGCACGATCCAACCGGCGAACGCGGTGAGGAGCACGCGGCGTGGGACCGGGATCACGTCGTCGACGAGACGGAGCGTCAGGAAGGGGAGGCCGACGAGCAGTCCAAGCAGGACGAACGAGAGCAGCGAGGCGGAGAGTCCGAGCGCCCGACTGACGAGCGAGCTCGCCACGATGAAGGCGAGCGCTCCGAACAACAGGAGCGCGTCCACATTCGAACGTCGAGGCTGACGGATCGCGCGCTGCAGGACCGCGACGAAGATGAGCGCGAAGATCGCGTCGGTCGTGTACTGGACGAGCTCGCTCGCGTTCATCGGGCCGCCACGACCCACTCCTCGATCTGCGCGGCGGGCATGGGCTTCGCGAAGAGGAAGCCCTGCGCGAGGTCGCAGCGAAGCGCGCGCAGCGCCTCCAGGGTCGCGGCATCTTCAACGCCCTCGGCGACGACGAGCAGTCCGAGACCGTGTCCGAGGTCGATCGTCGCGCGAACGATCGCGGCGCTCGAGGCGTCGACGGTCATCGTGCCGATGAATGAACGATCGATCTTCACCTCATCGACGTCGAGCCGGTTGAGGTACGCGAGCGACGAGTATCCGGTGCCGAAGTCATCGATCGCCATCCGCACGCCGAGGGCCCGAAGCTTCGCGAGGATCTCGATCGCGCCCTTCGGATCGGCCATGACGTCGCTCTCGGTGATCTCGAGGTCGAGCCACCCCGGCTCGCAACGGCTCGCCGCGAGCAGGTCCCGGACGATCTGCGGGAGCTCCGCGTCATGGAGCGTCCGCATCGAGAGGTTGACCGCGACCGAGAGCTCATGCCCGGCGTCGCGCCACGCGCGGCACTGCCGAAGGGCCTCGGCGAGCACCCACTTCGTGAGGGGCTTCATGAGACCCGCGCGCTCGGCCAGCGGGATGAACTCGTTCGGCTGGACCATCCCTCGCTTGGGATGTCGCCAGCGTACGAGCGCCTCCATGACCCGCGGCCGGGCGCCGAGCTCGACGATCGGCTGATAGTGGAGCAGCAGCTGACCTTCGTCGATGGCCTGACGGAGCTGGGCCATGAGCGCGAGCCGCGACGGCGCGTACTGGTCGTGCTCGACCGCGTACGCCATGGTCCCCACGCCTCGGCGCTTCGCCGCCTCGAGCGCGACCTCGGCGCAGCGGATGATCGCATCGGGATCGTTCCCGTCCCGAGGAGCGGTGGCCGTTCCGACGCTCGCGCGAACCAGCAGCAGCTGACCGAACGCGGAGAACGGTCGCTCGAACACCTCGAGTACGCGCCGCGCCATCGCGAGGGCCTCGCCGGGCCCGGCGCCGACGAGCATCATCGCGAACTCGTCGCCGCCGACGCGCGCGATCTCCTCGAGCCCCTCCACGCCGCGCCGTACGCGCGGGCCGATCTCGCGGAGGACGGCGTCG
>WNGI01004477.1_pt1 | contig 18522 bp, 17 predicted proteins | sample 5400621 | NCBI WGS metagenome assembly WNGI01 (sample SAMN13153374, study PRJNA577476) | soil metagenome | isolation source: 20 cm soil or saprolite under Garry oak tree replicate 1 | place: USA:California | collected 2016-06-15
TGGGCGTGCCGCTCGGGACCGTGAAGGGCCGGATGCGCATCGGGCTGCAGAAGCTCCGGCGCGCGCTCGAGCTCCAGGGGGCGGGCCGGGAGCAGTCGCGATGATCCACGTTACCGAAGAGCTCGAGCTGTACTCGCTGGGCGCGCTCGCGCCGGTCGATGCCGCACGCGTCGCCGCTCACCTCTCGCAGTGCCCCGCCTGCCGCGAGCAGGCCCGCGCCATCGACGAGGTCGTTCAGGCGCTGCCGGAGACGCTCCCGGGCCGCGAGGCCCCCGGCGGTCTTCGTGAACGCATCCTCGCCTCAGCCCGCGCGGAGCTGACCGCGGTCCGTGCCCCGCGGCGCCGCGGCACGGCGTGGACGGCGCGCCTGCTGCGACCCGCGCTGGCGCTGGCGGCGGTGCTGTGGCTCGCGGTCGGAGCCGCGGCGCTCGTGAACGAGAACCTCAGCCTGTCGAATCAGCTGAGGACCGTCGCGAACGAACGGGCGACGTACGAGTCGATCGTGGAGGGCATCCGCGAAGGCGGCCGCTGGTGGTACATGGCCGGCAAGGACGACTGGACCGGTTCCGGCGGAACGCTCATCGCCCCGCGCGCCGAGGGTCGTCCGCCGTTCGTCGTGTTCCACGATCTGAGGCCGCTGCCGCAGGGCCAGCTGTACACGATCTGGCTCGTCAGCGCGGACAACACCTGGGTCCGCGGCGCGAACTTCCGACCGGACGGCAAGGACGTGCAGGCCGTCGACGTGACCGCCGCGATCGCGGGGTTCGACCGCTGCGCGGTGACCATCGAGGACTCGCCCTGGGGCCGTCGCGCCGGCCCGGTCGTCATGGAGTCGAAGATCGTCCCGCCCGCTCCGTAGTCCCGCACCTAGAACGCGAGAGCCCCACCATGTCGGTGGGGCTCTCGTGCTGCGTACTTGCTAACGGGACCTAATAGTCCATCCCGCCACCACCAGGCATCGCGGGAGCCTTCTCCTTCTCGGGAAGGTCCGAGATGAGCGCCTCCGTGGTGAGGATCATCGCGGCGATGGAAACGGCGTTCTGGACCGCCGAGCGGACCACCTTGGCGGGGTCGATGACGCCCGCCTTGGTGAGATCGACGATCTCGTTCTTGATGACCTCGTAGCCCCAGACGTTCGACTTCGTGTCGGTCTGCTTGCGGCGGATGCCGTCGAGCATCACGGAGCCATCCTGGCCGGCGTTCGCCACCAGCTGCCGGAACGGCTCTTCGAGGGCGCGCCGGAGGATGTTCACGCCGGTGAGCTCGTCACCCTCGGCCTTGACCTTGTCGAGCCCCTTGATCGCGTTGAGCAGGGTGACCTCGCCGCCGGGGACCATGCCCTCCTCGATGCCCGCACGGGCCGCGGAGAGTGCGTCCTCGACGCGGTGCTTCTTTTCCTTGAGCTCGACCTCGGTCGCGGCCCCGACCTTGATGATGGCCACGCCACCGGCGAGCTTCGCGAGACGCTCCTGGAGCTTCTCCTTGTCGAAGTCGCTGGTCGTCTCCTCGATCTGTGCCTTGATCTGCTTCACGCGCGCGAGGATCTTGTCCTGGTCGCCCTTGCCTTCGACGAAGGTGGTCTCGTCCTTGTCCGCCGTCACGCGGCGAGCGCGGCCGAGGTCCTGGATCGTCGTTGCGTCGAGCTTCCGGCCGGCCTCTTCGGTGATGACCTGGCCGCCGGTCAGGATCGCGATGTCCTCGAGCATCGCCTTGCGGCGGTCACCGAAGCCCGGCGCCTTGACGCCGAGCACGTTCAGCGTGCCGCGCAGCTTGTTGACGACGAGTGTGGCGAGGGCTTCGCCATCGATGTCCTCTCCGACGATCACGAGGTTCTTCGTGACCTGCACGAGCTTCTCGAGCACCGGGAGGATGTCGGTGATCGCGGAGATCTTCTTGTCGGTGATGAGGATGTACGGATCCTCGATGACCGCTTCCATGCGGTCGGCGTTCGTGACGAAGTACGCCGAGATATATCCGCGGTCGATCTGCATGCCTTCGACGAACTCGGTCTCGAACAGCAGACCCTTGGACTCCTCGACGGTGATCACGCCCTCGCGGCCGACCTTGTCCATGACGTCCGCGATGAGCTGGCCGATCTGCTCGTCGGCGGCGGAGATGGTCGCGATCTGCGCGATCTCGGCCTTGCCCTTGACTTCCTTCGCCTCGGCCTTGATGGCCTCGACGACCGCCTCGCCACCCTTCTCGAGGCCCCGTTTCAGGAGCATCGGGTTGGCGCCCGCGGCGATGTTCCGCAGGCCTTCGTGGACGATCGCCTGTGCCAGGACGACCGACGTGGTCGTGCCGTCGCCGGCGATGTCGTTGGTCTTGGTCGCGGCCTCCTTGAGGAGCTGCGCGCCCATGTTCTCGAACGGGTCCTCGAGCTCGATCTCGCGCGCCACGGTGACGCCGTCGTGGGTCACGGTGGGCGAGCCGAACTTCTTGTCGAGCGCGACGTTGCGGCCCTTGGGGCCGAGCGTGGTCTTCACGGCGTTCGCCATGACGTCGACGCCCTGCTTCAGCTTCTTGCGCGCGTCATCGGTGAATACGAGTTGCTTTGCCATAATTTTTCCCTCTCCCTATTCCTCGATGCGCGCGAGGACGTCCTTCTCCGACAGGATCAGGTACTCCTCACCATCGAGCTTGAATTCGGTTCCGGCGTACTTCTGGTACAGGACGCGCTCGCCCTCTTTGAGCTCGACCGGGATGCGCTTGCCGTCCTCATCACGGTCGCCGGGGCCGATCGCGAGAACGCGGCCTTCCATCGGCTTCTCCTTCGCCGTGTCGGGAAGGAAGATCCCACTCTTGGTGGTCTCCTCACGATCGAGGGCCTTGATGACCACGCGGGATCCGAGCGGCTTGAGCTTGATCTTCTCTGCGACTGCTGGCATTCGAATTCCCCCTTCACTTTCGCCCGTGCCGGTGCCCGGCTGGGGCCGTCCTTGTGGATTAGCACTCGCCCGGGTTGACTGCTAAGACTGTAGGGCAGGGCCGAAAACCCTGTCAAGGCAAGCGGGGGCTAAGTCTCGGCGACGGCCCTCAGCGCTCGCTCAGGCGGGCGGTCGCCGGGACCGCGACGGGCTGGCGCGCGGCCAGCTCGCGGCGCTCGTCCTCGATCATCGTAACGAAGGCATCGACCGCCATCTCGCGCCACTGCGCGCCGCGGCAACGAATCAGCTCGGCGCGCACCTTCTCCCACCCCAGGCCCTTGCGATAGGGGCGGTCGCTCGTCATCGCGTCGTAGGTATCGGCGACCGAGATGACCGACACCTCCAGCGGGAGCTCGTCGCCTTGGAGGCCTCGCGGATAGCCCTTGCCGTCGTGCCGCTCGTGGTGCGCGAGCACGAGCTCGGCGCCCTCCCAGAACTCCGGCAGATGACGCAGCAGCCGGTGGCCGATGTCCACGTGCCGACGCATCTCCGCCTGCTCGTCCGCATCGAGCGGGCCGGCCTTGAGGAGCACCACGTCGTTCGTTCCGATCTTCCCGATGTCGTGCACGCGCGCGGCGTCGCGGATCAGCTCGACCTGCGAGTACTGCAGCTTGAGCCGCTTCGCGAGACGCTCTGCGAGCGCGGCGACGCGCTGCGAGTGGCCGTGCGTGTATGGGTCGCGCAGGTCGATGAGATCGGCCAGCTCGAGGATCGCGGCACGCGTCTGCTCGCGCACGCGCGCGCTGTCACGCAGCGTGATGAGCATCGCGACCATCGGGACCGCGAACAGCACGAGCGCGAGGGGTTGCCCGTCCGCGGACACCGCGGCGATCGCACCGAGGAGGTAGAGGCCGGTCATCTGCGCGAGGTCGCGCCGGTGCAGCGTCCACCACGACGCGAACGGACGACGTTTCATCTGCAGCGCGACGGCGATGTCCACGAGCGCGGTCTGCGTGAGGTAACGCGCCGCGCCGGCCGCGAGGATCGGCACCGGCTGCGACAGCATCGGCCGTGCGCCGTCGGCGAGGGCGAGGTAGGCGATCGCCGCCGCGCCGGTGGCGAGGGCGGAGACCGCGGCGGTGAACGCGCGGTTGTACCAGGGCATCCGCGCGCTGCGGAGGTGGAGCCCCAGGAGCGCGCTCACCGCGGCCACGAGCATCGCGAGGAACGGACCGAGCAGGAGCGCCGCGGCGAACAGCGGCGTGTCGTCGACGGTCAGCTTGACCTTGAGCGAGAGGTGGACGGGCCAGACCTGCGCGAGCGTCGCGAGCCCGAGAAGGATGCCGACGACGAGCAGGTCCTCCGTCGCGTTCAGCGGGCGGCTGAAGACGGCGAGGGACAGCGCCGCGGCGCCGGCGACGATCACGCCGCCGATATATGTCCGCAGCTGCCACCGAAGGCGCGACACCTGATTACGGGAGCAGCAGGTAGAACTTGTCGTGGGACGTCTGGTTGGACTTTCCCGCGACCGTCGTCACCAGCCAGAGGCCCGTGCCGATCGCGCGGGTGTAGGTATCGAACGACGCCGACGCGTTGACGGTCACTCGCGCGACGACGGGCATGTTCAACAGACCCCACCAGGCCGGCAGTGACTTGGTGACCTTGCCCTGCACCGGAACGGATCCGGGAAGCGTGAGGACCGCCGCGATCGCGTTCGAGGGCACCAGCAACTCGACGACGACCGGTCCCTTCACCGACGACGCGTACTTCGCCGGGAACAGCGTGTTGATGTCGATGACGTTGCCGTTCACGACAAAGGTCGGATCCTCCGAGCACCACTCGAAGCCCGCATCGGCCTTGCCCGCCGACACCATCGTGATGAGCAGCGCGAAGACGAATAGATACGCGAGACGTCGCATCACATCCACCCCATCTGACCTTCCCACCAGTACTTTGGTCAGTGGATGTGAGTCTCCATTTCCGCGCGCGCGCGTGGTGTCGCCGCCGTGACAAGAAACCTCAAAGGAAAGTAAACGCGCTAGGGCGCGAGAAGTGAGAGCGGGTCGATGAGCTCGCCATTCAGCCACACCGCGAAATGCAGATGAGGACCGGTCGTCATCCCGGTCATGCCGATCGCGGCGATGATCTGACCCTGCTGCACCTCATCGCCCGCGGCGACGCGCGGCGGCGCGATGCGGTCATCGAGGTGCGCGTATAGCGAGACGAGACCTCCGATGTGCGCGATCAACACGACCATCGCGCCGTCGGGAAGATGGCCGACCCACACCACGCGACCCGGCGCCGCGGCGACGACCGGTGAATAGATGTCCGCGCCGATATCGATGCCCTCGTGGAAGTGCGCGTAATAGACCCCGTCGTAGACGCGCGCCGGCTCGCCCTGGTAGGTCGTTTGTCCGAAGCCCTGTGTGAGCTCGCCCTGAGCCGGGGTCAGCCATGCGCCGTTCGGCGGTGCGATCACCGCGTACGGCGCGAGGGCCAGCGCATCAGCCTGGAAGGCGACGTACTGCTGCTTCAGCTCGACGCGTAGCGTGCGCATCTCGTCGGCGGCCTCACGCGTCGCCGGGGACACCGTCGAGGCCGATGGGATCTTCGTCGTGGCCGAAAGACGCAGCGCCTCGCGCTCGAGGCGATCGCGCACCGCGCTCGGCTTTTGGGTCAGAGCCGCCAGCGTGCTGATCTGAGCGAGCGTTTCGTTCCGCTCGGCCGCGACGTCGCGCGCCTCCTGCTGGATGGCGCCGAGATCGCGGGCGGAATCGTTCGCGTAGGAGATGAGCTGCTCGTACGAGCCGCCGCTCGGTGCCGCGGCGATGCCGCGCGGGACTGGGACGGCGCGCGGCGGGAGTGTTGGCGGATCGTCAGCGAACGCGGGCGCCGCCGCCCCCAACAACAGGAGGACGACGGCGCCCGCGATCACGGCAGCCCCCACGGGCCCTCGAGCCAACCTCTTCCTCACTGCGGCCCAGCCTGTGGGCGGACACCGGTACAGCGGCGATCTGCTCAGTCCACAACCGGGACGCCGACAAGCAGCTCGTTCGTCTCACGGTCAAACGTGCGATGCCCTAGATAAAAGGCCACCAGCCGATCTTCCCGTGGGCGCGCAGCGGACGAAAAGTCAGCGCGCGACGGAGGTCTTCGTTTCGTTGATACGACACCGCGACGAGCGCGGCTTGGCTGCTCGCCTTCCGCTACGGGTTGGTCGCGCGGTGCGGCAGCCTGCGCACCCAGTACTCCCAGGCGCGGTCGCCGGCGCGGCCGCGCAGCATCTCGGAGGCGCGCCCGCCCAGCGCCGCGGCGAGATCGTCGGCCTCCGTGGCGGCGCGCACGAGTAGATCGGTCTCGCCGAAGCGTTGCGCGATGTCCCACACCTTGATCTCATGTCCGATCACCGATCCCATGTGATAGATCGGTCGCAGCGGGACGCCCGTCACGCCGAATGGGATGACCGACGGCGCGTGCGAGTGCACGACCGCGCCGACATCTGGACGCTCGCGATACACCGCCGCGTGGATCGCGACCTCCTCATAGGAGCGGCCCTCCGCGCCCGCCACGCGCACGCCGCGCAGGTCGAGCAGCTGGAGATCACCGGTTTCCACGAGCTCAGGAGCGCGGGTCTGCGAGATGAGGAAGCGGTCCGGTGTCGTCGGATGCCGCGCGCTGACGTGGCCGAAGGCATCCAGGACGCCCTCGTTCGAGAGGATGTGGTTCGCCAGGACCAGATCGTCCACGACCTGCGGCGGTGGGAATCCGCTCACGAGCCTCCGCGGCGCTCCGCGACGCGCCGCCGGTAGCCCAGCTGCTCCAGCCACGCGAGCGAGCGGCCGGTGATGACGACGCTGGCGCGCGGAAGATCGGCCGCGCGGTGCGCCCCGGAGAGGAAGGTCGCGGTGCGGAGCTCGAGCTCGAAAGCTGCGATCCAATCGAGCACCGCGGCCTCGCCCTTGAGTGCCGCCTGCAGCAGCGGACGGCCGACGCCGACGACCGTCGCGCCGAGGGCCAGCGCCTTCGCGGCATCGAGTCCGCTCCGCACGCCCCCGGTCGCGATCACCGGCAAGCCGGTCGCGGCGGCGCCGACGACGGCGACCGCGGTCGGCACGCCCCAGTCGCGGAAGCGCTCGCCGAGGCTCATGCGCTGCTTGTCGCCCTGCGCTGCGGCGCGGAGGGACTCGATCGCGGCGAACGACGTCCCGCCGACGCCGCCGACGTCGATCGCCTTCACTCCCAGGCGGCGCAGCCGTCGCGCGACCTCGAGCGTGATGCCCGCGCCGGTCTCCTTCGCGATCACCGGCACCGGCGAGCGGCGAACCAGTGCGCGCACCGCGGCGTCCGAACCTTTCGCGCGCGTCTGCCCCTCGGGCTGAACGGACTCTTCGAGGTAGTTGAGGTGGAGTGCGAGCGCGTCCGCTTTCACCATCCGCACGATCTTCTCGATGTCCTTCACCGCGAGCGCGCCCTCGCTGTCCTGCTTCACCAGCTGGGAGATCCCGACATTGGCGATCACGAAGGCGTGGGGGGCGTTCTCACGCACGACCGCGTACGTCGGCGCGAGCGACGGATCGCGCAGCGCCGCGCGCTGACTGCCCACGCCCATGGCGATCCCGGTGCGCTCGGCGACACGCGCGAGGAGCTCGTTCACCGCGATCGCGCGACCGTGGCCGCCGGTCATCCCGGAGATGACGAGCGGCAGACGAAGCGCGTGACCGAGGAAGGTCGTGCCGACGGCGATGTCCTGCGCATCGATCGACGGCAGCGCGTCGTGCACGAGATGGACGTCCTCCCATCCCGCGCTCGACCTGGTCTCGACGTCGCCCTCGGCGGCGAGCTGGAGATGCTCGCCCTTGCGCCGGGCGATCTCTTCGGCTTCCGACACTTCCGCGCAGTTCTAAGCGAAGACGCCGTCGGCGGCGAGCGAGGCGTATTCGTCGGCGCTCAGACCGAGGAGGCCCTTGAACACGGCTTCGTTGTGCTCGCCCAGCGTCGGCCCGGCGCGGTCGGGCCGCGCGGGCGTCTCCGACAGCCCGAAGGGCGGCGCCATGAGGCCGACCTCGCCGAGGCCCGCGTGCGCCGCGCGCCGCCAGACGCCGCGGTGCGCGAGCTGCTCGTCGTCGAAGAGCTCTCCGACCGACTCCACCGCCGCCGCACGTAGACCGCGCGCGCGCAGCATCGCCACGATCTCCTCGCGCGTGCGTGTCCGCGTCCACGCCGCGATGTGGTCGTCGAGCTCGGCCTCTCGTTCGCGGCGCCCCGCCGTGGTCGCGAGCCCGGCGTCGCGCGACCACTCGTCGTCGCCGAGCGCGACCCGAAACCGCGACCATTCGTCGTCGCTCCACACCGAGAGCGCGACCCAGCGGTCGTCGCCCCGGGTCGGATAGACGCCGTGCGGGACGGCCACGCGGTCGTGATCGGCATCGCGCGTCGGGACGGTGCCGTTCGCCGCGTGCTCGAGGAGCGCGGGCGCGAGGAACTGGAGACCCGCCTCGTACTGCGAAAGGTCGATGACGCATCCCTCCCCCGTGCGGCGGTGGCGCTCGAGCGCGGCGAGTATCGCGATGACGCCGTAGCCGACCGCGATGTAGTCGATGTACGGGCCGTACAGGATGACCGGCGTCCTGCCCGGCTCGCCGAGCAGCTCGTTGAAGCCGGCGAGCGCAGTGAGCTGGCTCCCGTAGCCGGGATGCTGCGCGTGAGGTCCGGTCTGTCCCTGATTGCAGCTCGAGAGGATCACCAGGTCGGCGCGGGCGCGTCGCAGCGCGTCCTGTCCGAGCCCGCGCCGCGCCAGCGTGCCGGCGGGAAAGCTCTCGATCACGACGTCGGCCGTCTTCACCAGCCGGAGCGCGAGCTCCACCGCGCGCGGCTGTTTCAGGTCGAGCGTGACGCCGCGCTTGCCGGCGTTGTAGAAGGCGAACATGCCCGCGCGATCCGGCCCGACGACGTTGTCGCGGAACGGCGGGTACGTGGAGCGGAAGGGGTCGAGCGCGGTCGACGACTCGACGTGGATGACGTCGGCGCCGTGCTGCGCGAGGTAGGTGCCGACGAGCGGACCGGCCGCGGCCCACCCGAGCTCCACCACCCGCGTCCCCTCGAGCGCCGCCGTCATGCCGTCACCGCGCTCATGCCGTCACCGCGCCCAGCACTTCCGCGTCGTGCTCGCCGAGCCGTGGCGGGCCGCGGCGGATGCGGGGCCGCTCGCCGTCGAACAGCGCGAACCCTCCGGGGCACGGCAGCGTGATGCCGACGATGGGCGTGTCCTGCCAGAACTCGCGCGCACGAAGCTGCTCGTCGGCGTAGACGTCCGACGCGTCGGCGACGGGATAGCCGAGCATGTTGCGCTCGATGACACCGGCGAAGAACTCGCGCTTCGTGATCGTGCGGAAGAAGGCCGCGACCTCGCGCTCGAGCGCATCGACCTGCTCCTGGGTGAGCGTTCGGTTGTCGAACGTGTCCCACTCGACGGCCGTGAAGCGCGGCGCGGTGAAGCGCCGCTCGTTCATCCACGACGCGAGCATCCGGCCGGTGTGACGGCCGATCGGACCACCCTGGATCGCGAAGCTCACGTGACCGTCAGCGCACTCCCAGATGTTGCGGAACCGGGCGCCGACACGGCTGCGTCCGATCAGGAAGGCGCCGAGGCGGCGGTGCTCCTCTTTCGCGACGTCCCAGTGCACGCACGCCGGCGGGTGGACGGTCACCATGCTCGCCTGACCCGAGACGTCGACCTGCTGGCCGCGCCGCGTCGCGGCTCGGGCGGCGAGCGCGAACAGCGCTCCCATCGCCGCGTACATCCCGCTCCAGAACGGCGACTGTGGAAGCGTCGTCCGGACCGGCGCGCGGTCCGGCTCGCCCGCGAGCGCGAGCGCGCCGCTCGACGCGGTGACCTCGAGGTCCGACGCGGGCACGCCGGCGAGCGGGCCGGTGAGTCCGTACGGCGTCACGTTGACCACCACGAGCGACGGCGACCACGAAGCGGCCGTCGCGGCATCGACCACCTCAAGCGTCTGCACGAGCACGTCGGCCGACGACAGGAGCGATCGCAGCCGGTCGCGCTCGCGCGGAAGATCGAGCCGGACGCCGCGCTTGTTCGCGTTGAGCGCGATCCAGAGGAGGCCGCGGTCGGGACCGGCCTGGTCGTGCAGGAACGGCGGGACGGCGCGCACCGGATCGCCCGCGGGCGGCTCGACCTTGATGACGTTTGCGCCGAGGTCGGCGAGGATCCGCGCGGCGTGAGCCACCGCGGTCGCGCCCCAGATGTCGTTACCGGCGATCTCGATGACGCGAAGGCCGTCGAGGAGGTCGATCACGCTAGCCCTTAGCGGCCGGTCCTGGCGAGGACCTCCGCCCAGGACTGCGTCTTCATCAGGGCCTTGCCCTTCGCGATCTGTTCCGCGTCGAACCACTTGGCCGGATCGACGCGATCGATCGGATACACCGGCCGCATGAAGTCCTTCTCGAGGCCGTACGGGACCGTCGCGTCGATGCCCATGCCGCCCTCGAAGCGGATGTTCATGCCGGTCCACTCCGCGCTGCCCGCGGTCACGCGCTCGGACGGGATGAACGTCTGCCCCGCGCCGCCCGGCACCGGCTTCAGGAGGTCCTGGTTCGGGTTCACGCGCGTGGTCAGCGCCCAGATGATGTCGTCCATGCTGTAGATGTCGACGTCGCTGTCGACGCAGATGCAGAGGCGCAGCCCCGCGCTGGTCGCCATCGACGCCGCGATGAAGTTACGTACCCATCCGTCGTCGGTCTTGAGGCGCTTCTTCACCTGCAGGATGCAGCCGGCCCAGTCCGTCATCGGGAACGGGATGTTCACGTCCTGGATGAGGCCGGGCTGGATGCGATCGCACAGCTCGTAGAACGCGGCCTCGCGCACCGTCGTGTCGATGTTGTTGCAGTCGTACATGTGCACGCCCATCGGATAGAGCAACGGCCGCTTGGAGCGCTTGCGCATCGTGATCGCGGTGACGTGGAACGTCTGCGTGCGGTACGCCTTGCCCATGTAGCCCGCCCACTCCGGATGGAAGTGGAAGCGGCCCTGCGTGTCGGCGTCCTCCGCCTCCTTCGTCTCGTAGCGCTTGTCGCGCGCGTGAAGGTAGCCCTCGAGCACGTACTCGGAGTCGGCGACGGCGTACGCGTCGACGGTGCGCGCCTTCACCAGGCGGGTCGGGAAGCCCTGCACGGCGCCGGCGGCGCCGAGCTCGTCACCGCCGCGCGGCAGCACGACGTAGTCGAAGCCGCCGCCGGCCAGAAGCGTGGACGCGACGGGGAGGCCGAAGCACACCGTCAGCGGGATCGGCTGGTCGTCCTTGTAGTGCTCGGTGAGGATCTGCCACATGTGCGAGCCCGGAGATGACTGGAACGTTCCCACGTTGCCCCAGCGGAAGTTCATGCGGTTGTAGCCGATATGGCTGCCGCCCCAGAAGTACTTGCCGACGACGACGCTGTTGCCGCTTCCGATGGTGATCTCGCCCTCGAGGTGCGTGTGGCGGATGGCCATGATGAATTTGTTGACGTCGAGGTCGCTGGTGATGACCTCTTCCTGGCAGGGCGCCTCGTCCTGGGCGATGACCTCGTTCGCGATCGGGTGCGTGATCGAGTACGCGAGCTTGCGCGTGCGGTCGGTCGCGTTCTCGTAGCCGAACATGCGGTCGACGATGTCCATGTTCGCGAAGAGGTTCGTGACGGCCCGCGCGTGCGGATAGCCCTTCACGTTGTTGAAGAGGATCGGGTAGCTGCCATCAAAGTGCTTCTGGATGCCGGTGAGCTGGAGGTCGCCGTCGACCTCGACGTCCGTTTCCATGAGCAGCCCTTCGTTCCGTAGCCAGTCGACGGTCGCCGGCAACGAGCGGAGCGCCTCTTTCGGGGCGGGTTTCACCGCGCGCGGATCCGCGAGGCCCGTCTTCGTGCGCGCGAGGTCAGCCTGCACGGTGGCCATGGCACGTCCTCCCGATCAGTTGGGCCAATGGTATGACCATTCGCGACGCCGCACTAGTTCTTGTCGAGACCCCGGTCGACCGCGCTCTGTACGAAGCTCGTGTCGAGCATCTTCGTCACGTCGTACGCCTTCACCTTGTCGCTCTTCGCGCCGAGGATCGTCTGCGCGTCGGCGAACATCTCGGGCTTCGCGAACGGCTGCGTCGCCGTCACCAGCTGGGCGTAGAAGTCGTAGGTGGCGCCCATCGCCTTGTCATCGGTCGACTTGAAGTATTTCTTCAGCACGTCGATCCCGAACGGCCGGTCGGCCTTCAGCTTCTTGATGCCCTGGACGAGCGAATCGACGTAGCGCTGCACGACGGCCTTGTTCGCGTTCAGGAACGACCGCGTCACCACCACCGAGGTGTTCGCCGAAGGCAGCTTCTGTGACGCGAGGTCGTACAGCACGTGGAACCCTTTGTCCTCGAGCGCGATCGAGTCCGGCGGCTGCGAGACGCCGGCCTGGATCGAGCCGGCCAGAAGCGCGGCGGTGCGCTGCGCGGCCGAACCGACCGCGATGATGGTCACGTCCTTGTCGGCGTCGAGGCCCATCCGCTTCAGCGCCGCGCGCGTCGCGATATCGGACGAGGATCCCACCGTTGACACGCCGATCTTCTTGCCCTTCAGGTCGTTCATGGTCTTGATGTCCGCGGCGACCTCGAGAACGAACGGGTAGACACCCGCGAGCTGAGCGACGACGACGAGGTCGCCGCCCTCGGCGTTCGCCGACAGGACCTCGGAGCCGCCGACCTGCGCGACCTGGACCTGGTTGGCGATGACGGCGGGCACGCCCTGCGCGCTCGCGATGTTCTGCAGATCGGCGACGGTGAGCGCGTTCTGCTCGAAGAAGCCACCTTCCTTCGTGGCCCACAGCGGCAGCTCGTCGCCGATGAGGTTGCTGTACGACACGACGAGGCTGAACGGCGACGGTTTCGGCGTCGCGGTCGGAGAGCTCGTACCACCGACCGTCGGCGAAGGCGACGGAGCGACGGCGGTGCCGCCGCAGGCCGCGGCGAGGACGACCGTCGCGATGGAGAGAGCGAGAGCACGGCGCATGAGGCACCTCCCACACACCCGGAACGGGTCGGTCGAATGGTAATACCATTTCGCCGTGCGTTATGGAGACCTTCGCGGATGGATCGCGGCGGCGCGTGAGATCGGCGAGGTGCGCGACGTGCGCGGCGCATCCTGGGAGGAGGACATCGGCCGCATCACCGAGATGCTGCACCACACCGACGACTCTCCCGCGGTCCTCTTCGACGACATCCCCGGGTATCCGAAGGGGCAGCGCATCCTCGTCAACGCGAACGCGACACGCCGACGGCTCGCTCTCACGTTCGGTCTCCCCCTGGACACCGAACGCCGGCCGCTCATGGACGAATTCCTCCGCCTCACCGAGTCCGATCGCGCGCTGCCGCCGCGGGTCGTGCCTGATGGCCCGGTCTTCGAGAACGTACTCCGCGGCGCCGATGTCGACGTCCTGAAGTTCCCGTCGCCGTTCTGGCATCCGCTCGACGGTGGCCGCTACATCGGGACCGGCGTCGTCGACGTGCTGAAGGATCCGGACAGCGACTGGGTGAACCTCGGCACCTACCGCGTCATGGTCCAAGACTCCAGGCGCGTCGGCGTGTACATCTCCCCCGGAAAGCACGGTCGTCAGTTCCGTGACGCGTACTTCAAACGCAAGCAGCCCTGCCCCATCGCGGTCGTGGTCGGCGTCGAGCCGCTGCTGTTCATCGCGTCGACGCTCGAGGTACCGCAGGGCGTTTCGGAATACGACTGGACCGGCGGCATCCGCGGCGAGCCGTACGAGGTCGTTATCGATCCGATCACGAAGCTACCGATACCCGCGGCGGCGGAGATCGTTCTCGTCGGCTTCCTCCATCACGATCGCCTCGCGCCCGAGGGCCCCTTTGGCGAATGGACCGGCTACTACGCCTCCGGCGAGCGGGCGGAGCCGGTGCTCGAGGTCGAAGCGATCTATCACCGCGACGACCCGATCATCCTCGGCGTCCCGCCGAACAAGCCGCCCTACGAGCCGCACCGCTACCGCGAGTACCTTCGGTCGGCGCTGCTGCTGCGCGAGCTCAAGGCGGCGGGCGTCCCCGGCGTGACGGACGCGCACTGCTTCGGCGTCGGCGGCTGCCGCCTCTTCAACGTCGTTTCGATCGAGCAGCGCTACGCCGGGCACGCGCGACAGGCGGGTCACGTCGCGGCGATGTGTCGCGTCGGCGCCTATCTCGGACGCATCGTGGTCGTCGTGGACGACGACATCGACGTGACCGACCTCAACGACGTGATGTGGGCGATCCTCACGCGCTCCGACCCCGAACGCTCGCTCGACATCATCCACCGCGCGTGGTCCGGCCCGCTCGACCCCGCCATCCACCCCGACGAGAAGGGGCACAACTCGCGGCTCATCATCGACGCGACGAAGCCGTGGGAGTGGCGCGACAGGTTCCCGATCGCGATCGGGCCCGACGCGGCGACGAAGCGCGAGACGCGCAAGAAGTGGGGCTGGATCCTGGAGAAGGCCGTGGCCGACGCGATGCGCGAAGCCGCGGCCGCGCCGGCCGAATGACTCGGGCGAGCGGCGTGGAAGGCAACGGTGACCGGCCGAAGTTCCTCGTCGACCCCTACCTCGAATGGGTCGCGGGCGAAGGCGTGCCGGTGTACGAGGACTTCGGCTTCGATCTGCTCACGCTCGACGTTCGCCCGTGGGCGCGCATGGACGCGCTCGGCGCGTACGCGCACGCGCTCGGCCGCGGCGACTTCGTGAACATGTACGTCTGCGAGATCGCGCCCGGCAAGCAGACCGCGCCTCAGCAGCATCTCTTCGAAGAGGTCGTCTACGTCCTCGCGGGCGGAGGGAGCACGACGGTCGAGATGCCGGACGGCGAGGAGCGCTCGTTCGAGTGGCACACCGGCAGCCTCTTCGCGCTCCCGCTCAACGCGCGCTACACGCACTACAACGGCAGCGGGCAGAGGCCGGCGCGTTTCGTGTCCACGACGAACCTTCCGTTGGTGCTCAACGTGTTCCGAAACGAGGCGTTCATCTGGAACAACGACGTGGTGTTCCCGGAGCGCTTCGGCGACCGGCAGCACTACCGCGGCGACGGCACCTTCATCCCGATGCGGCCGGGCCGGCATATGTGGGAGACGAACTTCGTCCCCGACCTGCGCACGTTCGACCTCGTGACCTGGAGGGAGCGCGGCGCCGGCGGCAGCAACATCATGTTCGTCCTCGCCGACGGCACGATGCACGCGCACGTCTCGGAGATGCCGGTGGGCACCTACAAGAAGGGCCACCGCCACGGGGCCGACTTCCACGTCTTCGCGGTCACCGGCCACGGCTACAGCCTGTACTGGTACGAGCGTGACAAGGACCTGCGTCGTTTCGACTGGAAGCACGGCTGCGTCTTCGCCCCGACGGATGGTCTTTTTCATCAGCATTTCAACGCGAGCCCCGAGCCGGCGCGCTACCTCGCCGTCGCGTTCGGCGGCCTCCGCTATCCGACGCTCGCCGACAAACGCGCGACGTTCACCGGCATGGACGTGAACGTCAAGGAGGGCGGGCGCCAGATCGAGTACGAGGACGAGGACCCGCGCATCCGCCGGATCTACGAGGACGAGCTTCGGAAGAACGGCGTCCCCTCGCGTATGGGCGAGTTCCTCCCCGCCTGATCCGCTTCCACGACCACGACGCGGCGGACGAGCCCGGGATGCCGCCGGGCGGGCCCGAGGCGTTCCTTCAGCCGGACGACGTCGTCCTCACGACGGTCGGCATCGACATCGGTTCGACGACCTCGCACGTCATGCTCGCGCGCCTGCGGCTGCAGCGGCTCGCGGACGCGCTCTCGAGCCGCTACGTCGTCGTCGAGCGCGAGGTCATCCACCGCTCGCCGATCCTGCTGACGCCCTTCAAGAGCGATGGGCTGATCGAGGTCGATTCGCTCGAGCGCTTCGTCGCCCTCGCGTACGACGCCGCGGGTCTTCGGCCGGACCAGGTCGACACCGGCGCCGTCATCCTCACCGGCGCGGCGCTGGAACGGGCGAACGCGCGCGCGATCGACGAGCTCTTCGCCGCGCAAGGCGGACGCTTCGTCTGCGCGACGGCCGGCCATCGGCTGGAGGCGATCCTCGCGGCCCATGGCTCCGGCGCCGTCGCACGCTCGCGCGAACGCGGCACGACGGTGTTGAACATCGACGTCGGCGGCGGGACGACGAAGCTCGCACTGTGCGTCGCCGGCGTTGTGGAGGAAGCCAGCGCGATCGCGGTCGGCGCGCGGAACGTGCCGCTGCCGGTCCCGGAGATGGCCGACGCGATCGTCGCCGCCGCCAACGGTCGGGGAACATCGCGCGACCTGCTGCCGCCGCTGCCGCACACGCCGCGGCCCGACGAGATCGTCCTCTCCGGCGGCGTGAGCGAACACTTCTACGGCCGCGACCGGACCGCGCATGGCGACCGGGGCCTCGCTCTGGCGCGAGCGCTCGAGGAGCGTCGCGCGAGACTGCCGGCCGAGATCGTCGAGGGACGCGAAGGCATCCGCGCGACCGTCGTCGGCGCGTCGCAGTTCACGGTGCAGCTGTCGGGGAGCACGATCTTCGTGTCCACGGCGGATGCGCTGCCGGTCCGCAACGTGCCCGTCGTCCGAGCTGAGGTGGCCACCCTGGCGACCGCCGCCACTTCGATCGAGGGCACTGGCCCGATCGCGCTCGCGATCCCGTGGCGCGGCGCGCCGCGGCACGCGGCACTGCGTGCGCTCGGCGAAGCGATCCTGACCGCGGCCGGCCCGCACCGTCCGCTCATCGTCGCGCTCGAGGCCGACATCGCGCACACGCTCGGCCGCATCCTCGTCGACGAGCTCGGCGCGGCCGGCCCGCTCGTCGTCGTGGACGGGCTCGACCTACGCGACCTTGATTACGTCGATGTCGGCGGGATCGTGCATCCCGCGGGCGTCGTGCCCGTGGTCATCAAGTCGCTGGTGTTCGCCGGGGGCTAGGCGGGCCGCCACATGCCGCTCGCGAAGAAGTGCGTGAGTATCGCGGCGAACGCGAAGCCGACGACGAGCAGCACGCGGCGCCAGGCCGCGCGCTTCGCGTGAAAGCCGGAGAGCTGGATGAAGACGTCGGCGACGTAGACCGTCGAGTACGCGACGTTGGCGAGGACCGCGAGGAGGAACAGCGCCAGAAGCCCGTCGAACGTCACGAACGATCTCGACGTCGGCCACGCGGCGATGAACTCGCCTCCCACCACCGCGGCCAGGAGCAGGTTGTAGAGCCAGCGGCGCGGCTCCCAGTACCGGAGCGCGTCCGTGATGACCTCACGCAGACTCGGACCGGCGTCCATCGCGTTCATCGTGGCGCGAAAAGCCGCAGGTCGCGCAGCGTGAAGGGTCCGAGGGGCGGGAGCTCAGCCCGGATCGACGCATCGCTGAACGGCGTCGTCGGGGCGAGGTCGGCCGGCAACACGGTGAACGGCGGCGTCGCTTCGCTCACGCCCTCCGACAGGATCCGCACCTGAGCGATCGAGACAAGCGGGATCGTCATCGCGCGTTCGAAGACCCACGCGAACGCGTAGTGCAGGAACACCGGCAGACGGAACACCAGCGGTCGGCGGCCGACGACGGCGGCCACGCGCTCCACGGCCTCGCGCACCGGCAGCTCCTCCGGCCCGACGACGGCGACCGTCTGGCGCGAGAGTCGATCGTCGACCAGCGCCGCGCGCATCACGCGCACCAGGTCGTGGATCGCGGTCGGCCGCATCGTTCGCGGACGCATGCCCACGAGTGGGAAGATCGGGAACGTGAAGAAGCCACGCGTCAGGTGCTCGAGCAGGTGATCGCCGTGCCCGTACAGCACGCTGGCCTTGAGGACCGTGTAGTCGAGGCCGGACGCGCGCACGATCTCCTCGGCCGCCCACTTGGATTCGTGGTACGCGCTGCCGCAGTTCGGTCGCGCGCGCAGGAAGCTCACGTACACCAGTTTTCGCACACCGGCGCGGCGCGCCGCCGCGACCACCGCCGCGGTCCCGGCGACGTGGACGCGCGCGTAGGTCTGTCGGCCGATCTGCCGGTTGATGCCGGCACAGTGCGCGACGGCCCTGCAGCCTGAGAATGCGGCGGCCAGCCCGTCCTCGTCGTCGGACGCCACCGCGACGAAGCGCACGCCGGGCTCGCGTCGGATGCTCTCGTCGCGGCGGTCGACGCCGCGCGAGATCAGCACGACCTCGTGGCCGTCGGCGAGCAGCGCACGTGCCAGGTGCGCACCGACGAAGCCCGTGCCGCCGGTGATCGCGACTCTCATGAGGCGGCCTTTCGCCCGATACGACGCCGCTGGCGGAACTGCGTTGGGCACACCTGGCTCAGGAAGTCGCCGACGTGGGCCGCAAGCCGATCGGCCTCGAGGCGGTAATAGATCCGATTCCCGTCGCGCCGCTCGCTGACGAGATCGGCGGCCTTGAGGATCGCGAGATGTCGCGAGATCGCCGGAGCCGAGATGTCGAATCGTGCGGTGATCGCGCCCGCGGCAAGCTCTCCTCGCTTCAGCTCCTGGAGGATCTGGCGGCGTGTCGGATCCGCGAGCGCGCGGAAGACGCGTGCGGTATCTTTCACAGTTTCACAATTTAGCACATCTGCTAAATAGATACGCCTGACTGAGGTGCCTAGTG
>WNGI01001716.1_pt1 | contig 18520 bp, 20 predicted proteins | sample 5400621 | NCBI WGS metagenome assembly WNGI01 (sample SAMN13153374, study PRJNA577476) | soil metagenome | isolation source: 20 cm soil or saprolite under Garry oak tree replicate 1 | place: USA:California | collected 2016-06-15
GACGTCATCATCGAGTCGCCTCCGAAGTTTTTGGCTGCCTCTGCGCCTGCAATGGCGAGTTCCTCATCCTGGGCGGCGCTCGAAGCACCACTCACGCCAACACCTCCGATGATCTGTCCGTCGAGAACAACCGGGATTCCGCCCTGCAGCGGCGTAAAAAACGAGTCCGGTAGCGCAGCCATGGCAGTACGGCCCTTGTTGATGATGTCTTCGAAAACCTTAGTGGGCTTTTGAAAGAGGACGGCAGTGCGCGCCTTCCCAATGGAAATATTCGCTCCGGCGGCAAAAGTGCCGTCGAGACGTTCAAGGGCCATCAAATTCCCGCCAGCATCCACTACGGCGATGACGCCTCCGGGAGCTTTGACCTTGGACGCTTCGGCCTTGGCTGCGGCGATTACCCGCTCGGCGCCATCCAACGTGAGTGATTTCTTCTCGACGGTCTGCGCGGAGGCGGATGAATTGATCGCGAGTAACAGTCCGAACATCAACAGGCAGTAAAACAATTTCTTCAGAGTCTTCATGTCGTTTCCTTTTTTCTTAGAAATGGGTCGCCTGGCCGGGATGAGGGCAAGGCGACCCTGTTGTTTTGCTTGGTCCAAATTACATAACCGGCGAGCTGAACTTCGCCTCGCCGAGGTTGACTTCCGCAAACGCGCACCAGATCACGACTTTGGACACGTTTTTGACGTAGGAAGGCAGAACGATTTCCTTCTTGTAGTTGCTCCCGATGAATGCTTTGGTCTTGAGTTTGTCGAGCAAATAGACGTTGCCGTCGGAATCCACGACCTGCCAGTGCGGGTCCGGTGTGTCCGGCACAACGAAATCGTCCGACAGCGTGAGGACGCTCTTGCCATCCTTGATGCTGTGGGTAACGGTTCCTTTGTTGGCCTTTGGCCCTTGGAATTGCGATGAGGTGTGCGAGCCGCTCTGCGCCGCAACGTTGGAGGCACTTACTCCAAGTACCGTCACGACCAAGGCAGCAAACATCACTTTCAGAATGCGAGACATTTTCATTTAAGTTCCTTTTCTCTTAGTTTTTGCGAGCACTTTCAGGAGCGAATTCGAATCGCAAACGATTCATGGGGCACGATTGCAAATCACAGCCCCGATTTCCTATCCGAAAAGTTCGTCGCGCAGTGTTGGGATACGGAGATGCATGGAAGGTTTCAGAATCTGTTGAGAATAATGTTTCGAAAACGATGCAACTTTTTTGTATCTTGTGAATCAGAGCGGAGTTGGCCACGACGGCGGTTCGATGGCGAGCGCAAACCAGGGTGAGAGAATGAAGATCAGCTGCAGTGACGTTCGCCGGGAATTAGCGAACTACATGGAGGATGACGTGGACGCGGAATTGAGGTCCCGCATCGAGCGGCACTTCCGCGAATGTGATGGCTGCAACGCCCTCTATGACAGCATTCGCAAGATTGTTCGTTTGGTCGGCAGTACGGAGGTCATTGAGCTTCCAGTGGGGTTCAGTAGGCGACTTTACGAGCGCCTTTCGACAATTCCTTCCTGAGTGCCGGAACCCATTGTGGTCAAAGCGAATCCGCCTGGTTCTTTGGGTTGCACGTCAATCCATGATTCCGAGGAACCGTGCCCGCACCGTCAGTGATATGCGCTCTAAATCGAGCAAAGTGAGGAAGTCGATGGTCTTGAATTCCCGATCGAGTGCGGGAGGACCGCAGATCTTCGCTCCAATCGAAAGGTAAGACCGAAGAAGCTTCGGAGGCCGAGCGAAAGTTGCGCGCGGCGTGGGAGATAAGATTGGAAAGCTAAAATGGGCCTGAGGAACCGTGCGCAATGCGGGTTCGGCAAGGAACTCAAGAAGGCGCGTATACATGGCCGAGCCTTCCTGCAAACACTGGGATGTCAAGGAGGAACAACCGATCAGATAGCGCGCTTTTCTTTCGGTGGCGTACATGGCGATTCCCCGCCAGAGCAGCGTAAGAACAGCGAATGATCGATGATCCCGATGAATTGAGGCTCGGCCAAGCTCGACCAATAAATTCCGAATCGGCTCATAGGGAGAGAAGTCAAATTCACGCTCACTGTAGTATCCGAGGTTGCTTCCGGCAACCCGACCTGTTTGTAAGCGATAAGTACCTACCACTTGTCGGCTAGGACGGTGCTCCACAATCATGTGATCGCAGGTTTTGTCAAATTCGTCGGTGTCGTATCCCGTCGCGTAGGCAGACTCCAAGCCCTCATTTAGCTCCAGGTTGAACACTAGAAATCGCAAACGGAATGCGGCTTCCAGGTCTTCTCTGCTTTCCGCAAACCGAAGCTGGTAAGCCCCACGGGACAAGGCCGGTTTTGAGGCGGAAGACCTCTCCAGTAACACTTCACCGACCACTCCAGTTGCCTGTTCGGGATTTGGTGCCGCGTCTGGTTGGTCTTGCAAGATTCGCATAGTGGATTTCGATAACCGGTAAGACCTTGGTCTATGTGATTCATATACTCCTAAAAAGTTTCAGCAATTATGCGATCGACTGAGGGGTCGAAACTGAAACTTTTTATCGGGCACTGACTCCTACCTCCCGACGACGCATTCCAGCATTAAGTCCATCAAAGAGGCAATGAAATGAAAACGACGGTAACTATCACAGTTCTAAGCTGGGTTTTGAGAATCATGGGCGCGATCATCCTGCTGCAGACCCTTTTCTTCAAGTTCACCGCCGCCCCCGAGTCTGTCTATATCTTCACAAAAGTAGGAGCCGAACCGTGGGGTCGCATTGGCTCAGGTGTTGTCGAGCTGATTGCGGCGATCCTGATTCTGACGCCGCGGTTTACCTGGCTTGGGTCGCTTCTAGCCATGGGGGTGATGGCCGGCGCCATCCTCAGTCACCTTACTGTACTCGGCATCGAGGTCCAGGGCGACAAGGGGCTTCTATTCGCGCTGGCGCTGATCGTATTTGTCTGTTCCACAGCAAACCTGCTCCTCCATCGGAGTGAAATCCCCGTAATCGGAAGGAGACTCGCATGAACACGTTTAGCCCAGTCGAAGTACTTCAGGATTTCAGGCCGCAAATGGAGGCTCAAGAGCTTTCGCCTGAGCTAATTGTGGCCGCACAAGACGTTCTGCTGCAGGGGTTGGGTCTGCTTTTTGAGTTGGGTGGCAGGACGTACTCGCACGTTGCAGGGACGCCGTTCAATGCGTCGGTAGGACAGCATTACCGGCACGTGCTGGAGCACTTCCAGAGCCTGATCAGAGGTCTGCGCGCAGCGGAAATCAATTACGACGCCCGGGAGAGAAATCAGCGCTTACAAAGCGACGTGACCTACGCAAGCATCGCGACCTGCGACGTTCTTCGCGCCCTGAAAAAGTACACAAACGAAACTCTTGCCCGCGATTGCAAGGTCATCAACAGCGTGGGGTACAGCGCCTCTCAGCCTTCCTGCCTCGATTCCAATGTCAGCCGCGAACTGGCCTACTGCATCGGGCACGCCGTCCATCACTTCGCGATCATTCGCCTGATCTGCCATGAAATTGATATCACGGTGCCTGCCGAATTCGGAGTGGCACCGTCAACACTAAGACACATGAATTTACTCGCCGCGGATTGAAGAACATTGATGAGCATTCCTACAATCCACCACGGAAGCGCCATAGCACTCATCGTAGCGATCATACTTGGCGCATTCATCTCCGAAGATGGCGCGACGATTACGGCAGCCACTTTGGCGGCGTCGAGCGTGCTCGATTTTAGATTGGCTTTCCTCAGCGCCTTCGCGGGGCTCTGGGGTGGTGATTTGGGGGTTTACGCGCTAACGCGGAGAATTGGCCCGCGGATCATGCAACATCGGTGGTTTGCGGGATGGTTCCCGAAGGAAAGAGCAGGCACCAGCAATCCACTTGGAAGTAATGGCCAGCTGAGCCTGGCGTTGAGCCGATTCTTTCCTGGCATGAGGCTGCCGGCATACATCTCGGCTGGGCTGGAGCGCATGCCGGTGCTTGCTTTCGCAGGGATCACGGCGGTTTCGGCGATCGGTTGGATCCTGCTCGTGTTCGCCAGCATTCAACTGGCGCCTTCGCGAAGCAGTTCCGCGAAACAGCAACTAGCTATACTGAGTTTGTTCGGGCTAGGTCTCTTCGCACTTCTGTCGGCATGGCGCCGTTGGGGCCCTGGCATTCGGCGAGCGCTCAGCATTTCCTTAGACCGCATCGTGAGATGGGAATTTTGGCCCGCCTGGATGTTCTACTCACCGGTTGCGGCTATGTGCGCGTGGTTGGGGCTTCGCTACAGAGGATTCTCTCTGCCAACGGTTGCCAACCTCAATCAAAAGAATGGCGGCATCATAGGGGAATCCAAGATCGGCATTCTCCAAACGCTCATGGAGACCTCCCCGGAATGCACTTCAGACGGATACCTGATTCCGGGAGATTCCGCTGAAAATAGAATCGAGTCCATCAAAGAGATCTGTTTGCGGCACGCGATTCGTTTCCCGTTTGTCCTGAAGCCGGATACGGCGCAAAGGGGCGCTGGATTCAGGAAAATCGAATCTTTTGATGAGATGGAGAAGTACGTTGCTCAAGTATCCGCGCCGCTGATTTTGCAGAGATACGTGGATGGACCGAAAGAGGCAGGAATCTTCTACTATCGATTTCCCAAGGAGCAGCGAGGGCACATTTTCGGCATCACGCGGAAGCAATTCCCCTTTGTAGTTGGCGACGGCATCCGCTCCCTGAGAACCTTGATTGAATCCGATTCACGGGCGAGATTGATTGCGCAGACTTACCTGAACCGCTTTGAACTCAAGGCCGACCGAATTCTCGCCGAAGGCGAATACTTGCGCCTCGTCGAGGCCGGCAACCATTGCCAAGGTTGTATCTTCAAAGACGGCGGTGACCTCCACTCCGAGGAACTTCGCACCACGTTTGATGAAATCAGCCAGAAGCTCCCGGGTTTCTATATCGGACGGTACGACATTCGATACAGCAGCGATGACGACCTTCGAACAGGGAAGGGATTCCAGATTATCGAGCTCAATGGCGCAGCCTCCGAAGCTACAAACATTTATGATGAGGGCAATTCGCTCTGGTCGGCGTACAAAACGTTGTACCATCAGTGGAAGCTGGTATTCCAGATCGGGGCTGCAAATCGCAGCCGTGGCCATCGTCCTGCCAGCCCGATCGCAGTCTTTCGAGATTGGATGGAGTTTTCCCGGCAGGCAATGGAGTATCCTCTGGCCGACTAAGCGCATGTGCACCCTCACTTTTGTTCCCACGGAAGATGGATATCTGGTTGGAATGAACCGGGATGAGTTGCTCACGCGACCTGTGGCCCTTCCGCCGAAGCGGTTTCAGCGCAGCGGGATGGAAATGGTTTACCCGAGCGAGCCCTCCGGTGGGACTTGGATCGCTTGCAATGACCGTGGAAATTTGCTCGCGCTTTTGAATTGGAACGCCAGAGAGTCACCCCGCTTGGGTGAAAAACGCAAAACGCGCGGTCTGGTGATCCCCGAGCTCATCGGCGAGCCTGATTTGCCCGCAGCAGACTCTCATTTTTATCAAATGAATTTGGATGGCCTTTTTCCCTTCCGTTTGATCGGGGTTTTCCGGAGCGAGAGAACCATCACCGAGTGGCACTGGGACGGCGTGGACCGACGGAAAATGGAATTCCCATGGGCGCGCAATCACTGGTTTTCATCAAGTCTCTCGGATTCACTTGCGGAAGAAGAGCGCGGGCACGCCTGTGAAGCCGTAGCGGGCGAGCCCGTGGCTGGGAGCAGTAGCTGGCTTCGCCGCCTTCATCGCTCGCATGTTCCACGGCCCGGTCCCTTCTCGGTTTGCGTCCACCGGCAGGATGCGGCTACCGTCAGTTACACCGAAGTGCGATGTGGTAGATCGCAGATCTCGATGGACTATCTCGACGGGAATCCGTGCCTGAAGGAGCGATTTGACGAGATGACATGCGTCGCCCTTAATGATCCGCTAGTCCTTAGCGACCTGCCCAGCCTCCAAGTCTGATGAAACTTTTGTTCGCCTTCCTGCTCTTACCTCTTGTGCAAGCAAACTAAGGCGGAGTCTACAGAACTTCATGAAAGACAAGGTAGTTTTCATAACCGGTGCGAAGGGTGGTCTGGGGTCGTTCGTGACCCAGCGCTTCCTGGCAACGGGAGCGACAGTCGTAGGAACGTCCCGCAGCATTTCCAAGGAAGATTTTCCCGAGCCCAATTTTGTTCCTCTGCCTGTTGACTTCACCAAATCAGCAGCTGTTCGCGAAGCGGTTGAGTCGGTAGTTAGCCGCTTCGGCAAGCTGGATGTCCTGGTGCACGTGCTGGGGGGCTTCGCCGGCGGCAAAACCGTCGCCGAGACCGATGACGCCACGTGGGAACAGATGCGTGACCTCAATTTGACCTCGGCATTTTACGTACTGCGTGCCGCAATACCCCATCTTCGGAAATCCGGGAACGGCCGCATTGTCGCGATCGGAAGCTTGACCGCGGTGGAGCCGCACGCCGACCTCGGCGCGTATGTGACGTTTAAGTCCGCACTCGCAACGCTGGTTCGCACGGTAGCGCTCGAAAACAAGGACGCGGGGCTAACGGCAAATCTGATTTTGCCGGGAACGATGGATACACCCGCGAACCGCAAGTCGATGCCTGCAGCCGATCCATCGAAGTGGGTGCAGCCAGGAGCCGTGGCTGATCTCGCACTGCTGCTCGCGGAAGATCGCGCTGCACAAGTGACGGGTACGGTTATCCCGATCGATGGAACCAATGTATGAGCGAATCGCCATCCTGCTCGTTGACGCATTCTATCTTTATGCGCTTCTCGGAGTTGTGTTTGCTCTCGCCTTCGTGACGGTCGGAGTCAAGCGCATCGATTCCCAAGCCAACGGCAGCTGCGCGGCATTTCGTCTGCTCATTTTTCCAGGATCGGTCGCTTTCTGGCCGCTGCTGCTTCGCCGATGGATTGCAAGAAAGAATGAGCCTCCGGAAGAGAGGAATCCGCACCGATGATTCAGCCCCTCCGCAAGACCCATCGCCGCATTTTTCTAGCGCTCGCTTTGTTACTTCCTCTGCTCTTTCTGAGCGGCCTCGCTTTTCGCCATTCCGGGCCAACGCCGGAAAAGCCGCGAAATTCCGCCGCGCCCCCGCTTCCCCCAGGGGCAACGCCATGAGCCATCAATATCAAGCCATCGGTTGGAATCGCCAAAAGCGCGTCTACGACGTTGTGACTCTCACCGGAGTCGCGCTGTATATCGCACTTTTCATCGGCCTCGGCACTTTGCTGTTTCCCTATGCCACGGCCGAAACGCTGATCATCCGCGCCGCGGGGTCCGCCGCATTCTTACTGTTGCACGTGGTCTTGTGTATTGGCCCGCTCTGCAGGCTGGATTCACGATTCCTTCCCTTGCTCTACAATCGCCGCCATTTGGGAGTGGTCACTTTCCTGCTGGGCGCGGTGCATGGAATCTTTGCGATCATTCAATTTCATAGCCTCGGAGATAAAGACCCGCTCGTCAGCCTCCTGACGTCCAATCAGAACTTCAGGAGCTTGCCCGATTTTCCCTTTCAGCAGCTCGGTTTTCTAGCCCTTGTGATTCTTTATCTCATGGCGGCCACCAGCCATGACTTCTGGCTGAGGAACTTGACTCCTCCCATCTGGAAAACCCTTCACATGCTGGTCTACGTGGCGTACGCCCTTTTGATTGGTCACGTCACGTTGGGCTTGCTGCAATCGGAGACCAGCCCGGTGCTGGCGGTTGCAACCGGCGCCGGATTGGTAACCGTCTTGAGTTTGCATCTCGCGGCGGGGTCGCGCGAGCGTGAGGTTGATCGGAAAAAACTGAATCCGGTTGATAAAGGATTTGTTGACGCCTGCTCGGTGGAAAGCATTCCGGAGAAATGCGCGGCGGTTGTCTCCGTGAGCGGCGAGCGTGTCGCCATCTTCAAATTTGACGGGAAGATCTCCGCGATTTCGAATGTGTGCCGCCACCAGAATGGTCCTTTGGGAGAAGGCAAGATCATCGACGGATGCGTGACTTGCCCCTGGCACGGTTATCAGTATTTGCCGGAAACGGGAGGTTCGCCGCCGCCGTTTACGGAGAAGGTTTCGACATTCCAAACGCAGATCGTGGATGGGCGCGTTTGGATCGATCCCAAGCCGAAGGCACCCGGCACTCGCGTGGAGCCATCCAGGATTTCGGATGGAGGACCGCGGGGATGAACGAGTTCTACGTCGGATACCTTCCGAAAGCACCATCGGGGATCGCGCGCCGTATCCGGACCGTCGTCGTGTTTCTCCTCGTTTTCGCGGCGATTGCGGCAATCGTATTCGCAAGAGTTCAACGCACATTCGCTCCATCGGTTTTCGAGTACGGCAAGCTGGGCACCTTTGAAGGAACGATCGAAGCATCCCCTTATCCCATTCTCATTGTGGCGGGGGCTGGCTCAGAAGAATCTGGGGCTTCACGGTATTTGCTGGTGGCAGAAGGCAAGCACGGAGCCGATAGCCAGGTGGCCGCGTTCGCCGGAAAGACCGTGCAACTTCGCGGCACGCGGATCTACCGCGATAACCAGACGATGATCGAGCTAGTCAGCGGCTCGATTTCGTTGAAACGTGACTCAACGCGATCTCAGCCACCAAGCCAGGAACTAGGCATTTCCGAATTGACAGGTGAGATCGTAGACAGCAAGTGTTATCTGGGAGTGATGAACCCGGGAAGCGGCAAAGTCCATCGGGACTGCGCAGTGCGTTGCATCAGCGGAGGCATCCCACCCGTCTTCGCGACAAATGACTTCAACGGCTCGCCCGCAATCCTCCTGCTCGCCGACCTCCATCAGAAGCCTCTTCCCAAGGAAACGTTCCTCAAACTAGTGGCACAACCCGTCCGCATCCATGGAAGTGTCGTGAAAACCGGCGAAACGCTCTACCTGAAGACAGGGCCTTCCGCCATTTCTCCGCTGCCCTAAAGGGTCTCTTCCGAATTTCCTCTTCACTTTCCCGAATCCCTGCATCCCCGGCCGGCATCTCATGGATATCGTGGATTAGCAAAGTTCCGGCCCTTCCATATTCGGTTTGTTTACGGTGGCCTGGTAGCCTTCGCTGGGAGAATCCCTCCGATGGATGACATCTACAAAATCAACGTAGCCAAGACCCAGTTTCGAGAAGCCTATAACACCGGGGATGTGGACCGCCTGCTCGCGGTATTCAGTGGGGAGGGCTTTACGAGCATGTTCGAAGGCGGGCCCAGCCAATTCGGCGGCGGCGCGCGTTCCAGCCTTCGAAAAGAAGCAGCGGAGTTGTTCGACGAGTATTCCGTGCAAATGAGCGTCATTATCATCGACATCGTCGTCCGGGGGGATACCGCTTACGACTACGGATGGCACGAGTTCACACTCAGGCCAAAGGATGGTGGCCAACCCATCCGAAAGCGGGTGCGCTATTTCGAGCTGTGGAGCAAGGATTCCTCAGGCGACTGGAAGATCGCCTTTCATATCAACAATCACGATGTCCGCGAAGAGCTGGGCGGCAGCGTGAGCCATTGGTTTCTAAGCGAAGAGCATGCTTCGACGGTCAACTGAAGCCTGGCTCCCTGGCCCGGCGCAGGCGCGGATCAGCAGGTCTGAACCCTAGCTGGCTATCTGTCTTTGATTTTGTCGTAGAGGCGCTTACTGAATCCTTCGGGCATCTGGTATTCGACACCATCACCGACCAGCTTCACGACGTTCTTGGTCCCGTCCAGGATTGCCGTACAGTGGGCGCAAACCTTGAAATGCGCTTCCATGCGGGCGCGCATCTCCGGATCAACTTCCCCGTCCAGGAAATTGGAGATCTCTCGCCAGACCTCAAGGCAGCTGATTTCTATCACCTTCATTGGATACGGAGGGTTCCTTTTAGTTTCATGCGTCCGGCGCAACCTGGCCTTACCACGGCCTCACCTTTTCGTATTCCTGCTTCCCGGAGTACCAGCTCCCATCAATACCCGGTGCCAAGGCATCCCGCATCTGGAAGCGTGCCCGCAGGAGCCTTGTTTTGACACTGCCTTCCGTAATGTCCAGCGCTTGTGCCGTTTCCTGAATACTCAGGTGCTGGACGTCCCTCAGTATAAGCACTTCCCGGTATTTCGTAGGTAGGGAGTTCAAAGCCCGCTGCAGGGCCCCTCTCAACTCCTTGCGGTGGAGGGTTTCTGAGGGGATTTCCCGCCAGTCGGCGTAGTCTTTGGGAAAATAGTCCCCTTGCTCGTCCGTCTTCTGCTCATCAACCGACTCATAGAGGTGTTTGCGGTCCTTCCGGACCTTAAGCCGGGCCTCATTGATGGTGATCTGGATCAGCCAGGTGCTGAATTTGGATTCACCACGGAATCGTGACAGGGCTGAGAACGCCTTTAAGACGGCTTCTTGCGCTACTTCCTCGGCGTCGGCGGGGTTATTGAGAATCGACATGGCAGCGGTAAAGACGCCGCGCTCACATGGCTTGACGAGGCTATAGAAAGCCTCCTTGTCGCCTTGACAGACGCGCTGGATCAGCTCCGACTCGGTTGTGTCAGAGTTTGGCTTGGCTGTCCCCGTCGACACGAATTCGCACCTTAACTAACACAAACCATGGAATTTACAGGATGTCTTAAAGGCTCCCATACCCGTGCGCTGTCTGATGACCTGGATAATTTCGAAATCCCGCATGAAAACACCACTTTTGAATGCCTATCGGATGTAGCAGCTTTCAGAAGGTCGCAACTATTTTCAAGAATTTTCGACAAGCGAAACTGCCAGCTGCTGCAATTCTCTTCTCTGATCTCTGTCACTTATTGCGCCGGTCCGAATCCTATCCCGCGTGCCCGAAACGCACATCTCGCCAGCGCCTGGTAGACACCGCAGCCTCGCTGCGTCCTTGCCCGCTGGCGACAACGTAGCATCGCTCACCCGTGGCGCGGGCTTCGCCCTAGCCCGGCATTGGCCGGAATACTTGATGGAAGGTGCTGAACTCGGAATCTTCATGATTTCCGCGTGCGTCTTCACCGCCTTGATGGAACATCCCGCCTCTCCGGCTCTTAGGCTGATCCCCGACCCGTTCGTGAGAAATGCACTGATAGGGCTGGCCATGGCAGTAACTGCGATATCGATCATTTACTCCGGATGGGGAAAGCAGTCTGGTGCACACATGAACCCCGCCATGACGCTGACATTCTTCCGGCTAGGAAAGATGGAGCCATGGGACGCCTTCTTTTATGTAATCGCGCAGTTTGTCGGCGGAGTTTCCGGTGTTGCGATCGCATCGCTCTTTCTTGGAATGCTGGTAGCACATCCTTCTGTGAATTACGCAGTCACGCGGCCAGGTCCTTTGGGGGTGAAAGTCGCGTTCGTGGCCGAGGTGCTCATCTCTTTCGTACTGCTTCTGACGGTCCTTACGGTTTCCAATAACAAGAAGTTGGCGCGATACACGGGATTGTTTGGCGGAATGCTGATCGCTTCCTATATCACGTTTGAAGCGCCGCTTTCCGGGATGAGTATGAATCCCGCCCGTACTTTCGGGTCCGCGTTCCTAGCCAAATCTTTCGACGCGCTGTGGCTCTATTTCCTTGCGCCTCCGATCGGAATGCTGGCAGCCGCGGAAGTATACGTGCGGCTGCGTTCCGTTCGCGCGGTTCATTGCGTGAAATACCATCACAACAACGACAAGCGATGCATTTTTCGTTGCAGGTTTGCAGAGCTCGAGAACCCGCACACTTTGGGGATCGCGGAATAAGTTCGATTCCAATCATTCGCAGTGGAGGCAAACACGATGACTCAGGACAAGCACTACGACGTAATCATCATCGGTACGGGAGCAGGCGGGGGAACACTGGTGCACACGCTCGCCTCCACGGGGAAAAGCATTCTCATCTTGGAACGGGGGGACTATGTTCCCCGGGAGAAAGCCAATTGGGATTCGCGTGCGGTCAATGTCGAGGCCAAGTACCAGACTAAGGAAGAGTGGCGCGACAAGGACGGCAAGCCGCTCCATCCGCACACGAACTACTACGTCGGGGGCAATACCAAATTCTACGGCGCAGCGCTCTTCCGGCTGCGCAAGGAAGATTTTGGCGAAATTCGCCATTTCGGCGGAATCTCACCGGCCTGGCCCATCTCGTACGATGAACTCGAACCGTACTACCTGAAAGCGGAAAAGCTCTATCACGTTCACGGGAAGCGCGGTGAGGACCCCACGGATCCTCATGCGAGCGGTCCCTATCTACACCCCGCCATCAGCCACGAGCCGCGGATTCAGCAACTCAGTGATGACTTCGAACGGCTTGGATTGAGACCATTTCATACACCCCTCGGCTTGCAGCGCGATGAGCAAAATCTTCATGCCAGCAAGTGCATCCGCTGCGATACGTGTGACGGTTATCCCTGCCTAGTCGATGCAAAGTCCGACGCCCAAGTGCTCTGCGTGGACCCCGCGCTGCGCTTTCCGAATGTGACTCTGCTGACCAACGCGTACGTGGAACTCCTGGAAACAAATGCATCGGGCAATGAAATATCGCGAGTGGTAGTCAGCCGCAACGGCGCCAGAGAAAACTACTCCGCAGGTCTCGTGGTCGTCTCCTGCGGAGCGATTAATTCAGCTGCTTTACTGCTTCGCTCCGCCAACGACAAACACCCGCGAGGACTAGCCAATGGCTCGGACGTTGTCGGCCGCCACTACATGGGCCACACAAACTCCGTCATGCTCGCACTTTCAAAGTGCCCGAATCCCACGATTTACCAGAAATCGCTCTCGGTGAACGATTTCTACTTCGGCTCGAAAGACTGGAACCACCCCATGGGCCACATCTCCTTCGTCGCGAAGCTCGACGGAACCGCGCTCTCCGCCGGAGCTCCAGCCATCGCTCCCGGTTGGACGCTGGACCTCATGGCCAAGCACACCCTCAGCTTCTGGATCACCTCGGAAGACTTGCCCGATCCCAACAATCGCATCACTGTCGACCGCGACGGCAAAATCGTTCTCCAGTACACACCGAATAACGAAGAGCCCCATCGCCGTTTGCTTGCCAAGCTCAAAGATCTCATGCAGCAGCAAACCAAATGCGGCGTTCACGGCCACGAGTGTCACGAAGGACTGTTTGCGCGGAACTTGTTCGTCGGTGACCGCATTCCGCTTGCAGGCGTGGCGCACCAGAACGGCACGATCCGCTTCGGGAGTGACCCCAAGACGTCTGCCCTGGACACGAATTGCAAGGCGCACGAGGTTGACAATCTATACGTTGTAGACGGCAGTTTCTTCCCTTCCAGCGCCGCCGTTAACCCCGCGCTGACCATCATGGCCAATGCGCTCCGCGTCGGTGATCACCTGATCGAGCGACTCGGGATCAGCACGATCGAAAAAACAAACATCCATGCGCCAGCAACGACGGGAGTACAGCATGTTGTTTAGTGCAATCCGCTCCCTGGCGCTCGCGGTCGCCCTATGTGTCTCTTGGGCGCCCGCCGCGCGGCCACAAGCGAACATCGCACCTTCCACTTCTTCTGCGGCCGAGAAGATTCATATTCGAGCGGTAGGACCGATCGCGATAACCGTCGAAGACTTGGATCGCTCCGTTGATTTCTACACTCGCGTGCTCACGTTCGAAAAAATATCGGACGCGGAAGTTGCAGGAGACGACGTCGAGCACCTCTTTGGCGTCTTCGGGTCTCGCGTTCGAATTGTTACGTTGAAGTTGGGAAGCGAATCCATCGAGCTGCTGCAATTTCTGGCCCCGAAGGGCCGCCCCATTCCCGTCGATTCCCGAAGCAACGATGTGTGGTTTCAGCACATCGCCATCATCGTCAGTGATATGGACCGTGCGTATGCGGTTCTACGACAAAACAAAGTCGAGCACGCTTCCTCCGGACCGCAGCGTCTGCCGGATTGGAACAAAAACGCGGGCGGCATCAAAGCTTTCTACTTTAAAGACCCCGATGAGCACCCCGTCGAGATTCTCCAATTCCCCGAGGGCAAAGGAGATCCCAAGTGGCAGCGCCCCAGCGACCGGCTATTCCTGGGAATTGACCACACCGCCATCGTGGTCTCCGATACCGACGCCAGCCTCAGGTTTTATCGTGACCTGCTCGGGTTGCGAATCGCGGGAGCGAGCGAAAACTATGGAACCGAGCAGGAGCATCTCAACAATGTTTTCGGCGCGCGGCTGCGGATCACTGCATTGCGGGCACCGACCGGCCCAGGAATCGAACTCCTCGAATACCTGAGCCCGCGTAACGGCCGTGCGATTCCTGTCGATGAACACGCCAACGACCTCGTACATCGCCAGACGCAACTCGAAACGGACAACTCCGATGCCGTGACGGAGCCTCTACGCATGGCGAAAACTAATTTCATATCCGACGGTTTGGTTTCTTTCTCTCGCCCAAGTCTCGGCTTCACCCGTGGTTTTGTGGTGCGCGACCCGGACGGTCACGCAATCAGTATTGTTCAACATTGATGCACCTAGAGGACGACATGAACGCAGAAGAAAAACGCCTGGAAGAGTCAAGAACTCGCAAAGCACACTGGAAGCGCTGGGGCCCCTACGTCAGCGATCGCGCGTGGGGAACGGTGCGCGAGGACTACAGCGCGACCGGAGAGGCGTGGGAATATTTTCCGCACGATCACGCCCGCTCGCGTGCTTATCGCTGGAACGAGGACGGCCTCGCCGCCATCTGCGACCGACACCAATTTGTTTGCTTCGGACTCGCCCTATGGAATGAAAGCGACCCGATCCTAAAGGAGCGTCTCTTCGGGCTGACCGGCAACGAGGGCAATCATGGCGAGGATGTGAAGGAGTATTACTTCCACATCGACAGCACGCCGACTCACTCCTACATGAAGTTCCTCTATAAATATCCGCAGCGCGCATTTCCCTATGGACAATTGCTGGAAGAAAACCGTCGTCGTTCGAAAGAAGATCCCGAGTTTGAGCTGCTCGATACCGGCGTCTTCAACGAGAACCGCTATTTCGATGTCGTCGTTGAGTATGCGAAGGCCGCCTCGGAAGACATCCTTATTCGAATCACCGCGCACAATCGTGGACCCGAATCGGCGCGCGTACATCTTTTGCCGACAATTTGGTACCGCAATACCTGGTCCTGGAATCAAGGCCAGACCAAGCCGATCGTAAAAAAGGTCGACGCTCCCGGCAAAATCAGCACCCTCGCCCTCGAGCATCCGGAAGCCGGCAAGCTCTGGCTCCATTGCCAGGATGCCGCCGAGACCCTCTTCACCGAAAATGAAACGAATACTCAGCGCCTCTACGGGCATCCTGGGCCGGCGTACACCAAGGACGGTATCAACGACTACATCGTCGCGGGCAACAAGGATGCTGTGAATCCCGCGCTATCCGGCACTAAAGCGGCCGCGCACTATTCCTCCGTGGTTCCGGCGGGTGGCAGCGTCACCATCAAGCTTCGGTTGACGAAAGAGAATCCGGTCGCGCAGAAGAACCCACTTGATAGCGAATTCGATCGCATCTTCCTGCTGCGTAAGAAAGAAGCCGATGAGTTTTATGCAAAAGTGATGCCCCCCTCTTTGTCCGAAGATGGTCGCAACGTCCAGCGCCAGGCCTTTGCTGGACTCCTGTGGTCCAAACAGTTCTATCACTACGCCCAAAGAGACTGGCTAGCCGGCGATCCCGCGCAACCGGCACCCCCCGAACAACGCAAGCACGGCCGCAACAGCGACTGGTCTCACGTTTACAATGCCGATGTAATTTCCATGCCCGACAAGTGGGAATACCCCTGGTATGCTGCGTGGGATTTGGCTTTTCACTGCGTGCCACTGGCGTTGGTTGATCCGGATTTCGCCAAAGAACAACTTGTTCTCTTCCTCCGCGAATGGTACATGCATCCCAACGGACAACTGCCCGCATACGAATGGGCGCTCGGAGATGTAAATCCTCCGGTCCACGCCTGGTCAGCGTGGCGCGTATACAAGATCGACAAGAAGCAGCGTGGAAGGGGCGATCTAGCATTTCTCGAACGTGTATTCCAAAAACTGCTACTGAATTTCACCTGGTGGGTGAATCGCAAAGACGCAGAAGGCATGAATGTTTTCCAAGGCGGCTTCCTGGGGCTCGACAACATTGGTGTCTTCGATCGCAGCGCTCCGCTCCCGACGGGCGGCCACATCGAACAGTCCGACGGCACAGCATGGATGGCCATGTATACGCTCAACATGCTGGCCATCGCCCTCGAACTCGCCAGCGAGAATCCCGTCTACGAAGACGTAGCCAGCAAGTTCTGGGAACACTTCCTCTACATCGCCAATGCCATGAGCCACCGCGGCGACGGTGAAGAATCCATGTGGAATGAAGAGGACGGCTTCTTCTATGACGTACTCCATCTTCCAAACGGTGAACGCACACCGATGAAGGTCCGTTCTATGGTCGGTTTGATTCCGCTCTTTGCTGTTCAGACCCTGGAACCCGAACTTCTGGAGCGGCTTCCCAATTTCAAACGCAGGCTCGACTGGTTTGTCGAGAACCGTAGCGACCTGACATCCAACATCGCCTGTATGCGTACGCCAGGCAATCACGAACGAAGACTCCTCTCCATCGTCGATGCGGACAAACTACGCCATGCACTCCGTTACATGCTGGATGAGAGCGAGTTTCTCTCGCCACACGGCATCCGCGCGCTATCTCGGTTCCACATGGACCATCCCTATGTCCTGAATGTGCACGGCATGGAGCATCGCGTCGATTATCAACCGGCGGAATCGAAGACCTCCCTATTTGGCGGAAACTCCAACTGGCGCGGGCCCATCTGGTTCCCCATGAATTTCCTGCTCGTCGAGTCTCTCCAAAAGTTCCATCACTACTTTGGAGACGAATTCAAAGTCGAGTTCCCGACCGGCAGCGGACAGATGTTCACGTTAGCGGAGGTCGCGGGAGAGATTTCCCGCCGCCTGAACAAAATCTTTCTCCGCGGTGCAGACGGTCGCCGCCCCGTGGCTGGAAATTTGGAGATTTTCCAGAACGACGCGCACTGGAACGACCTGATTCTCTTCCATGAGTATTTCCACGGAGACACTGGCAGCGGCGTCGGCGCGAATCACCAAACAGGATGGACCGGGCTTGTCGCCAAACTGCTAACCCAGAGCGGCGAAGCCCGCGAGAAGAACATTGAGTTTCGATCAAAAAGTGCGGCGAGATAAGGAGAACATCATGAAAGCAATAGCGGTATTACCTGGCAAAGCAGGGAGCGTGCATCTGGCGCAGGTCCCAAAGCCATGCGTCGCCGACGTCCCGAATGGTCGCGGCGTGCTGGTGAAGATTCTTCGCGTCGGTGTGGACGGCACGGACAAGGAAATCAATGCGGCCGAATATGGAGCAGCCCCCGACGGCAACAACTATCTGATACTCGGGCACGAAAGCTTTGGTCGCGTGGAAGAGATTGGCCCAAGCGTTACGGAATTCAAGCCCGGCGATTACGTCGCGCTCACAGTGCGCCGTCCCGGTTCGAGTCTCTACGACCAGATCGGCACCTACGACATGACTACCGACGACACCTACTTCGAGCGTGGAATCAACCTGCGCCACGGCTTTCTCACGGAATACGTCGTTGATGAACCGGAATACATCATTCGCGTGCCGGAAAACCTGAAAGAAGTCGGCGTCCTCATGGAACCGATGAGTGTGGCGCAGAAAGCGATTGAACAGGCTTACCGCATCCAGCAGCGCCTTCGCGTATGGCGTCCCAGACGGGCAGCGGTGCTCGGAGCAAGCACACTCGGCCTGCTGTCATCGCTTGTCCTGCGGCTGCGCGGCCTTGAAGTCACGACCTTCGGGAATACGATGCCGCCGTTCCTGAATTCGAGGCTCCTCGAAGAACTTGGCGTCCGCTACGTCAGCACCAAAGAAATGTCGCTAACAGATGCCTCCGCAAAGTATGGCCCGTTCGATCTGATTCTCGAAGGAACCGGTTATTCGCCGCTCGTGTTCGAGGCGATGAATGTCCTCGCGAAGAACGGTGTGCTGGCCATGGTGAGCGTTACGGGCGGCTCGCGCCAGCTTGAGGTCCCCGCCGACAAAATCAATCTCGGTTTTGTGCTGGGCAACAAGGTTGCCTTTGGAAGCGTCAACGCGAATCGCGAGTACTTCGAAACTGGCGTGAAGGATCTATCCACAGCGGTGCTCCAATACCCTGGGTGGCTGAAGAAACTTCTTACGCACCCCGTGAAAGGATTAGAGAACTACGAGGAAATCATTCGCCTGCTCACGGATTCCAAGGGATCGATCAAGGTCTATTGCGAAGTCGCAGCCATCGAAGGAGCGCAGTCCGCGGTCGCCGCGGGTTGAACCTCGTCTTTCTGCAGATACTCCATGAACCGCATGTTGAACCAAGTATTCAAACCCAAGAAAACATTCCGCGAGGCTCCGTCTGAGTTGTTAAATCGATTTCCATTCGCCCGCTGGACTCCCCTTCCGCTGCGCTTGGTCGTTGGATATGCCGGACCGCCCGGCTATGAATGTAACCTCTTGTACCTTGCATGTCTGGCGGCCCTTGTCTTGAGTGGTTCTGGCCCATTAGCAATAGATGGCCTTATCAGAAAGCGGAG
>WNGI01001717.1_pt1 | contig 18516 bp, 16 predicted proteins | sample 5400621 | NCBI WGS metagenome assembly WNGI01 (sample SAMN13153374, study PRJNA577476) | soil metagenome | isolation source: 20 cm soil or saprolite under Garry oak tree replicate 1 | place: USA:California | collected 2016-06-15
ACCGCGATGGCGGAGGCCGAAGCCAGCCCCGACGTCTTCCTGACCATCTCGATGTAATCGACCAGCACCAGCAGCACGAAGATGCTGGCGAACACGCCCAGCGCCGAGACTACGAAGCGGCCGGCGAAGTATCGCCCAAGCGTGTTGGTCATCATGCTCATGCCGTGGCCGGCCGTCCAAGAAGTCGCAGCAGACGCGCGTTCGATTTGTTGATCGCCTCGATCAGTGTGGCCGGCGGTTCCACCACGACGCCTCCGAGGATGATCCAAAGACTCGCGCCGATGGCCAGCGCGAGCATCAGATACTGAACGAGCGGAGCGAGCGGCGATTTCACCGCCATCACCGAGCAGGCGAACCCCGCCATGCGCAGCCCGAAGACGGCGAGGATGGCGCTGGAGATCGAAAAGTTGCGGCTCTGGCGCGTGGTGCGCGGCGCGCCGAGAAAGGCAAAGGTGAGAGCTGCGAATGCAAACGGGTAGATCGGCGCCATGAAACGATCATGCAACTCGGCGCGGAACTGTCCGGGCAATTGCACGTAGACCGGATCGCTGGCAAGCGGCGCGAGCAATTCCCAGAGGTAGCGTTCGCGAATGCCCAGGGTGATGTCGCGACCTTGATTTGAGAATTTCGACATATCGAATGCATAACGACCGAACGCCACCAACGCGGGATCGTGCTTGCCGATTTCGAGGCGTTCGAGATTTCCGTCCTCGAGAATCAGAAACGATCCGCCCTCGTTTTTCAGGACCGTGCCGTGGTCGGCGATGATGCTGACACGTTCCTTGGGGTCACGGCGGTCATCGACGAAGATGCCGACCAGCACGCCGCCGGGCTGCCGCTCGCGAATACGGATGGTCAGGTTCTGATCGAGTTGAGCGAAGCGGCCGGGTTGCAGGATGTTGGCCAGCACATCCGCGGTAATCTCGGCATCCCATTGTTTCAGGCGACGCATGCCGTCGGGGGCGAGATAGGCGGAGATGAAGGCAACCATGACCGCCACCGCCAAGGTGGCATAGAGAAACGGACGGAACAGCCGGAACGGCGAGAAGCCGGCCGCATTCATCACGATGATCTCTGAATCGGTCGCGAGCTTGTTGAGGGTATGGGCGATCGCGATCATCAGGGCGATCGGCGAGATGATCAGCACCAGCGCCGGAATGACCAGACTGGTGACGCTGAGGAACGTGACAATCGTCTGACCCTGGCTGGTCATCAGGTCGATGCCGCGCAACGCCTGCGTAATCCAGATCACCCCCGTCAGGCTGACCAGAACCAGCGCAAACGACGCAAGCGTCGTGCGGATGATATACCTGTCGATCGACCCCATCGTAACCGTACGTTCCCATCCCCGCGACTGGAACTGCAGCTGGCGACCAATCCCGAAATCAGGATCCCCCTTGGTCGCTCGGCCATTGGTCCGGCCGCTCCACTCTCTCACTAGCATCCCTTTGATCCGTCAACAAAATGGCTGCGCCATGGCGCCTTGCGGATAAGGTTAATAATTCGCCTTATGTGGCCCCCCGGCCACTGCTCGCGCTTGGCAGCGCAGCGGCTCGCAGGCCATACTGTCTGGGACCATGCTCTTGACGGCCGTGAATCACGTTCGAAGGGAACATTTCAGGCGCGCCGGCGGCTTCCCGGCCAGCGTCAGCCCTGATTTTGGAGGAGTTACCTATGTCCGACGCCGTCAAGGTCGGCTTCGTTCCGTTTTCTACCGTCCCTCGGGGCACTCTGGTGGTATTTTGCGACGATGCCCTGAAGTTCGGCGGAGCGACCCGAAAAACGCTGGGCCGGGCAGCCAATCTGGTCAGGCGCGCCGCTGACACGAACCAGTTCAAGGGAAAGAGCGGCTCAACCCTCGATATTCTGGCGCCGGAAGGTCTCAAGGCCTCGCGTCTGATCGTGGTCGGCGTCGGCAAGCTCTCGGCGATCAAGGACAATGATTTTCTCAAGCTTGGCGGGACGGCGGCCGGCAAGCTGCGCGCCGGCAATGGCGCTGTGGCGATCATGGCGGAATTGCCGACCGGAGCGATGACGCCCGATCAGACGGCCGCGGTCGCATCGGGGATAAGGCTGCGCGCCTACAAATTCGATCGCTACAAGACCAGGAAAAAGGACGGCGAGGAGGTCGCCTTGAAAGGCGATGTCTCGCTCGCCGTCGATGATGTGGCAGCAGCGCGAAAAGCCTTCACTCCGGACGCTCACATTGTCGACGGCGTCATTATGGCGCGCGAACTGGTGAACGAGCCGCCGAACGTGCTCTATCCCACCGAATTCGCGCGTCGCGCCAGCCAGCTGAAGAAGCTCGGCGTCGACGTCGAGATACTCGACGTGAAGGCCATGTCGAAACTCGGAATGGGCGCGCTGCTCGGTGTCGCCCAGGGCTCGACGCGGCCCGGTCGCGTGGTGATCATGCGCTGGAACGGCGCCAAGCGCGGCGATCAACCGGTTGCTTTTGTCGGCAAGGGCGTCTGTTTCGACACCGGCGGCATTTCTATCAAGCCCGCGGGAAGCATGGAGGACATGAAGGGCGACATGGGCGGCGCCGCCTGCGTCGTCGGACTGATGCACGCACTGGCAGCGCGCAAGGCGAAGGTCAATGCGGTCGGCGCGATCGGCCTTGTCGAGAACATGCCGGACGGAAACGCCCAACGTCCCGGCGATATCGTCACCTCGATGTCCGGGCAGACCATCGAGATCATCAACACCGACGCCGAAGGCCGATTGGTGCTGGCCGATGTGCTCTGGTATGTGGCGAAGAAGATCAAGCCGAAATTCATGGTCGATCTCGCAACCCTGACTGGGGCGATAATGGTTGCGCTCGGCACCGAATATGCCGGGTTGTTCTCTAACAACGACGAACTGGCAGAGCGCTTGACCACGGTCGGCCTGGCGACCGGTGAGCGGGTCTGGCGCATGCCGCTCGGCCCCGAATATGACAAGCAGATCGATTCGCAGTTCGCTGACATGAAGAACACCGGCACCCGCAACGGCGGTTCGATCACCGCCGCACAGTTCCTGCAGCGCTTCGTCGACGACACGCCGTGGGCGCATCTCGATATCGCGGGAACCGCGATGGGCGCGCCGAAATCCGACATCAATCAGAGCTGGGGCTCGGGATTTGGCGTTCGCCTGCTGGAGCGGCTGGTTGCGGATTACTACGAAGCAAAGTGATGACGGAAGTTCTGTTCTATCACCTGCAAAATATGTCGCTGGAAAGCGTTTTACCGTCCTTGCTCGAAAAATCTCTGGAGCGTGGCTGGCGCGTTGTGGTGCAGTCGACATCGCAGGAGCGCGCAGACGCGCTCGATGCGTATTTGTGGACCTATCGCGACGATTCGTTTTTGCCGCACGTCACCTGGCACGCCGGCGATGCCCAGGATCAGCCGATCGTGCTGGCGGTGGAGGAGGGCAATCCGAACCGGGCCAATGTCAGGTTTCTGATTGACAACGCCGCCTTGCCCACGGATGCGCACGCCTATGATCGTATGGTTCTGGTCTTCAACGGCGACGACGGTGAGGCGCTCGCTTTGGCGCGAGGCGCCTGGACAGATTGCAAGGCGCGTGGGTTCGAGGTGACCTATTGGCAGGCCGACGAACGGGGCCGGTGGCAGCGGCGGGAATAGCGATATCCGGCAATTAATGATAATCTGCAATTTCTCCCTGCGGGCTTGCACACAGTCACGGTCGTGCCGCAAAGTGATGGTGGGACAAGCGCTTAGGGCCGGGGCGGGAACTTAACTGGCGTGCGAGACGAACACCCTCATCGAAAATGTCTGCTGGCATTGCTTCTGCTTGCCCCCGTCATGGCGGGCTGCTCGGGCGGATCCAGCATGTTTTCGTCCGATCTCTTGTCGAAAGACGCGGAGTGGTTTTCGCGCTCCGGCAGGCTGTTCATCCGACCCGTTTCGATTGAAACGCCACCTTTGACCCCCAACAGGCCGGTCACATCGGAGGATCTGGTCAGCGCCGACGGGCTTTGCCCGGGAATGGCGCCTCCAGGCGGGCCTGCAGACGCCAATGCGTTGACCGAGGGAGCTGCCGCCGCACCGCCCGCCTCGACAACGGCAGCGGTGGCGCTTGGTCACACCGAATGCGACGTCGTGCGCGGCATTGGCGCACCCGACAGTGTCAATTTTTCCAACAATCCGCGCGGCGATCGGGTGGCGGTTATCAATTACTCGAAGGGGCAACGCGCCGGGATCTACACCTTTACGGCCGGACGCCTGAGTTCGATTGAGCGTGGACCCGAGCCGGTGGCGCCGCCAAAGGCTGCCAAGCCCAAACCGAAGAAGAAGCCGGCGGCGACCTGATCATTCTCCGCTTTCTCGCAGGCCGCTCAGCCGGCCGTTTCATCATATTGTGAACTGGCGGCCAGCCATTCTTCCTCGGCCCGCTGCAAGGCGCTTGCCGCACCGGCCCGCGCCTTGCTGAGCTGGGCAGCCTGCTTCGGGTCGCGCGTGAACAAATCCGGCAGCGCCAGCGCCGTATCGATCTTGGCGATGATACCGTTGATGCGCGCGATCTCGGCCTCGGCCTCGGAAATCTTCTGTTTCAGTGGCAGGCGCTTTTCACTGCCGTTGCGTGCAGGCTTGTCGCGACCGTTACCGCGCTCGTTGCTGCCGCGGTCGCGCGAATTCGTGCGCATGCCGCGCGCCGACAATACCATGCGTCGATAATCGTCGAGATCCCCCTCATAGGTCGTGACGGTTTGATCGGCCACCACCCACAATCGATCGGCGCATGCTTCAATCAGATAGCGATCATGCGAGACCATGATGACCGCGCCTGGAAATTCATTGATCGCCTCGGCAAGCGCGGCGCGGCTGTCGATGTCGAGATGGTTGGTCGGCTCGTCGAGAATGATCATGTTGGGACCGAAGAAGGTCGCAAGTCCCAGCAGCAGCCGCGCCTTTTCGCCGCCCGACAGGCTTTTGACCAGGGTGTTGCCGGCCTTGCCCGAGAAGCCGATCGCACCGGTGCGCCCGCGCACCTTGGTTTCGGGAGCGTCGGGCATCAGCTTGCGGACGTGATCGTAGGGTGAGCCGTCTTCGTTCAATTCGTCGAGCTGGTGTTGCGCAAAATAGGCGATGGAAATCCTCTCCGCGCGGGTAATCGCGCCGGAAAATGGCGATAACCGGCTGGCGAGTAGTTTGACCAGCGTCGACTTGCCGTTGCCGTTGGCCCCGAGCAACGCAATGCGATCGTCGTTGTCGATTCGCAAGGTGACGCGGTTGAGCACCGGCTTTTTCGGATCGTAACCGACCGAAACATCGTCGACCGCGATGATCGGAGGCGACAGCATTTTTTCAGGCGCGGGGAAGCTGATCTCGCGCACGTCTTGCATCACCAGCGCTGCGATCGGTTTCATCCTTTCCAGCATCTTCACGCGCGACTGGGCCTGGCGCGCTTTCGAAGCCTTGGCCTTGAAGCGGTCGACAAAGGCCTGCAGGCGCTTGCGCTCGGCCTCCTGTCGTTTGGCGTGTTTGGCGTTGAGCATCTCCCGCGTGGCGCGTTGCTCCTCAAATGACGAATAACTGCCGCGATAGAGCGTTAGTTTGCCGCGGTCCAGATGGAGGATCTGGTCTACCGAGGTATCGAGCAGATCGCGGTCATGGCTGATGACGATCACCGTGCGCGGATAGTTCGCGAGATGGTCTTCAAGCCAAAGCGTGCCTTCGAGATCGAGATAGTTGGTCGGCTCGTCCAGCAACAAGAGATCGGGAGCCCCAAACAACGTGGCGGCGAGCGCGACGCGCATTCGCCAGCCGCCGGAAAATTCCGAACAGGACCGCGCCTGGTCGGCGCTGGAAAACCCCAGGCCGCTGAGAATCGCAGCGGCGCGGGCGGGCGCCGAATGGGCGTCGATGTCGACGAGCCTCGTCTGGATTTCCGCAATCCTGTGCGGATCATGAGCGGTCTCGGCTTCCGATAGCAGCGCATCGCGCTCGAGATCCGCTTTCAGCACGACATCGATCAGACTCTCCGGATCGTTCGGTGCTTCCTGCGCAAGACTGCCAACCCGCCAGCGCGGAGGGATCGTGATGGTGCCGGTCTCGGTCGGCAGCTCGCCGCGAATCGCCTGGAACAACGTCGATTTGCCGGCACCGTTGCGGCCGACCAGACCGACGCGCGCGCCGGGGACTATCTGCGCGGAGCCATGATCGATCAGAAGTCGTCCGGCAATCCGGACCGATATGTCGGTGATTGAAAGCATGCGGGGTTGTCACCGGAGCCGCCGCCAAACGCAACCGGTTTATGGGCGAAATATCGCTTCTGCAATCCCCTATGCCGAAGGACATTCGGCTAGTTCGACGACCTCCAGCGGCCCTCGCTGTCCCTCCTGCGCAATTCATCCATCAGATGCTGCAAGTGGGACGATAGCCGCGAAGTATCGGGCCGCAAGCGCTGCTGCAGCCGTTCACCGATAGCGTCACAAATCGATCGACAGGTCTTGTGATCGATTTGCTCGCTGTCGTGGGCGATTCGGCTGTTCATGACGGTTCCGCTTCGCGTTTCGTTTTAGTGAGCTACGTCTGACCAAGTCCCCAGCACAAAAATTGTTTCCGGTTTACGGTCGATTGCACATTTTTTCAGCTGGAACTGATGCAACCGGCGGATCGAGTTCCACCAAACTGACTAGCAGAAAGCCCCGACCGCAGGGGCCGGGGCTTTTGACGCTCGGGTAGATGAGGCGAATCAATAGCAGCGATTCACCAACCGCCAGCGAGGTCCCCACGGTGTCGGGACCAATCGCCGCACATAGCAGCCGCCATAACCGTAACCATAGGCCGGGCCGCCGACGAAGAGGCGGGGACCGCCCCAACCGCCGTGGTGCCAACCGTGACCGCCCCACGCCGAGGCCGAAGTCGGCGCCAACGCGGCAGCACCCAGCGATGCCGCGGCAACTGCAACAAGCGAGAGTTTGCGTAACATGGTCGTCTCCACAGGTTCGGCGCTGTCGGCGCCATCGGTGAAAGTGCCGCCGCAACACCGTTGAAAAACTCCGAGGCGTTCGGCTGATCGGAAGGCTATTCCTGACAACGTGAATGAAACCGGGATGGTGGTTTCAGAGAGGGTTCATCTTTGTGAAATTGTGGTAATTCCGGGAATCAATCGCCGGCTGGGGCAATCAAGCCATTTCGGCTGGTCGCTTGCCGTTCGCCGATGGCGCCGATATAAGCGCCGCAATTCCCCTCAGCGATCTGCAAGGACGAAATCATGGCGATTGAACGCACCTTTTCGATTATCAAGCCCGACGCGACCGCGCGCAATCTGACCGGCGCGATCAATGCGCTGATCGAGAAGGCGGGACTGCGGATCGTTGCCCAGAAGCGCATTCGCATGACCCGCGAGCAGGCCGAAACCTTCTACGCCGTTCACAAGGAACGTTCGTTTTTTCGCGAGTTGGTGGAATTCATGATTTCCGGTCCTGTCGTCGTTCAAGTGCTCGAGGGCGAAAATGCCGTGCTCAAACACCGCGAAGTGATGGGTGCGACCGATCCTTCCAAGGCGGCTGATGGCACGATCCGCAAGCTGCACGCGAAATCGATCGGCGAAAACTCGGTGCACGGGTCCGATGCCGCGGAGACCGCCGCCATCGAAATCGCCCAATTTTTCTCCGGCAACGAAATCGTCGGCTGATCGGTAGACGGGCGGCAGCCAATAGCCGCACGGGACGGCCCCTGGCCGAAAGGAATGCGCCGTGAACTGGCTGCTGCAAATCCTCGATCCGGCGAACATCGCAACGTTTGCCGCCCAGTTTCAAGCCGAGATGCTGCAGCCGGCTTTTTGGATTGCGGTCGGCAAGATCATCTGGATCAACGTACTGCTCTCCGGCGACAACGCGCTGGTAATCGCCCTGGCGTGTCGTGGACTGGCGCCACGCCAGCGACTGTGGGGCATGATCTTCGGTGCGGGCGCCGCGGTTATTCTTCGCATCATCTTCACCGGCATCGTCGCGTCGCTGATGGAATTGCCGTACCTCAAGCTGGTCGGAGGGCTGGCACTGCTCGTGATCGCCGCCAAGCTGATGGTGCCCGAGCAAGAGGACGAGGAAGGCGTCAAATCTGCCTCGCATTTGTGGGCCGCCGTTCAGATCGTGGTGGTCGCCGATATCGTAATGAGCCTCGACAATGTGATCGCGGTCGCAGCCGCCGCCAATGGCAGTTTTCCGCTGCTGATTCTCGGCCTTGCGATCAGCATACCCCTGATCGTTGCCGGCGCCGCGCTGATCATGGCGCTGCTCAATCGACTGCCGATTTTGGTCTGGGCTGGCGCCGCCTTGCTCGGCTGGATCGCCGGCGACGTCATCGCCACCGATCCAGCGGTTCACCCGAAATTGCAGGCTCTTTTCGCTGGCCCGGCCGGCGTCAAGCTTGACACGCTGTTGGGGTCGCTCGGGATCGGGCCGCACTTTGCAACCGGCAACGGCGGCGAGGTTGTCTGCGCCGTGTTGGGCGTCATCGTCGTGCTGATCGCGGGGTCGATCTGGCGGAGGCGCAAGCTGCAGCAAGTTGAAGGCGCTGCACCGTCCGCAGGCTGACTCGGACCTGTCCCAGCTGCAAACTGCCGACGGAAACTAACGCCTTACGATCGATCCGGAGCGGCCGACCAGCTTCGCCAGCTGCTTGAATCGGCTGCCGACACGATCCGCGACCAGGTCGACCAACCTGTGCTCGAACACCAGCATCAGCTTGCGGCCCCGGCTTCTAAAGTGGGTTGCCGACAATACGCCGGGGCGCGCCGCCGATACCAGGTGGGCGACGCGAAAGGCCGCGCCAAGCACGCGGGCACGCTCGACCATAGCCGGCGGCAGCAGCTCACGAATAACCGCCGGCGGTTCGTTCTGTTCGCTCAGGCCCGCATAGCGATAAAATACCGACAGCGCTACAACCACCCTGCCTTGATGCGTGACCGCACCGAAATTTCCGTTGGTGATGAGACTCAGCGTCTCTTCGCCGCGGTGGTCGGGATGTACCCGCCATCCGATGTCGGACAGCAGGCAAGCGGCATGGCGCAGGCGGCGATCTTCCTCGGCCTCCCGCAATTTTACGACCCGCACCAGACGATCGGTCCAGTCGATCAATTCTTCCGCATGGCGTGCGGAACGCGACAGCAGCTCGTTGAGCGTCTGCGCAGCGCAAATCAATCCATCTTCCGAGCGCTCGGCTTGCGGCAGCATCGAGTAAAGCAGGCCTTCACGCACGCCGAAGGTCGAAAACACGATGGTCTTCGGCTTTGCCACCCGGATGATGTATTCGAGAACAAGGGCCGCATAGGTCAATAGCGGCCGCCGTGCATCGGCGACGACTTCAATATCGGCCAGCATGTTTGCGGCCGCGAGGCGGCGAAGGCGGCGCGCGAAATCGAGCGCGTCCGGAGCCGGTATCGAATAGCCGTGCATCACCCGCAGCGGATAACCGCTCTGGAGGATGTGGATGCGCGCCAGCGCACGCCAGGTTCCTCCGACCGCATAGAAGGTGCGTCCCCGTCCGGCTTTGAGCTGGGCAACCTCTGACAGATCGTTCCTGACGATGCGCTCGGCACGCTTCAGTGACTTGTGGGATGAGTCCTGCAAGGCGAGGCTGCCGAGCGGCAGCGTCACACCGCTGCGAACGCGGTTGCCCTGCACGTCGATCAATTCAAGCGAGCCGCCGCCGAGGTCGCCGACAATGCCGTCCGGCTTGTGAATACCGGATATGACGCCGAGCGCCGATAATTTCGCTTCGCGCGGGCCCGACAGGATTTCGATTTTAACGCCGCAAATGCGTTCGGCTTTCGCAATGAAATCGGGGCCGTTGGTGGCATCGCGGCAGGCCGCGGTGGCAATCGCATAAACCCGGCCGACTTTCATCACCCTGCACAAGGCGCGAAAACGCCGCAACGACGTCAAGGCCTTGGCAACGGCATCCGGCGCCAGCAGTCCCGTGGTCTGAACCTCGCGCCCGAGTCCGCAGAGGGTTTTTTCGTTGAAGAGGGTGACGAGGTTTCGCGTCATCGACTCATAGACGACGAGACGCACCGAATTCGAACCGATGTCGATGACCGCGACGCTGGATTGGCGTTTGCGCGGCCGCTTCACCCGAAAAATCCTTTATGATGAATGCTGACGTTCGGTACGGCGCGTGAGGCGGCGCGGTGAGGATTCCTTAAGCGACTTGCCACGGCCTGACAGACTCGGATTGGTCATGAAGTAATTATGCAGGTTGAAGGGCTCCTCGCCCTTCGCGGCCTTCATACGCGTTGACGATCCATCCGGCAATAACTGCCAGCTTTGCTCGGTATCCTTGAGGTTCGCGACCATGATCTGCTCGAGAACCTGCTGATGCACCGTGGGATTTTGCAGCGGACAAAGAATTTCGACGCGCCGATCGAGGTTGCGCGGCATCATGTCGGCGGAAGAGATATACACAGCAGCTTTCGCGCTGGGCAGACCCTGTCCCATCCCGAAGCAGTAGATTCGGCCATGCTCGAGGAAACGGCCGATGATGGATTTGACGCGTATGTTCTCCGAAAGCCCTGATATGCCGGGCCGCAGGCAGCAGATTCCGCGCACCACCAACTCGATCGATACGCCGGCCTGCGAGGCTTCATGCAGCGCATCGATGATGTCAGGATCGACCAGCGAGTTCATCTTCATCCAGATGGCCGCCGGTCGGCCGTGGCGGGCATGGCTGGTCTCACCGTGGATATGTTCGAGGATGCGCTTGCGCAAGGTAAGCGGCGATACCGCCATCTTCTCGATGTCACTCGGTTCGGCATAGCCCGTGATGTAGTTGAATACCCGTGCGGCGTCGCGTCCGATGATCGGATCGGAGGTGAAGTAGGACAGATCGGTGTAGATGCGAGCGGTTACCGGATGATAATTGCCGGTACCGGTGTGCACGTAGGTCGTCAGGCTGCCGCCCTCGCGGCGCACGATCAAAGACAGCTTGGCGTGGGTCTTCAGCTCAAGGAACCCGTACACGACTTGCACGCCGGCCCGTTCAAGATCGCGCGCCCAGCGGATATTTGCCTCCTCATCGAACCGCGCCTTGAGCTCGACCAGCGCGGTCACCGACTTTCCCGCCTCCGCGGCCTCTGCCAGCGCCCGCACGATCGGCGAGTTGTTGGAGGTACGGTATAGCGTCTGCTTGATCGCGACGACGTCGGGGTCACGGGCGGCCTGTTGCAAGAACTGGACGACGACGTCGAATGATTCATAAGGGTGATGAACAATCAGATCCTTTTGCCGGATCGCAGCGAAGATATCGCCGCCATGATCGCGCACTCGTTCTGGATGACGCGGCACATAGGGCGGGAATTCGAGGTCGGGCCGGTCGAGCCGGGTCAATTGCGACAGCTCGTTCATCGCCAGCACGCCATCGACCAGCAGCACCTCGTCGTCCGCGGTCGAAAGCGCCTGCTGCACGAATGCGCGCAGTTCTTCCGGCATCTTGGCTTCGATTTCGAGCCGGATCACCGACCCCCGCCGCCGCCGCTTCAGCGCGGTTTCGAACACGCGCACCAGATCTTCCGCCTCTTCCTCGATTTCGAGTTCGGAATCCCTGATGATGCGGAACGCGCCTTGGCCCTTGACGGTATAGCCGGGGAATAGCCGGCCGATCAACAGACCGGTCGCCTGTTCCAGCGTAATCAATCGTACCGAGGATTCCTTGCCGGCGGGCAAGCGGATGAAGCGGTCGATCTTGCCGGGCATGCGGATCAGCGCGTTCATGGGTTTGCCGTCCGAGATCCGTGCCAGCTGCAGCGCCACGGTAAATCCGAGGCTCGGAATGAACGGAAAAGGATGCGCCGGGTCGATCGCGAGCGGCGTCAGCAACGGGAAAATATTGTGAAGGAAGTGATCCTCAATCCAGCTTCGCTCGGTCTTGGCGACATCGCGGCCATCGACCAGAACAATGCCGACCTCGGCCAGGATGCCGCGCAGATCGCGCCAGATCGCCTGCTGGTCGGTGGCGAGCTTTGAAACCGCTTCATTGATCAGGACGAGTTGTTCGGCCGGGGTCAGCCCGTCCGGACTACGCTCGGCGATGCCCTCCCGCACCTGGGCCTTGATGCCGGCGACGCGGACCATGAAGAACTCATCAAGGTTATTGGCGGAAATCGACAGAAACCGCACCCGTTCCAGTGCGGGATGGCCGGAATTGACCGACTCCTCCAGCACCCGGCGATTGAAGTGCAGCCAGGAAAGCTCGCGATTGATAAAGCGCTCGGGACTGGTGCCGATCGCTGGGCGGGCCTCGGCATCCGCTTCTTTTTCTTTAATTACAGTGGCTTGTGCGGAATCCATCAGATTTCGGTCCATCCCAAGGTACACGGCGCCGCCAACCCCTGCAGAGGGATGCAAAGCATGTGTTATCGCGAAGACGTTTCAATGACATTGATGTTCCTGCCGCTAGCGCCGTCAAGATGCGAGCCGGGCCGCTGGATTAGGCATTGCGCAGCAATTCAGCCGCCAGCGCCCGGCTCACGGGGCGGCCCAGCCGCAGGGCTTCCGCATCGAGGAGCTCGACCGCGTGCCGCGCGGCCGCATACGACCGCTCGATCCTGGTTGCGAGATAACTCACTACGGTCTCATCGACGGCCAGTTGGCGGTCCGCGCAAAATTTGACGATCAGCGCGCGAAACAGCTGATCGTCCGGCGGCAACAACGACACCGTCGGGACCGCGCGCAAACGTGACCTGAGATCGCGCAGCTCGATCTGAAATCCGGAAGGCGGCTCCCGCGCGGTGACCAGAACGAACGCCCCGTCTTCCCGCGCCAGATTCATCAGGTGAAACAGCGCGCGTTCATCGAAATCCGACGATTTCAGATCTTCGACCACCAGCGCCCCCGTCGCCAACGCGCCGGGCACCGCCGCTGCGGTCAGCGCATGCGCTGTCGTAGAACGTGCGCCCGCTTGCTCGGCCCAGATTGCGGCGAGATGGCTTTTGCCGGAGCCTTCGGGTCCTACCAGCAGCATGATCCGGTTTGGCCATTCGGGCCAGCCATCGACCAGTGCCAGGCCACCGGCATTGGCCGGTCCCTCGAGAAAATTGTCGCGGGTAAGGCTCTCTGCGTGCGGCAATGCAAATGCAAGCTGACGAGGTTGAACGCGAGCTGCCACACGCTTGCTCCTTGCCGGACCAACCGGCGCATGATCATTTTGCTTCGATCGTGCTCATGTGCCGTACCCACTCCACGAGATAGAGGGATACGGAAACCAAAGTAAAGACTGTTACAAAGCCCATCAGGATCAGGTCATACGGCTTTGGCTCGAAGCCGAAGCCGAGTGCCGCAAGGACCAATGCTGCGAATGCCACCTGCGCGACCGTGTTGAGCTTCGATACCATCAAGGGCTTCATCGGGACCGGTTTGCCGAACAACCATGACACGATCACGGCAGCGACGATCATGATATCGCGCGAGACCACCAGGATGACAATCCAGCGCGGTACGGCGCCCCAGATTCCGAGCGCCACGTAGATCGAGACCAGAAGCGCCTTGTCGGCCAATGGATCGAGCAGCGCGCCCAGTTCGCTGGCCATGTTGAAGCGCTTGGCGAGAAACCCATCGACCGCGTCGCTGACGCCGGCGACGACAAAGATCGCGAACGCGATTTCCATCTGGTTGGACGCAATCGCCCAGACGATAATCGGCACCAGCAGGATGCGGGCCAGCGTGATGATGTTTGGAACACTCAACTCGGTCGCTTCCCGGCTACCGGCCTGATTTTTGCGAGAGATTCGGCCCTTTGCAGGGTGAACCGGTTCTTGGTCTAGATAGTATATGCACGGGCCGCTTGCGAGCCATTGCACATGAGCGGATTCCGACGTAACCAGCCGCCATCATCTGGTACTGGGCATGATTGATCGCAAAAACAGGCTCACTTACGCCGATTCGGGCGTCGATATCGATGCGGGCAATCGCCTGGTCGATCTCATCAAGCCGATGGTTCGTGCCACGGCCCGCGCCGGCGCCGACGCCGAAATCGGGGGGTTCGGCGGATTGTTCGATCTCAAGGCTGCAGGTTTCAAGGACCCGATCCTGGTCGCAGCGACCGATGGCGTCGGCACCAAAGTCAAGATCGCGATCGAAACCGGCCTGCACAGCGGCATCGGGATGGATCTGGTGGCGATGTCGGTCAACGATCTCGTGGTGCAGGGCGCAGAACCGCTGTTCTTTCTTGATTATTTCGCGTGCGGCAAACTCGATCCGGAGGCCACCGCGGCTATCGTCGCGGGCGTAGCCGAGGGCTGCCGTGAAGCCGGCTGCGCGCTGATCGGCGGCGAAACCGCCGAAATGCCCGGTCTCTACAAGGATGGCGATTATGACCTCGCTGGCTTTGCGGTCGGTGCCGCCGAACGCGGCACGCTGTTGCCGCGGTCCGATATTGCGATTGGCGACACTGTGATCGGCCTTGCCTCATCAGGCATTCACTCCAACGGATTCTCGCTGGTCCGCAGGATCGTCGAATCCTCCGGTCTGGGTTTTGAAGCACCGGCGCCGTTTTCACCGGTCATGACGTTGGGTGGCGCGCTGCTGGTGCCGACGCGGCTCTATGTCAGATCAGGCTTGCGCGCGATCCACGAGACCGGCGCGGTCAAGGGTCTTGCCCACATCACCGGCGGCGGCTTCACCGACAATATTCCGCGCGTGCTGCCAAAGCATCTCGGCGTCGGGATCGACCTTGCACGCGTTCCCGTGCTCCCGGTTTTCAAATGGCTGGCAGAGCAGGGGGGCATCGCCGAACTCGAACTGCTGCGCACCTTCAATTGCGGTATTGGCATGATCGCCATCGTGAAGCCGGACGCAGTCGAGCGGGTCACCGAGATACTTACCGAGGGTGGCGAAAGCGTCGTACTTTTGGGCGAGGTGATCCCGGCTGCGGGCGAACTTCGCGTGGTCTACAACGGTCATCTTGACCTCACATGGTGAGACCGGTTTCGCATGGTGAGGCCATGAAACGCCGTGTCGCAATCCTGATTTCCGGGCGCGGATCGAACATGGCCGCATTGATCAAGGCCGCCAGGGAAGAAGATTTCCCGGCCGAGGTCGCTCTGGTGATCTCCAACCGCGCCGATGCCGGCGGTCTCGAAAAAGCAAGGACGAGCGGCGTCCCGACCGCCACCATCGAAAGTAAGTCCTTCGGCAAGGATCGCTCGGCCTTCGAGGCGGCTTTGCAATCGGCGCTGGACCAACACAGCATCGACCTGATTTGTCTGGCCGGCTTCATGCGGCTGTTTACTGCCGAATTCGTGCAGCGCTGGTACGGCCGGATGCTCAACATTCATCCCTCATTGCTGCCGTCGTTTCCGGGCCTCGATCCGCATCGCCAGGCCCTGAACGCAGGCGTAAAAATAACCGGCGCCACGGTCCATTTCGTCATTCCGGAAACCGACGCTGGCCCGATTCTGATGCAGGGTGCGGTCGCGGTTCGCGATGACGATACGCCGGACATGCTGGCGGCGCGGATTCTTGAGGTCGAACACCGTATCTACCCCGATGCGCTGCGGCTGGTTGCCAGCGGTTTGGTCCGGCTCGACGGCGATACCTGCAAAACGGCAGGCAGCGCCGGTTCCGACGCTACTTTGATCTCGCCCGCGGTAGGCTCGCGGCGGCCGTCGGGCCCCTCGCACGGAGAGTAGGATGGCGAAAATTGCAGTTGTCGGCTGTGGCGCAATGGGATCGGTCTATGCCGCGCTCATGGTCGATGCCGGTCATGAAGTTCACGCGGTCACGCTTTGGCCTGACCATGCCGAGGCGATGGCTACCAATGGCCTGCGTTGCGAAGGCGCGAGCGGCGATCGCACGGTGCCGATTCATGCCTCGACGACGACGGAGGGCATCGGACCCTGCGATCTCGTCATCATTGCCACCAAGGCCTTCGATGTGGAGGCGGCGGCGCGTTCCTGCATCTCCTTGTTAGGTCCGGAGACGATCGTCCAGACCATTCAGAATGGCTTGGGATCGCCGGAGATTGCGGCACCGATACTAGGCGCGGATCGTCTTGCCGTCGGTGTCGTCGGAGGTTTCGGCGCTTCGATACGGGCGCCGGGGCATGCGCATCACAACGGGATGGAGATGATCCGCTTTGGCGCATTCGCCGGGCTGCCGAAGCAGCTTTTGCAGGCCTCCGCCAAGATCTGGGAATCGGCCGGTTTCAAGGTCGCCCTGTTCGATGACATCAAGCAGATGGTCTGGGAAAAATTGATCATGAACGTCGCCTTTTCAGGCACGTCTTGCGCGACGGGCCTGACGGTCGGCGAAATCCTCGAAGATCCCGATGCCTGGAGCGTGGCGCGCCACTGCGCCGAAGAAGCCATCGCGGTCGCGAAGGCTTCGAACATCCGCATGAACGTCGGCGATCCGATCGAGCACATCCGAAAACTGGGCGGCAAAATTCCGGACGCGCACCCCTCGATGTTGCTGGACTATAACGCCGGCCGCCGATGCGAGGTGGACGCCATCAACGGCGCAATCCCACGCCTGGGCCAACCACTGGGGGTAGCGACGCCAACCAACGAGACGGTGGTTGGCATCATCAAGGCGCGCGAACGGCGGATGCTCGCTCAACAAGCCACCGAACGAACGGCATGAAAAACAAATCCCCCGGCGGGGGCCGGGGGGGTGCATCAGGATTGCTTGCGCGGATCGTGACGAAGCTTAGGAGACCTTCAGATTTTCCGCGGAGGTCTTGCCGCGATTTTCCACAAGGTCATATTCGATCACCTGATTCTCGTTGAGGGTTGTGAGCCCAGCGCGCTCGACCGCCGAAATATGGACGAACACGTCCTTATCGCCGGCCATCGGCTTGATGAACCCATAACCCTTGGTCGGGTTGAACCACTTGACGGTGCCTTTTTGCATCGCCTGTCTCCTGGTCTAGACGTAAAAAAGACGCGCCACGCTTTTTGCGTGCCACGCCACAAGCGGGCTTCCGGATGTCTGCTCAATTTCTTAGTCGCGAAACGCACAGTCGAACGGCCTAGATCCGATTGTGCCTGATATTGCAACACGAAATTTGCGCGTTAGCAAGCTTCTGGCGCGGTTACGAAACGGGTCAGCGACCAGGTCGCTCCTCGCGACCTGTGGCAACGGAACAACAATGTCAGCTAAACCCTGCTCGCGAACCAGCGAGGCCGATTGACGCTCTCTGCGAACTCGGAGCAAATCGGGGCTGGCCGATGTGATTTTTACAGTTTGCCGAGCTGGTCCTCCTTCCGGAAAATAGCATTATGCGCTGCTCATCGCGGCCTTTGCGAGCCAAGGAGATCAGAGCCGGCCACGGATTTGCAGGGGCCGTAGCCATCGTTTTCGGCATCATCCTGCCTGTTGCTGCTGGGCCACCGCCGGCTCACGCGCAGAATGCTCCGCGGCCGCCGCCAACACCGCCGCCAACACCGCCGCCGACGCCATCACCCACCGATATCAATTCCGATCTGTCGGCTGGCGCGTCGGTGACGAATCTCGGCAGTAATTTCCTGGAACGCCTTGGAAATCAGGCGTCATACGGGTTCAGCCGCGCGCTGCGCATCAATCCCGGTGGTGGCGGCGCATCCGAAGCGACGGACGCGCCGCGTTTCCGGACCTGGGGCGAGGCCTACGGAATCTGGGCCAGGACCGGCGCACAGGGCGATTTCGACGGTGACCGGCGTCAGACCTGGGGCGGCGTCGGAGGGCTCGGCGCGCGCCTTGCGCCCGGTGTCAACGTCGGCATTTCGGTTGACCAGAGCCATACCAAGATCGACGTCCCGTTGGCGTTGCAGGCTGCAACGCTCGATCTTACCCAGATCGGCGCCAACGCCTCGGTCGACAGGGGTCCATGGACCTGGGCCATCGCGGCGGTGCATGGTTTTGGAAAGGTTAATTCGAGTCGGGATACCGGGGCGGGTTTTGCCCGCGCCGACTACAACGCCCACATCGACGGCGCGCTCACCGAACTCAGCTACTACTGGAGCCTGGACCAGAGCCGCATTGTGCCGAAGGCCGCGTTCGAATATGTGCGCGCCTCGACCGCATCGTTTCAGGAACTGGGCGGGCTTGATCCGGTGATGGCGAGCGGAGCAACGGTGGAGCGTTCACGGATACTACTGGGTGCGGAGATCGGACATTACTGGATTTTTGGTCAAAAGATTTTCGATCTGTCTGCCTACGGCAAATTCATTGACAATGTCGCCCAGAATTTCAGTTCGGTCACGGTGAGCCTCGGCACCGTGAGCATCGCCGTGCAGGGCATTGGCGAAAGCAGATATGGCGCCGATGCCGGCGCGTCCGCGTCGCTCGACCTGAGCAATAATGCGCGCCTTTATCTCAATTATGACGGCAAGTTTCGCGCCGCGGTGCAGTCCCACCAGGGGACGCGTCGAGTTGAAATGGTAACGATACCGATTTAGCGGCGCGCCCGATCGGTAGCTCACCCTCCACTCAGGCTGGACTTGCGGCTACGTATCCCTGCAGACCAAAACTCGCTCTCGGTGCAGCCATCAGCGGTACGAGGTCGTTCGGATGAATAAACTCGTCCCTGAAGC
>WNGI01001720.1_pt1 | contig 18510 bp, 15 predicted proteins | sample 5400621 | NCBI WGS metagenome assembly WNGI01 (sample SAMN13153374, study PRJNA577476) | soil metagenome | isolation source: 20 cm soil or saprolite under Garry oak tree replicate 1 | place: USA:California | collected 2016-06-15
CGTTCCGGTGAAGGATGGCTCGGTGCGGAACTTGACTGCAACGCCGGGCGTGCGGGAAGCCGATGCGCTGTGGAGCAGAGACGGCCAGAAGATCGCCTACCTCAGCGATGAGGGCGGCGTCCAGGCGTTGCTGGTACGCGATGCTGCCGGACTCGACCGGCCCACTCGCCACGCCTTGGGACAGAAGGATTATTTCACCTTGCTCGGCTGGTCGCCGGATGCGCGGCGCATCGTCTTGCGGGACAATCATCTGCACCTTTACGCCCTCGAGCTCGCCAGCAATGCGCTGAGCCTGATCGACACCAGCCAGCGGCGCGGCACTTTCATCACGACGTTCTCACCCGATAGCCAATGGATCGCCTACACCGTCGTGGGCGCGAACTATTTCACCAGGGTCAGACTGCATCATTTTGCCGCAGCACAGACCGTCGATCTGGCCGACAACTTCATCCAGACGGACGACCCGGTATTCGGGGACGGCGATCTGCTGTACTTCACCGCGTCGATCGATGCCGGACCTACCCGGGTGGGGCTCGACATGTCGACCCGGGAGCGTCCGCTGCGCAAGAGTATCTACGCGGCGGTGCTCGCCGCCGATGGCAAGTCGCCGCTCGCGCCCAGGAGCGGCGATGAGGAACCCAAGGGAAGCCACAAGGATGCCGGTCAGGGCGAGAACGCCGACCAGGACGAGAACGCCGACCACGGCGACAAGGACGACGGCGGCGACAAGGCCGGCCCGAAGGCAGGCAAATCCGCCAAGACCGACAAGGCGGACAAGCCTCCCAAGCCCACCCGCATCGACCTGGCGGGATTGTCCGACCGCTTGGTGCCGATCCCTGTTGCCGAGCGCAATTACGAGAGCCTGATGGTCGCATCCGACGGCGCGCTGCTCTATCTGTCACGGCGGCAGGCGGGATCGACGACCGAGCCCCCCGGTCCAACCCGCGGTGCGGATGGCGAGCTGTATCGATACAGCTTCAAGGAGCGAGCCGAAAAGTCGCTCAGACAGCAGTTGGTCGGTGTTTCCGCGAGCGCGGATCGCAAGAAGCTGCTGCTGACGCTGCCCGAGGGAAAGATGGAAGTCGCCGACGCCAACGAAAAGCTCGAGTCCAAACCGCTCGATCTCGGCGGCCTGCGGCTGTTTGTCGATCCTCGCCAGGAATGGCATCAGATCTTCGCGGAAGCCTGGCGCATGGAACAGCAGTTCTTCTACGACCCGAATATGCACGGACTGGACTGGCAGGCGGTGCGCGCGCGTTACGAACCGCTGCTGCAGTACGTGCAGCGCCGCGAGGATCTGAATGATCTGCTGGTCGAGATGATCGGCGAGCTGCAGGTCGGTCACAACAGGATCAGCGGCGGCGATCTCGAAGATGAGAGGCCCGCCGCGATCGGTCTCCTCGGCGCAGACTTCAGGGTGGAGAAGAATCTCTACCACATCCAAAAGATCTACCGCGGCGATCGGTGGAACCCGTATCTCGTCGGTCCGCTGGCGGCGCCGGGTGTAAATGCCGCAGAAGGCGACGCCATCCTGGCGATCAATGGTCGCGCGCTCGATGCAACGGTCAATATCTTCGCACTGCTCGAAGGTACCGTGGACAAACAGGTGGCGCTCACGCTCAGCCGCGACGGCACCACGAAGTCGGCGCACACGGCCATCGTGATCCCGATCGACAGCGAGACGGCGTTACGCCGATGGGAGTGGGTGCAGCGCAACCGCGAATACGTGGATCGCCATACCAACGGCAGGGTCGCCTATGTGTACCTGCCGGACACCGCCGATGATGGTTTCACGTTCTTCAACCGCATGTTCTTTTCCGAGATCGACAAGGACGCGCTGATTGCTGATGACCGCCGCAACAGCGGCGGCCAGGCGGCGAACTATGTCCTCGAGGTACTGAACCGCAAGTATCTCTCGGGCTGGAAGGATCGTGATGGGCTGGTGTTCAACACACCGGCGGGCGCCATTTACGGCCCCAAGGTGATGTTGATCGACCAGGATGCCGGATCGGGCGGCGACTTCCTCCCGTACGGGTTCAGGCATCTCGGCCTCGGCAAGTTGATCGGCACCCGCACCTGGGGCGGGCTGATCGGGATCTCCGTCAATCCGCCGCTGATAGACGGAGGTCGGCTCACCGTTCCGTTCTTTCGCTTCTATACCCCGGAGGGTGAATGGCGCGTGGAGAACGAGGGGGTGGCGCCGGACATGGAGGTGCAACTGGATCCCCTCGCCGTGAACGAGGACCGCGACCCGCAGCTCGATGCGGCCATTGAGGAGCTTACCGGGCAGCTGAAGAGCGTGCAGCCGGTGGCGCGCACATCTGCGCCACCAATTCCCACGCAACTGGGTAAGTAGCGAAGGACCGATGATGACCCGTCTTCAACGGCGCCGCTTGGTCGCCGCGCGCCGGCGCGACCCGCCGGGGCGCGGCTGCGTGCGCCGCTCGCGCTCGTAGGGGTTGGCATCGGTGCGGTACTCGATGGACACCGGGGTCGCGAACAGATCGTAGGTCTTGCGGAACACGTTGGCGAGATAGCGCGTGTAGGCCTCGGGTACCGAGGCGGTCTGGTTGCCATGGATCACGATGCGCGGCGGATTGCGGCCGCCCTGGTGCGCGTAACGCAGCTTGATGCGCCGGCCGCGCACCAGCGGCGGCTGGTGGACGCTGAGCGCCTGCTCGAGCGTACGCGTCAGCTCGCGCGTCGGCATGCCGCGCATGGCCGCCTCGTAGGCGCGCACCGTGGACTGCATGAGCTCGCCCACCCCGCTCCCATGGCGCGCGGAGATGAAATGCAGCGGCGCAAAGGGCACGAAGTCGAGTTTCAGGGCGAGCTGGCGCTGGATCTGCTCGCGCTGCTCCGCTGCGATCCCGTCCCATTTGTTGACCGCGATGATGAGCGCCCGCCCGCGCTCGAGCGCCAGTCCCAGCACGCTCGCGTCCTGCTCGGCGACCGTGTCGTGCGCGTCGAGCACCAGGATGACCACGTGCGCCTCGTCGATGGCTTGCAGCGTCTTGGCAACGCTCACGCGCTCGATGAGGTCCTCGATCCTGGCGCGACGTCGCACCCCGGCGGTGTCGATCAGCAGGAACTCGCGCCCGTCGCGTTCGAAGGGCACCAGAATGCTGTCGCGGGTGGTGCCGGGCTCCTCGTTCGCGATCACGCGCTCCTCTCCCAGCAGGCGATTCACCAGCGTGGACTTGCCGACGTTCGGGCGGCCGATGATGGCGATGCGAATGGCGTCGGAGTCGGTGTCCGCAGCCGCTTGCGGCTCGAAGCCGGCGAGCACCCGCTCCATGAGCTCCTCGCACCCCCGCGCGTGGCTCGCGGAGATGGCGAGCGGCTCACCCAGCCCCAGCGCATGGAAGTCTGCGCAGGCGATGTCGGCATCGAGCCCGTCCGTCTTGTTGAGGGCCAGCGTGACGGGCTTGCCCGAGCGGCGCAGCTCGCGCGCCACGAAATGATCCTGCGGTGAGAGCCCGGCGCGCGCGTCGGCGAGCAATACCAGGCGATCGGCTTCTGCGACGGCGCGTTCGGTCTGGGCGCGCATCTGCGCCTCGATGCCGGTCGGGTTCTCTATCAGGCCACCGGTGTCGATGACGACGCAGGGGACCGGACCCAGGCGCCCGAAGCCATACTGGCGGTCACGCGTGAGCCCGGGCACGTCCGCCACGATGGCATCGCGCGTGCCCGTGAGCACATTGAACAGCGTCGACTTGCCGACGTTCGGCCGGCCGACCAGGGCGATGACGGGCAACATGGCTTGGGCGCAACCCGGCGGCCGCTCACGCTACTTGCTTTCCTCGGGCTGCGGAGCCGGCGTTTCCGGCAGCGTTTTCCTGCCCGCGCCGGCCGGGCCCGTGTGCGGCGTCACGCGAAAGGCGCTGATCCGCCCGCGGTCGTTGATGACCAGCACCATGTTGCCGACGACTACCGGCGCGGTGCTGATGCGCACCTTGCCGGTCGACGCGCGCGCGGCGAGCGCGCCGCTCGCCTTGTCGAGCCAATGCACGTACCCCTGGAAGTCCGCGGTGACGACTGCCGTGTCCATGGTCGCGGGCGCGGACAGCCCCCGATGCAGCAGCGCTTTCTGCCGCCAGATCTCCGCTCCGGTACGCGCCTTCAGCGCCACCAGCTCGCCGTCGGCTGTCGCCACGTACAGCGCATCGTCATCGAGGGTAAGCCCGCGGAAGCTCGAGGCCTCGTGCGACCACCAGATCTGCCCGGTCTCGAGCGCCAGCATGGCCACGCGTCCCTGGAAGCCGACCGTGAACACGTCCTCGCCGGACACACGGACGGAGGAGTCGATGTCGGCGAGCCGCTCGAGTTCGGTGCGGCCGTGCGGCGGGGTAATGGTCGCCTCCCACTGCACCGAGCCGTCGTTGGTGTTGGCCGCCAGCACCTTGCCGTTGTCGAAGCCGCACAGCACCAGATCGCCCGCGATTACCGGGCGTGCGGTGCCGCGCAGCGACAGGCGCGGCACCTGCTGCTCCTGAGACCACAGCTCGTGCCCGTCCGAGGGACTGAGCGCATGCAACTTGCCGTCGACCGTGCGTACGGCGATCAGGCGCTCGGCGATGGCCGCCGGCGCCAGCACCTCCCCGTTCAGGCGCACCTTCCAGCGAATCGCACCGTCGGCGGGGTTGAGGGCGAACAACTGCCCGTCGCTCGAACCCACCAGCACCAGCTCAGCGCTCGCAGCCGTGCCACCGGACAACGGTGCGCGGGTGCGCGCGCGCCACAGGATACGGCCCGAGGCGACATCGATGGCCACGATATCGCCGCGGTGGCCGGCGGCGTAAACACGATTGCCGGCGACCGAGAGGCCGAGCCCGAGGCGCAGGGCCACGGCCCTCTTGTCGTCGACGGAGGCGGTCCAGACACGCTGCACGCGCAAGCTGGCGGTCAGGGGCGTGAGCTTCGCCGGCTGGTCGATGCTCTTGTCTTTGGAACAGGCGGCGACGCCTAAGAGCGCCGCCAGAGCGCTCGCCACCGCCAGGACATGGGTCGACTGGGTGCTCATTTGCCTGATCCGGCCGCCGTGGTTTTCGCCGCGGGCGCCGCCGCGGGCGCATCGGCTGCGAGATCGGCAATCTTGAGAGTGAGGAGCGAGTCGCTTGCCGCCGTTTGCGCGCTGCGATACTCCTTCAGCGCGGCGGCCTTGTCACCCTTGGCATAGTAGGCGTCGCCGCGCACCTCGTGGTAGCGCGCACCGAAGGCTCCGGGTGGCGCTGCGCTGAGAGTGGCGAGCGCGCCGTCGGCTTTCCCCTGAGCGATCTGCACCCGCGCCAGCCGCAGCCGCGCCACCAGGGCCAGGTCCCGATCCTTGGAATTCTCCGCCACGGGGGCGAGCTCGGCGGCCGCCCGATCGAGCTCGCCGCCGAGCACGTACAGGCGCGCCGCCAGCAGCCGTGCCTGGTCGGTGTAGGGCGAGGCCGCGTATTCGCGTTGCAGCTCGCCGAACAGCGCCAGGGCGCGCGAGCGATCACCTCCGTCCAGCGCCTGGACCATCTGCGTGTACTTCGCACCCGCCTCGAGCCGCCCGGCGTCCAGGTGCCCCTGCCACCAGCGCCAGCCGGACACGGCCGCCACCACCACCGCGATGGCCAGGATCACGGCCGGCCCGTTTTCCCGCACCTGAGCCTTGATCCATTCCCACTGTTCTTTTTCGGACAGGTACTCTTCCACGCTTCCTCCCAGGATCATGGCGCTGCGGGCCCGCCGCCGTGCACCCTGGCCAGCGCCGCATCCACGCCCGCGGCCAGCCGTACGATCGGGCACTCGCTCTGACCGGACTCCGCGCGCAAAGGTTTCATGGCAACCACGCCGCGCGCGAGCTCATCGTCGCCGATGATCAGCGCCAGCGGCGCGCCGCTCTTGTCCGCGCGGCGGAATTGCGCCTTGAAGTTGCCCCCGCCCAGGTTGAGCTCGAAACGCACTCGCGGCCGCTCGCTGCGCAGGCGCTCGACGAGTTCCAGGGCCTGCGCTTCAGCCTGCGGACCGCTCACCACGACGTACACGTCCGGGCGGGGCGCGGGCACCGTGCCCCCGGCCGCCTGCACCAGCGCCACCAGGCGCTCGACGCCCATCGCAAAACCGATCGCGGGCGTCGCCTCACCCCCGAGCTGCGCAATCAGGCCGTCGTAGCGGCCGCCGGAGCATACGGCATTCTGTGCGCCGGTGGACGGGGTGATCCACTCGAACACCGTGCGGTTGTAGTAATCGAGGCCGCGCACCAGGCGCGGGTTGATGTCGTAGCTCACGCCCACGGCGCGCAGCATGGCGCACAGCGCCTCGAAGTGTGCGCGGGACTCCGTGTCCAGATGCTCGGTGAGGAGCGGGGCGCCGCGAATCACCTCCTGCATATCCGGGTGCTTGCTGTCCAGGACCCGCAGCGGGTTGCCGGCGAGGCGCCGCTGGCTGTCGGCGTCGAGCCGCGCGGCGTGCGCACGCAGGTACTCCAGCAGCCGGGCGCGGTACGCGCGGCGGCTGTCCGGCGTGCCGAGGGAGTTGATCTGCAGCTTCAGTCCCTTGATCCCCAGCCGCCCCCACAGCCGCGCACCGAGCGCGATGAGCTCCGCATCCACATCGGGCCCCGGGCAGCCGACCGCTTCCACGTCCACCTGCCAGAACTGCCGGTAGCGGCCGGCCTGCGGCGCCTCGTGGCGGAACATCGGCCCCAGGCACCACAGCTTGTGACGCTGTCCGCGCAGCAGGCCGTTGGAAATCAGCGCGCGCACGATGCCGGCGGTGGCTTCGGGGCGCAGCGTCAGGCTGTCGCCACCGCGGTCGGTGAAGGTATACATTTCCTTGCCGACCACGTCGGTGTGCTCACCGATGGCGCGCTTGAAGAGCTCGGTGTGCTCCACTACCGGCACGCGAATCTCTTCGTAGCCGTAAGCGCCGAGCAGCTCGCGCGTGCACGCTTCGAAGTGCTGCCAGGTGCCGATCTCGGAGGGCAGCACGTCGTTCATTCCCCGGATGGGCTGGATCTGCTCTGCCACCTCAATCCCCGTGCGCCAGCCGCGGCGGCGCCGGTGTGGTGCGGCCGTCGCCGTCGATGAGCAGCCGTGCGCTGCCGTCGTGGCGCACCAACCCCGCGAGCGTCACCGCCTGATCGTTGACGCGCAGCGTCACCGCCGGCGCGTTACCGAGAATCACGCGCAGCGGCGGCGCGCCGCTCAGCGTGCGCGCACTGCCCGGCGCGTACAGGCCCTGCAGCAGGCGCCGGCCGGTCGCGTCCGAGACCTCCACCCAGCTGAGCGCCGAGAACTTCAACGCGAGCTGCGTCGGGCGGGCGGGCGCGGCCGGCGCTGCCTCATCGGCGGCGCTGGGCACCGGCGGCGCAGCCGCGAGCGGCCGCGGTTTCTCGCCCGGCGTGGTGAGCAGCCACCACAGCAGCGCGAGCAGTGCAAATCCCACCAGCCCCAGCAGCGCCGGCACCACCAGACGCGGGGCGCCCCCGGCGGGTTCGCGGCGCGGGATGCGCGTCAGATCCGGACGCGGCGCGTGCGCGCCGCTCGCATACAGCTCCTGCAGCTCCGCGGGCGACTCGCCGATGAGCTCGGCGTAGCGCCGCAGGTGCCCGCGCACGTACACATCGGCGCCCAGGGCCGCGAAGTCCTCCGCCTCCAGCGCCTCCAGGGTCCTGGCATCGACGTGCAGTGTCTCCGCCGCCTGCGCGACGGTGAGCCCCTTGTTTTCGCGCGCGCCGCGCAGCCGCGCGCCGGTGCCGCAGCGTTGCTCGCCGCCAGCTTCACTTGCCATGAGTGTCAGCCGGGGTTGCGCTCGAGTTCCGCCAGGGCGCGCGCCTGGTCGGTCCCGGGAAAGTCCAGCTGCAGTCGGCGCGCGTAGCGTTGCGCGCCGAGCCTGTCGCCCTGGGCGCGCGCGACGCGCACCCCGAGCAGCAGCAGGTCCGCAGTCGCCTCGTAGCTGGCGAGGAAGGCGTCGATGCCGGCGCGCGCCGGGGCGAGCTCGCCATGCTGAAATTGCAGCTCCGTCAGCTGGTACGCCGCCTCGGCGAAGTTCGGCCGGATCCGCAGGGCGCGGCCGAAGTCGGCGCGCGCTTCATCGTCGCGCTTCGCCGCGCGCAGGCACACTCCGGCGTTGGTGTAAGCCGCCTCGGGGGTGCGATACAGCGCGTTGTGCGCCGCCTCCTCGAAGCGGCGCACCCCCTCGTTGGTGCGACCGTTCTGGCACAGGTACACGGCGTAGTTGTTCACCACATCCGGGTCGTGTGGCGCCAGCCGCAACGAGGTGCGGAATTCCGCATCCGCCTTGTCGGGGTTGTGCATGCGCTCGAACAGCATCGCGCGGGCGCTGTGAACGTCGGCGCTGCCCGGGTCCTCGGCGAGCGCCCGGTCGAGCTTGTCCTTCGCCACCGCGATATCACCCTGGTGCAGGTAGGCGATCCCCAGCTGCACGTTGTAGGCGGCCGCATCGCGCGTCTTGTTCGGAGGCGCGGTTGTGCAGGCGGCGAGCAGCAGCGTCGCGCCGGCGGCCAGAGGCAGCGCCAGCGGGCAGTGCCGGGTGGTGTTGACCGGGGTTCTCATGGCTGAAGCGCCACGCCGATCACCTTGCTCCCGAGACGCACGGTGGTGCGATCGATGACACGCCCGGCCAGCTGTCCGCAGGCGGCGTCGATGTCCTCGCCGCGGGTGCGGCGAATGGTCGCCAGCAGGCCCCGCTGCAGCAGCTCGTCACGGAAGCGCTGGATGACGGGCGCGCTCGAGCGCCGGTAGTGCGTGCCCGGAAACGGATTGAACGGAATCAGATTGACCTTGGCCGGATGGCCCTTCAACAGGCGCGCCAGCGCGCGCGCCTGCGCGGGAGAGTCGTTCACGCCCTCGAGCATCACGTATTCGAAGGTCACGCTGCGGCCGTTCTGTTCGTCGAGGTAATGCCAGCACGCCTGCAGGAGCTGCGCGATGGGGTGCTTGCGGTTGATCGGTACCAGCTCGTTGCGCAGCGCATCATCGGGCGCATGCAGCGACACGGCCAGCGCCACGTTGGTCTGCTGCGCGAGCTTGTAGATCTGCGGCACCAGCCCCGAGGTCGACAGCGTCACGCGGCGCCGCGACAGATCGAAGCCGAAGTCATCGAGCAGGATGCGCAGCGCCGGCACGACGTTGCGCAAGTTGGCGAGCGGCTCGCCCATTCCCATCAGCACGACGTTGGTGACGTGGCGCTCGTCCCCGGGCGCGCTCGCGGGCTCGGCGGCGCTCGCGCGCTGCTGTTGCTCGCGCTCGAGCTCGCGCACCGCCAGCCACACCTGCCCCACCATCTCGGCGGTGCTCAGGTTGCGATTGAAGCCCTGCTTGGCCGTCGCGCAGAACGAGCAGTCGAGTGCACAGCCGACCTGCGAGGAGATGCACAGCGTGCCGCGATCGGGCTCGGGAATGAACACCATCTCGAACGCCTGGGCGGCGTCCGCTCGCAGCAGCCACTTGCGGGTACCGTCGCCGGAGCGCTGCTCCGAGAGGATGTCCGGTGCGCGTACCTCGGCCTGCGCGGTGAGTCGCGTGCGGAAATCCCGGGCGAGATCCGTCATGTCGGCGAACGAGCCGACGCCGCGCTTGTACATCCAGTTCATCAGCTGGCGCGCGCGGAAACGCTTGCCGCCGAGCTGCGCCACGAATGCCTCGAGTGCCGGACGCGGCAGCCCCAGCAGGTTGGTGCGCTCGGTCGCTGCGGATGTCATGGCGGCGGGCGCGCGCTTCCTAATCGCGCGGATGCAGCTCGGTCGTGCTGAAGAAGTAGGCGATCTCGCGCGCCGCGGTGTCGGGCGCATCCGAGCCGTGCACCACGTTCTGCTCGATGCTGGTGGCGAGGTCGGCGCGGATCGTGCCCGCGGCCGCGTTCTTCGGATCGGTCGCGCCCATGATGTCGCGGTTGCGGGCGATCGCGCTCTCGCCCTCCAGCACCTGCACGATGATGGGGCCTGAAGTCATGTAGCGCACCAGGTCCTTGAAGAACGGACGCTCGCGATGCACGGCGTAGAAACCTTCAGCCTCGCGCTGCGACAGGTGCAGCATGCGCGCGGCGACGATCGCGAGGCCCGCGTTCTCGAAACGCCGATAAACCTCGCCGATGAGATTGGCTCTCACGCCGTCGGGCTTGACGATGGACAGGGTGCGCTCGAGCGCCATTCGCTAAGGACCTTCCGAAAAATCAATGGGTGCGAGTGTTCGCACCGGCAGGCGATGCCGGTGCGCGGGGAAGCGGCGAAGTGTACCTTGGGTCACGCACCCGCGGCAATTTGGCGTGCGATGGAAGTGCCGGTTTGGTAAGGCTTTTTGTGCCCGCCAAGCCAGGCGGCCCGCGCCGCGGCACACGCGCTGGCGCGCGCAGCGCCGGGAGGCCTCAGACGGAGAAGCTCTCCCCGCAGCCGCATTCGCCCTTGACGTTCGGGTTTCTGAAGCGAAAGGCCTCGTTCAGACCCTGCTTGACGAAGTCCACGATCGTCCCGTCGAGCAGGTCCAGGCTTGCGCCGTCAACGAACACCCGCACGCCGCGGTCCTCGAACACCGCGTCCCCCGGCTGCGGGCCGTCGGCGTAGTTGATCACGTAGGCAAAGCCCGAGCAGCCGGTCTTGCGCACACCGAGCCGCAGGCCGATGCCGTGCCCGCGGGCCGCGAGGAAGGTCTTGACCCGATTTGCAGCCGATTCAGTCAGTGAGATGCCCATCGATCCTCGTATTCTAGCCCCTTATGGCCAGTGCGAGAGGCACGCCCGCAGAGCGTCTTCGACCACCAGCAGGCGTCCGAGTTTCTCGATCGGAACCCCGCGGGTGGCGGCCCAGCTCGCCGGCGTGCCCGGCAGCAGCGCGGCGCGCCGCCGCCCGCGCAGCTCGCCGCACAGCCAGGCGGCCACATCCATAGTATGGGGGCAGCCGAAGGCCTGAAAACGTGCGTCCTTCACAATGTCATCCGCCACGAGCAGGTGAAACCGCACCCAGCTCTCCTGCCCCGGTCCGCCCGCTTCGCCGCTCACCGTGACGCCGCCGCTGCCGCTCCCGCCGGCCGCCCCGAAACCCTCCCCGGCCGAGCCGCGGGCCGCCGGGGACAGCGCGCGCAGACGCCCCACCTCGGCGCGCACGGCGCTGAGCGCGAAGTCGACGTCGGCAGCGACGCTGAAGCGTCCGAGACTGAAGCGCAGGGAGCTCTGGGCCAGTTGGGTGTCGCGTCCCAGGGCACGCAGCACGTAGGAAGGATCCGGGGAGACCGAGTTGCAGGCGGCGCCGGTGGAGAGGGCCAGTCCCGTCAGGCCCGTCACCAGGCTCTCCCCCTCCACACCCTCGAACGACACGTTGAGAATGCCCGGCAGGCGCGGCGCGCCGGCGCCGTTCAGATGAGTGCCGCCGAGGGCCTCGAGTCCGGCCCACAGGCGCTCGCGCAGCGCCGTGAGCCGCACACCTTCCGCGGGCAGCTCGCGGGCGGCCAGCTCGCAGGCGACGCCAAAGCCCACGATCTGGTGAGTGGCGAGCGTCCCGGGTCGCAAGGACCGCTCCTGTCCGCCGCCGTACATCAGCGGCTGCAGCAACCCCCTGGCGCCGCCGCGCACGTAGAGCGCGCCGACGCCTTTGGGGCCGTAGATCTTGTGAGCCGTGATCGAGACGAAGTCGACCGGGAGCGCGTGCACATCGAAGGGCACCTTGCCGGCGGCCTGCGCACAATCGCTGTGCAAGGCGACGCCGCGCTCGCGGCACACCGCGCCGATCGCGGCCAGGTCCTGCAGCACGCCGATCTCGTTGTTCGCGTACATGATCGAGGCCAGCACGGTGTCGGGACGCAGCGCCGCGGCGAAGGCCGCCGGCTCGATCAGCCCGGAGCGGCCGGGCGTGAGATAGGTGACGCTGAAGCCTTCCTTCTCGAGCCGCTTGCAGGGGTCGAGCACCGCCTTGTGCTCCGTGCGTGCGGTCAGGACGTGGCGCCCGCGATCCGCGTTGGCACGCGCGACCCCGAGGACGCCTAAGTTGTCGGATTCGGTGGCGCCGGAAGTGAACACGATCTCATCCGCCGCCGCCCCCAGGAGCGCGGCGACCTGCGCTCGCGCCGCGGCGACGCGCGCGGCGGCGACCGAACCCAGGGCATGCGCCGAGGAGGGATTGCCGAAGTCCCCGCTCGCCGTGAGACAGCCGCTCATCGCTGCCGCCACGGCGGGATCGACCGGCGTCGTGGCCGCGTAGTCGAGGTACAGCGGCGCCGCGGGGCTCATGGACGCTGCGCACCGGCGGGGCGGCGCCGACTCTGTACCGCGGTGAGGATGCCGCGCAGGATGTTGACCTCGTTCTGATCGAGTTCCGCGCGCTGCAGGAAGCGCCGGATGCGTCCCATCAGGTGCGTGCCGCTCTGGGTGCGGTCGCGAAACTCGATCTCCTCCAGCACCTGCGCGAAGTGCGCGTACAGGAGCGCCATTTCCTGCGCGCTGGCGAGCGGCGGCCCGGCCGGCGCGTGCGCCGCCGCCTCGCCGTCGCAGGCGCGAAACAGCTCATACGCCACCAGCTGCACCGCCATGGCGAGATTCAATGACAGGTAGGCGGCGCTGGCCGGTATGCGGATCAGCGCATGCGCCGCCTCGAGTTCCTCGTTGGTGAGCCCGGTGCGCTCGGGCCCGAACACCACCGCCGCGGGCGCGCGGCGCGACTCGGCTACGATGCGCACCGCCGCATCGCGCACATCGATCACCCGGAAGTACTGATCACGATCGCGCGAGGTGGTCGCCGCCACGAAGCCGCAGCCCGCCAGCGCCTCGCCGAGCGAAGTCACGACGCGCGCCGCGGCGAGCACGTCATCCGCGCCGGAGGCGCGCGCGGTCGCGTCCGGGTGCGGAAACTCCTGCGGCTCCACGAGCCACAACTCGCTCAAGGCCATGTTCTTCATGGCGCGCGCCACGGCGCCGATGTTGCCCGGGTGCGAGGGCGCGACCAGCACGATGCGAATGTCGGGAGAGTCCATCTGTTACGCTAGCTTGGCCGCCGATTGACACACGAGCTTAAGGACCGTGCAGCCGCTTCTCAATATAGCCGTGCGGGCCGCGCGCCGCGCCGGCGAGCTCATCATACGGAGCCTGAACCGCCTGGAGTCGCTGACCGTCTCCTCCAAGGGGCGCAACGACTTCGTCACCGAGGTCGACCACGCGGCCGAGCAGGAGATCATCGGCAGCATCCGCCGGCTCTATCCGCAGCATGCGTTTCTCGCCGAAGAGAGCGGCCGCAGCGGCGAGCACGATACGCTGTGGATCATCGATCCTCTGGATGGCACGACCAACTTCCTGCACGGCTTCCCGGTGTTTGCCGTGTCGATCGCCTGCCAGGTGCGGGGGCGCCTCGAGCACGCGGTGGTCTACGACCCGATGCGCGGGGAGCTGTTCACCGCCAGCCGCGGCGCGGGCGCACACCTGGACAATCGCCGCATGCGTGTGAGCAAGGCGCGGACGCTCGAGGGCGCGCTCATCGCAACCGGCTTTCCCTATCGCGCCAACACGCGCTACCTGGATGCGTACCTCGCCATGTTGAAAGCGGTCACGCTGCAGGTCGCCGGCGTGCGCCGGCCCGGAGCCGCCGCGCTCGATCTCGCCTATGTCGCGGCCGGGCGCGTCGATGCCTTCTGGGAGATCGGTCTCTCCCCCTGGGACACCGCCGCCGGGACGCTCCTCATCCAGGAGGCTGGCGGGCGCATCGGCACGCTCGGCGGCGCCGAATACCGTCAGGAGGGACACATCCTCGCCGGCACGCCCAAGGTCTACGCCGCGCTTCTTGAGCTGCTCGCGCCGCACGTCCCCGAGGAGCTGCGCGGCTCCTGATGTGCGCGCACCGCGCGAATCGGCGCCGCCGTTCGCTCGCTTTCCCCAGATCGCTTGTGTAGAGTCGTTCGCGCCAAATCGGGGGTCGTATGGCGCGACAACTACTTGCGACCAAGTCCATCGCCGAGCTGCACGAGCAGGAATCCACCGGCAACCAGCTGCGGCGCGCGCTCACCGCCACGCAGCTGACGCTGCTTGGCATCGGCGGCGTCATCGGCACCGGCATTTTCGTGCTCACCGGCGTCGCGGCCGCCAACAATGCAGGTCCCGCGCTGCCGCTGTCGTTCATCGTTGCCGGAATCGGGTGCACGTTCGCCGGACTGTGCTACGCGGAGTTCGCCGCCATGATCCCGGTGTCGGGCAGCGCCTACTCCTATTCCTACGCCACCCTCGGCGAGGGTATCGCCTGGTTCATCGGCTGGAATCTGGTGCTCGAATACCTGTTTGCGGTCGCGACCGTGTCGGTCGGCTGGTCGGGTTACGTGGTGAGCCTGCTCGATCAATGGCACTTGCACATCCCTGACGCGCTCTCGCACGCACCGCTCGATCAAGGTGCGGACGCACTGCACCTGCGCTTCACCGGGGCCATCATTAACCTGCCCGCCATCCTGATCGTCGCGGCCATTGCCACCATCTGTTACATCGGCATCAAGCAATCGGCCGTCTTCAACTCGGTGATCGTCACCATCAAGGTTACGGTGATCGTGCTGTTCATCCTCTTCGGCGTGAGCTACATCAACACCGACAACTGGCACCCGTTCGTGCCGCCTAATACCGGGACGTGGTTCGTGTACGGTCCCAGCGGCATCCTGGGCGCCGCGGGCGTCATCTTCTTCGCCTACATCGGCTTCGATGCCATCTCCACTGCGGCCCAGGAGTCCAAGAACCCGCAGCGCGACATGCCCATCGGCATCCTGGCGAGTCTGATCATCTGCACTATCCTGTACGTGATCGTCTCCGCCGTGCTCACCGGCATGGTGAGCTACAAGGAGTTGAATGTCTCCGCACCGGTGGCCCTCGCTTTGGACAAGTACCCGCAGCTGCACTGGCTGGGGGGATGGGTAAAACTCGGCGCCATCTTCGGTATGACCTCGGTGATGCTGGTCATGACCATCGCGCAGGCGCGCATTTTCTTCGCCATGGCACGTGACGGGCTGCTGCCGACCTTCTTCGGCCGCGTGCATCCGCGCTTCCGCACCCCCTCGACCGGCACGGTGGTGACGGGGGTGTCGGCCGCCGTGATCGGCGGGCTGTTTCCGGTCGGCCTGCTCGGCCACCTGGTGTCGATCGGCACCCTGGCGGCGTTCGTGACGGTCTGCATCGGCGTGCTGGTGCTGCGCCAGACGCGCCCCGACCTGCCGCGCCCGTTCCGAGCACCGTGGCCATGGTTCACCTGCATTGCCGGGGCCCTGGTGTGCGGCTTGATGATGGTATCGCTCGGGCCCGCGACCTGGGTGCGACTGGTGGTGTGGACCGTGATCGGTGCGCTCGTCTACGTACTGTACGGCTACCAGCACAGCTGCCTGCGCGAGGGGAGCGCCGCCGCCAGCGCCGCCCGTCCCGCCTGAAGCGCGCGGCTCAAGGCTTCAGCGCTCGCGATCTTCCAGCCGGCGCCGCAGGCGCACGTTGATCATCTCCACCGCCACCGCGAACAGCATCGCGAAATACAGGTAGCCCTTCGGGATCTCGAAGTGCAGGCCTTCGGCAATGAGGGCGACCCCGATCAGCAGCAGGAACGCCAGCGCCAGCATCTTGATGGTCGGGTAGCGCGCGATGAACGCGCTGATCCGAGCCGACACCCACATCATCACCACGATGGCGACCACGATCGCGGCCACCATGATGGGCAGCTCCCGCACCAGTCCCACCGCCGTGAACACCGAATCGAGCGAGAACACGATATCGATGAGCCCGATCTGCACGATCACCGCCAGCAGCTGGCCGCGCAGCCGCGCCCTGCCGGCATCCGCGGGCACCCCCTCGAGCGTCTGGTGGATCTCGAGCACGCTCTTGGCGAGCAGGAACAGGCCGCCGAGCAGCAACACCACATCCCGCCCCGAGAAGCTCACACCCGCGACCCGCAGCCACGGTTGCACCAGGTGCGTGAGCCACACGATCGAGAACAACAGCGCGATGCGCGTCACCATCGCCAGCGCCAGCCCGCCCAGGCGTGCCCGGTGCTGCAGCCGCGCCGGCAGCCGCTGTACCAGGATGGAGAGGAAGATGATGTTGTCAATGCCGAGAACGATCTCGAGCAGCGACAGCGTGATGAACGCCAGCCAGAGGTGCGGATCGGTGATCAGCGTACCGGCACTCCGCTACGGCAGGTGATCGAACGCCGCCTTCTTCACCGTCGGGAACACGTGTTCGGCGGTCAGCCCGAAGTCGAGCGCGATGGCGCTGGAGATGTAGATCGAGGAGTAGGTGCCGGCGATGATGCCGATCAACAGCGCCGCGGAGAAGCCCTTGAGCACCGCACCGCCGAGGAACAGCAGCGCCACCACCACGATGGAGGTGACCACCTTGGTCATGATGGTGCGCGACAGGGTCTGATTGATCGACTGGTCGAGCACCACGTCCGGCGGGGAGCGGCGGTTGCCCTCGAAGCGCTCGCGGATCCGGTCGAACACCACCACCGTGTCGTTCAGCGAGTAACCGATCACGGCGAGAATCGCCGCCACCACCGCCAGGTCGAACGGCATCTGGGTGATCGAGAAGAACCCCAGCACCAGGATCGGGTCGTGCATGACTGCGAGGATCGCGCCGAGCGACAGCCGCCAGGTGTGAAAGCGGAACGCGATGTACAGGAAGATCAGCAGCAGCGTGAAGACCAGCGCCCACATGGCGCTCACCCGCAGCTCGCTCCCCACCTGCGGGCCAACCACATCCAGCTGCGCCACCTGGGCGGCGGCGTCGATGCCGCTGAGCGCCGTCTCGAGGCGGGCGCGAATCTCGGTGGCCGTCTGCTTCGGATCCGGCGGCAGGCGGATGGCGATGTCGCGCGAGGAGCCGAAGTTCTGTACCTGCGGCTCGTGGAAGCCCGCGGCGCCGAGCCGGGTACGCACCTCATCGACGTTGGCGGCGTGCGTGAACCTGACCTCGGCGCTGACGCCGCCGGTGAAGTCGATGGTCAGATTCACGGCGCGCGTGAAGAAGGACGCCAGCGACACGATCATGAGCACGGCCGACAGCGTGTACCACACCTTGCGCGTGGCCATGAACGGATAGCTGGTCTGATGGCTGAAAAATTCCACGTGTGGTCCTTGCGGCTTGCGGTCCTGAGGCGCTTACGTCAGATTGACAGGCGCGCGATCTTGCGCCGCCCGCCGTACATGAGCGTGAGGAGCGCGCGGCTGCCCATGAGCGAGGTGAACATCGAGGTCGCGATGCCGAGGGTGAGCACGATGGCGAAGCCGCGGATCGGCCCGGTGCCGAACACCCACAGCACCAGGCCTGCGATCAGCGTGGTGATGTTGGAATCCGCGATCGCCGAGAAGGCCTTCTCGAAGCCGGCACGGATCGCCGCCTGCGGCGACACGCCCTTGCGGATCTCCTCGCGGATGCGCTCGTAGATCAGCACGTTGGCGTCCACCGCCATGCCGACGGTGAGGATGATGCCGGCGATACCCGGGAGCGACAGCGAGGCGCGCATCATCGACAGCAGCGCGGTGAGCAGCACGACGTTGGCGAGCAGCACCAGATCGGCCACCAGGCCGAAGGTCTTGTAGTAGATCGCCATGAACAGAAACACGCCCGCCATGCCCACGATCAGCGCCGTGACGCCCTTGTCGATGTTGTCGCGCCCGAGGCTCGGTCCCACGGCGCGCTCCTCGATCGCATAGATCACCGTCGCCAGCGAGCCCGAGCGCAGCAGCAGCGCCAGCTCGCGCGCCTCGCCGGCGGCCAGCCCGGTGATCTGGAAGTTGTTGCTGAACACGCCGCGGATGGTGGCGTCGTTGATGACCTCCTCGTCGGTCACATCGCGGGTCACTTTCCTGCCGTTGACCTCGCTGACCTCGCGACGCTTCTCGATCAGCACCACCGCCATGCGCTTGTTGAGGTTCGCCCGCGTGGTTTTCAGCATGCTCTCGCCGGCGCGCGCGTCGAGCTTGATGTTCACCGCCGGACCTTCCTGCGACTGCCCGGTGGTGGCGTTGGTGAGCTGATCCCCGGTGGCGATCACCTCGCGCTTCAGCAGCACCGGGCGACCGAAGCGCGTGTGGGTGTAGAGCTTGGAGCCGAGCGGCGCCCTGCCGCTCTGCATCGCCTCGAAGGCGTTGTTCTGCATGTCCTCGAGACGGAACTCCAGGGTCGCCACCCGCCCCAGGATGTCCTTCACTTCGGCCGAGTTCTGCACGCCCGGCAGCTGCACGTTGATGCGGTCGATCCCCTGGCGCTGCACGATCGGCTCGGACACGCCGAGCTCGTTCACGCGGTTGCGCAGCGTGGTGATGTTCTGCTGGATGGCGTAGTCCTGGCGCTCGCGGATCTGCGCCGGCGTCAGGACCCCGGTGATGGCCGAGCCGCTGGCCAGACTCTGTGTGGTGACGGTGAGCCCGGCGAGCGGCTGAGTGAGGGCGCTGCGCGCGGCATTGACGTCGGCCTCGGGCGGCAGCACCACCCGCACGGCGTTGGGCCGCTCACTCCCCACCGCGACCGTGGCCACCTCCTTCAGCGCAATGTTGCCGGCGGCGAGCGCGCGCCGCG
>WNGI01004735.1_pt1 | contig 18506 bp, 17 predicted proteins | sample 5400621 | NCBI WGS metagenome assembly WNGI01 (sample SAMN13153374, study PRJNA577476) | soil metagenome | isolation source: 20 cm soil or saprolite under Garry oak tree replicate 1 | place: USA:California | collected 2016-06-15
GCCGTCGGTACTCCAGCATTGATATTGGAATCCATGTCCGGTGCTGTTGGTGTTGTCGATGGTAAACCACTGTTTGTCACCTCCGCGCGCTGGCGCAATGTTCGCCCACGAGATGCCACCGTTTAGCGAGCGCCACATGTCGTCGAAAAACGTTTCCAGCAGGCTGAGATAAAAAAACTTTCCACTGCTATCCGCGTTCAACACTGGATCACTGCGGAAAACGTTGTTTTCGAGAATGCCAGGAAACCTCCATGACGTACCGCGGTTGCTGGTATAGGCCCAGCCAGCCTGCCGAAAATTGGAACTTATGCTGTTGAACTGGCGCCAGCCAATCGACATCTTATTGGGGTTGGTGGGGTCGACACAGATCGACGGCTCATTCGCTGCATCACCGGTAATGTTCTGCCCGTTGCCATTCACGTTCACCTGATGACTTGTGAATGCGTCAAACTGCGAGACCATGCGCGACGAAACGCCCGTTCCCCAATAAAACGCAGGCGGATTCTCGAGTTTCTCCAGCGGCTCTTTCGGGAACGGCTTGCGCGGCACAGCCTGGCCCAATGCGAAAGGAACCAACCACAGCGCCAGCAGACAAGCGAAAAAGCCAGTCTTACCGAACGGAGAACGGATCATCACAGGAGAGCCGCCCAGTTTAGGTGGACCATTCTTATCACACAAGTCCAAAAGCCGGAACCCTGAGGCTCTGGGTAGTATTGGTCAACTCGCGAATGCTTTCGGAGTCAATTGTCAGGTCGCCAGCTCGTTCTCGTAATCGACTGACAATATCCGAACACTTCCGAGCGTCTGGCCGTGAGCGCTCGCGTGTTCGTCAAGTGCGCCCGCGATGCTGGTAGAATTATTGGCCGCTGGTGTACAAGATTACTTTGCCGTCCCTGATTTCTCCGTCCGTTACGCCATACTCGTTGGCATATTTGATAATGTAACTTCGCAGTGATTGTCCGATTCCGAGTAATCGCCGATCCAGCAGATCATTGGGCAAACTGTGGCCGTTGATCGTCACCTCGCCCAGTTGCACGTTGTTAACGTTGGTTTCCGGCGGCGCTGCCACCGTGACAGTGGCATTCAAATACTGATCGCCCAGACCAAATGCATCGCGAAATGGAACCTTCAGTCGTTCCAACGGAATGGACAACTGGACCTGCCCGACACTTCCGTCGATGCGAACAAAGGCCATGCCACGCGATTTTCGATTGGCGGCGATCAGCGCATTAATCTCTCCGGCGGTGAACTCCGCTCCGGTTCTCTCGTGAGCGCGCGCCGCTGACTTGATCGTATCCAAGCGTTCGCGCACCGTAGCGCTTGTCGCGCTTGGAGTGGCCACGCTTGTTTCCCCAGGTGTGACAACGCTGGTTTCGCTGGGCGCAGTAGCTTCAGGGATCGGTGCAGGTTTATCGGAAAGATAGATGTGACGGAGACTCCAATAACTTCCGCCAACACCTACTACGACAAGTAAAATCCCCAATGCGATGAGAATCAGGCAACCTTTTGCGAAACAGCCCTTTCCTCGTTTTGGCGGCGGCTCAACCCCGGTGTTCATTTTTCTGATTCTATGTGGATCTTGGGCTGCGCAACAACCAGCTTCTCATACAGCCTGTGCAATGCTTCGCAGAGCATCTGCGTCCAGCTTAGGACCGGCATAAAGTGATGTCACATGAATATGTATAGTTTGACCGGCGCGGCCTACCAGCTGTTTGTGCCGCGTCAAAAGAACGGGACCCTATGATGAATTCATGAGAGGGTTGGCAGGCTCAGGAAGGTGCGTCATTATTGTAGAAAGCGATAACAAAAGTGATGACGATGGTCGCGTTTGCAGTCGGATTGTTGGGAATCCCTGACATTCTGGCTCAGCGCGATTACGATGCGAAAACGGTTGAAACGCTCGGGGGCAAAGTTTTGTCCATCGAAAAAACCACGCCTGCAAAAAAACGAGGCTACTGGGTTGATCTAATGGTGCAGACTGAGAAGGAAACAATCGCGGTGCAGCTCGGCCCGGCCTGGGTACATCGACAAGCAGACGCCGCGCATCGAAGCCAATGACACAATCACGGTGACTGGTTCACGTCTCACGATGGATGGAAGATCGGCCATCATTGCTGCGGACATCAATAAGGGAAACGAAGTTTTGAAGCTCCGCGTCGATAACGGCATTCCCGTCTGGCCGCGTCGACATTGAGGATAGTAGCGAGCAACGCCATCGTTCATTATTCACGAGACGGAATCGACGCTTGTCGTGCGCTGCTTCGGTCGATGAACCGCGCCAAGTCTTTCGTGACACGCCGGACCTCTGCTTTCGCCAGTTCGAAGATTGCACTGTTCCGTTTATGCGCGGGCAGGCCGGCAACAGCGTGCTCGTGGAAGTGGAGAAATCTGCGGGGCTGCGTCCATGGACGATTGGCTCACGTTCATCTGCTCTAATTGCGCCCGCAGAACGCGACGGATGAGGCGAATACTGGCAGAACCGGTATGACGCCGTCCGTCGTTGACGGTCTCCAGCACTTACTGATCCAAATCGTACACTTCTATGAGAGCAACGCCGGTGGTATTGTTTACGCCACGCACGATCGCGGTGTAGTTACCCGCTGGCAGCTCTGCGATGATTGTCGACTCCCTCCCGTCTGCCGGCGCCAGCCCACTGGCGATGATATCGCGGACTTGGTTTGTCGTGATAATTCCGCCGATTATCATATGCTGCTAGTTATCATTGCTAGCGATTAGTGTCCCGGTGCTGTCGTGCAGCTCCAATGTCGGATTATTCAATGCATTGGGAACTCCATATTGAGTAAGCTCTGGCCCAATCGCACGCACAATCACTCTCTTTGAGGCAGGTCCCTGAACAATGAAGCCTCCGATCATCACGTTATCGCCCGTCTGCACAAAGCTGCGAGTGCTAACGTTGGCTAAAATTGAGTTAGTCTCAGTGCTAAGGTCGTACACTTCTGCTAGAGCAACTCCAGTCATGTTATTTACGCCTCGTACAATCGCCGTGTAGTTGCCCGCTGGCAGGTCTGCTATGATTGCCGACTCTCTTCCGTCCGTCGGGGCCAGCCCGCTGGCCACGATATCGCGGACTTGATTGTTGTGGATGATGCCGCCAATTATCGTGTGCTGCCAGTTATCATTGCTAGCTATTAGCGCCCCGATTCTGTCGTGCAGCTCCAATGTCGGATTATTCAGTGCATTCGGAACCCCATATTGAGTAAGCTCTGGGCCGATCGCACGCACAATCACCCTCTTTGATTCCGTCCCTTGAACAATGAAGCCTCCAATCATCACGTCGTCGCCCCTCTTTGATTCCGTCCCTTGAACAATGAAGCCTCCAATCATCACGTCGTCGCCCGTCTGCACAAAGCTGCGAGTGCTAATGTTGGCTAAAATTGTGGCTACTCCGCCATACTCAAATGCGCCAACGTCCGGAACACCCACACGGCTATACCCGCGCTGGTCCTCGGGGCGGCGCAGCAGGATCACCACGGTCGATCGCCGGGCTGCCGGCTTGCAGAGCATGGGTTAAAGTTAGGCCTCCGTTATTCGCTAGAGGGCTTAGAAGCGGATCGATTGGAGCGGCCGGGGTGCCAATTTGGTCTGTAGGTTGCGAACTGCTGACAGCGTCAGCATTGTTACCAACGATATTGTAGCCCATCGACTGGAGTCCGCCCTCGCCTGTAACATCCGGTCCAGTAGGAGCACTGTTAAGCGCTATGATACTGCTGTCACTTCTCGTAGGCGCAGAGCTATAAATCCCGCCACCGAATGCACCGTTTTCGCCTGATGCAGAATTATACACAATGGTACTGCTCGTAATTTGAAGATTGCCACCATTCGAAATTCCACCGCCATACATCGTAGCTAAACCAGTTGCGCCCACTGAATTGCCGGTGACGGTGCAATTAGACATAGTCATGGATCCACTGTTTAAAATGCCGCCGCCGCCGCTGCGTTCGATACGCTGGGCCACGCGATGCAACATCTGGACGAATTCAACCGGATAGCGCCCGACCGTTGTCTCACCGCTTAACATGACCGCGTCGGCTTGTTCAAAAACAGCGTTCGCCACGTCGGTAATTTCGGCGCGCGTCGGAATCGGGTTAGTGATCATCGACTCGAGCATGTGCGTCGCCACCACCACTGGTTTGCCCGAGCGGATGCAGTGTTTCACTATCCGACGCTGAATAATAGGCAGCTCCTCCATCGGGATTTCGATGCCCAGATCGCCGCGCGCGCGATCATGACCGCATCGGCGGCGGCAATCATTTCATCGATTTGTCTTACCGCCGATTGGTCTTCAATCTTGACCACGATCAAGGCTTTGCTCTTCTTCCGCGCAAAAAAATTCCGGAGCTCATCGAGATCGCTCTTCTGCCGTGCGAAACTCAGCCCGACAAAATCTACACCGAGCTGGACGCCAAGCTTAAGGTGAACAATGTCCTTCTTCGTCAAAGGTGGCAGATTCACGTGCACACCCGGTAGATTGATGTGGCGGCGCGACCCGAGTTTCCCAGGAGTCATCACTTTGCATCGAACCCGACTCTTTCCCTGGTCGATCACAAGAAGTTTAATCAGGCCGTTATCGACCAGGACCGTGTCGCCTACCGACACGTCGCTCACGAATCCATCAAAATTAACGGCAACCGAATATTTCTCTTTCGGCTTCGCGCCGCCCACGGTGAACTCGAGAATATCTCCGCGCTTCAGATCCAGGTCCGTTTTGAGATCACCGGTGCGAATCGCCGGCCCTTGCGCGTCGAGCAAAATTGCGATCGGCCGCCCGGTTTTCCCAGCGAGCTGGCGAATGCGCGGCACCATCACGCGCACCCAGCCGTGTTCGGCATGGCTCATATTGAACCGGAAAACGTCCGCCCCTTTTTGAATCAATTGATCCAACGTCTCCGCTTTCTCGGTGGCCGGGCCTAGGGGTGCAAATGATCTTTGTCTTCCGCATCGGGGTCAATTTACCAACGGTTTGATGAGCGGTTTGTAGATCAAGCCAAACCCACAAAAATCCTTACCAACCGAAAGCGGCGTATTCGTGGATCGCACATCTCTGTTGAACGAGAATGACTCGACCCCGGGATTCTGGGCGCGCCATTCGTCGAGTGCACGTTTCACGCCTCCCTTCCGTGTGACATCAAAACTCACGGCGAACTCGCTCGTATCATGGAGCACGATCAGTCCGCTGGGAGCGAGCTCCGGATACCAATAATCGAGCTCCTCGCGTGTGGCACCGTATTCATGCGAGCTGTCGATAAATACTAACTCGGGCGCACCGCCGAGATATTCACAGGCGAGCGTTCCCGAGGACGGATCAACCGAGCTGCGATGTTCGACGTGGACCACTTCCATCAGCCCCGCGCGCCCAAGCCAGTTTCGCGTATACTCACAAAGCGATTCGCCAATCTCTAGAGTGAAAAGTGCATGCCGCGCACCCATTTTCCGCAGATAAAAGCCGAGTAGCAGCGCCGAGTAACCGGAGTGCGTTCCCAGCTGGACGATGCGCCGGACGATGTTGCCCATGACAAAGCCCTGGAGAAACGACATCAGTAGCACGGCGCATTCGCCGACCAGGTTTTCGCGGCTGGTCTCGGCGAACCAGTCGCGCATGAGTTGCCACTCATTCTCAGAGAGAAGTGCGTAGATCGGCGGCAAATAATCGCTGCCCAGCAGACGGTGCCACCAAAATCGCGGCTCGCCCGACGCTGAGAAAGCGAGCGAGCGTTGTTTATTTTTCGAGTCACTCATCTTGTCGTCCTCAGGGGAAAGTTAAGCGAAAGATTCAGATTCTGGGTCGAGAGTGCAGATGGTTTTTGTTTTCCGCATGCGAGAAATGGAATTATCGCGCGCAGCTCATGCGCCAAAAAGCGTCGGCCACGATGGGTGGGTTTGGACGACGCCATCGCCGGCTGCACTGAATTCGAGCTTCCCGCCACTTTTCCAGCGCGGCGGCCAGGCAAAATCGAATCCAGGCGGGTTGAGGGAAAAATTTGGGCTATAAAATGGATCGCACAGCAACTCGGCGCCCCATTTTTGCTGCATGTAAGTAGCCTCGCGAAAAAACTGTTCTTGTTGAGCAGGCGTGGAAGGATCTCCGCGCGAAGAGGATTCGCGATGAATCAAGTTTGCATAGGGTGTCCAAACAATCTCAAATCCACGTTTGCGCAGTTCGAGGCAAAGATCGACATCGTTGAAACTGATTCCGAGGTGCGCCTCATCGAATCGGCCTGCCTCCTCGAAAACGCGTTTGCGGACAAGCATGCACGCGGCCGTAACCACTGAATAGTTCTGCTGAAGCCATGCACGATTGAAATAGCCGGGGTGGCCGCGCGGAATACCCCGGTAAGCAACGCCCGCGACGCCACCCAGACCGACAATTACGCCGCCGTGCTGGAGCGTCCCGTTCGGATACCATAATCTCGCACCGACTGCGCCCACCTCCGGACGCGCGATTTGACTGACCATTTCCGTCAACCAGCCACGTTCCTCCGCTTCAACGTCATCATTCATGAACGCGAGGACCGCGCCAGAGGCTTCCGCGGCGCCGTGATTACTGAGCCGACTGAAGTTAAACTGGCCGGCGTCGCGCAAGACACGGGCAATTTTTCCCTCTTCCAGCACGCGCAAAAACTCCAGCGTCTTGGTTTCGCTCGATCCATTATCGACAATAACAATTTCAACGCAGGGATAATCCGTTCGCTCGCGAATGCTTTTGGTGCACCGCTCGAGCAACGCGACGTTGTCGCGAGTCGGAATCACGATCGAAATCAGCGGCGCCGGATCCGGCCTTTCGTAAATAACTCGGTGTGATTCCGGATTCTCCGGACATGGCACAACGCGCGCCTTCACACCGCGCCGTTTCAGAGAATCTGCGATGGCTCGCCGAGCTGCTTCTTTCGCATATGGTTTTGCGTCGGGGATCGCGGCGAGGCTGCCCTCGGCCATCCGCCAGTGATAGAGAATGCGCGGAATGTGCCGCACTTGATCTGCTAGAAGCTTCTTGACGCAACGCAGCGCTAGATCGTAATCCTGCGAGCCTTCATAGCCCTCGCGAAAACCACCGATCTCGCGCAGAAGCGACGTTCGATAGACTCCGAGATGATTGATGTAATTTTGTCCGAGGAAAAGTTGAGGATTCCAATCCGTCTTGAAGAACGGGTTTGAACGCGCGCCGTGATTGTCAATTTTGTCTTCGTCGGAATAGATGAGGCCGGCTTCTGGATGCGCTATGATTTCCAGTGCGACAAAAGCGAGCGCGTTTTCGGCTAACACATCATCTTGATCGAGCAACGCGCACCATTCGCCGGTAGCCAGCGCTAACGTGGAGTTGGAACAGGCCGAGATATGGCGATTCTCTTCGCGCAAGATGAGCTTGATTCTCGAATCGCTACCCGCGACTCGCTCCAAAAATGGACGAACTACGGGATTCGTGGACGCGTCGTCCGCGATGCAAAGCTCCCAGCGCTCGTAAATCTGGCGTCTTACCGAATCGACCGCTCCATCGAGAAGTCTGAGATCGGGATTGTAAACCGGCAGCAAGACTGAGATGAGCGGGTGGCATTGCAATCGCCGAACCCGGCGGCGCAGATTGATTCGATCGGTTGCGCTGGCGTTATCGAAAGCGGCAATCCAGCGTTCGTAATTCGATTGCGCCGAGGCGGGCGGCATCACTTTGGGCCGGCTCGCCTGTTCGAGCAACGCTGCGAAACGCGCAGTGAAGCGACCGAGCGTGAAGTGATGTTCGAACGTGCGCCGCGCTGCGACACCCAATTGCCCAACGAATAAACGGTCGCGTGTGCAGCGCGCGATTGCATCGGCTAAAGCTTGCGGATTTTCTGGTGGCACCAACAAGCCGTTCAACTCATCGTGAATCCATTCACCGATGCCGCCGACGTCCGCGCTGATAATCGCTTTTCCCAGACCTGCCGCTTCAATGATCGAGATCGGCATTGTTTCGTCGCGCGATGGACAAATGAGAGTGTGTGCCGCGGACAACAGTGAAAGTGCTTCGTCGTGCTCGAGCGCTTCGATCAATTCCACGTTCTCCAGTTGTGAGGAGTGATGACGAACCTCTTCGAAGAATAGTCGATCCAAAATTCGGCCGGCGAGTTTGAACGAGGCTTTCGTCTGCGTCGCACGGTCAAGTTTTCCAATCGCTTCAACAAGAAGGTCCTGTCCTTTGCGCGGTTCGAAACTCCCCAGCACGACAAAAGAAAGCGATGCGCTATTTATCTCGGGCGCCCCATTTTTCGGTTCAGGAATGCCGTAGGGCACCACTTCAATCCTCGTTCGCGAAGCGCTCGCGAGAACGCTCGCCGTTTTTCGGGTCGGCGCCACAATCAACTGCGCCATTTGCAGTGCGTCCCGCACTTGAGAAATCTGCTTGATAAACCGGACGGCCACGAGCGTCTCGTGCAGATACCAGACCAGTGGCACATTCTCGCCATGCGCAGCCTCGACGGCCGGCCAGGTCGTAATGGTGTTGGCAACGACGACGTTAGATTCGCGGCAGAGAGCGCGCAGTTTTTCCCGGTTCGGATCAATCAGAAGCGCAGGATCGATTTCGACACGAACGTCGGCATTTTTCAGCAGGTCGCAAATTGGTCCGTGCTCCGGCGCGGCGACCAGAGGCTGCCATCCATTTTCTTTGAGCCAGCGTCCGAGGTAAAATAAGGCAAACGGCGCACCGCTGGGCGTCATCTCGTGTGAGACAAGTAAAATACGGCGCGAATCCATTGTGCGCTCAGCGACTCGATCCAACAGCTTCGCTTGCTTGCACGGACGTCACGGCCGTTTGCCGCTGCGATTGAGCCGACGAAATTGCTTCCTCCACCAATTTCAGGAAATCTTCGCCAAAGCGATCGAGCGTAAAATATTTCTCGTAAGCTTTGCGCGAATTTCTCCCCAACTTCTCGAGCAGTCCTGGTTCCCGAACAAGGCGCTCGATACCCCTGGCCAAGCGCTCAGCGTCGCCCGGTTTAAATAACAAACCATCCTCTTCGGAAACCAGCTTTTCTCCCACCGCGCCGACGCTGGTGCTGAGGATGGCCTTCGCCAGAGCCATACCTTCGATAAGTGTGATTGGCCCTGTTTCGTCCCACGACGCAGAAACCATCACGTCCGCGTCTCGGATTAATGCGAGGGCATCATCGTGAGCGACATAACTGCGAAAGGTCAGGGAGGAACACGCCGCGGCCATGGCAGCTTCTATTTCCCTGGTAATTTTCAGATCATTCGGACGTCCGACGATTTGAAAATAAGCTCTCTCCAAAACATTTTGCGGAAGTTTGCGCAACGCCTCCAGGAAGATTTCCTGCCCTTTGCGATGTTCAATGGTACCGAGCAAAAGAAATCGTAGCGGTCCAGCTGCGCGCGCTCGCGGCAGCCCGAATTTGGGCGCCACATCAGGAATACCGTAGAGCAGCCGGCGGATCGGGCGGCTGGCAAAGGGCTGGTAAATCGAGGAGCTATGCTTATCGGGCGTCACGATGAGCTCGGCGAGGCCGACAGTGGTGCGCAATTTTGCGTCGCGACGCAGGTAATGCTCGCCCACTAGGCCCTCGTGAATCCACCAGATGTGGGGAATGGCTCGCCGCTGCGCTGCGCCGATGGCAGGCGCGCCAAAAATTGTGCTCGCCACCAAACAATCAAAACTGCGCGCAAAGCTGGTGAATGATTCGTGGCCCGTTGCCACAAGCGGATCCACAATCAGGGGAATGCCTGCTTCGACGAATTTTTCCCGCAGCGGGCCGTCTTCTGGCGACATGACGACCACAAAAACGCCGTGCTCCTGGCACCACTTGGCCGCGTGCAACAAAATAATCGGCGCGCCGCTCCAGCTCAGATCGTGCGAAACGAAAAGGAGATCGCGTGAAGACGTGTGCGCGGGGGAGAATTCCGGCGCGAACATTCGAATCGGCGTCGGTGAATCGGCATAAAGCCAGTCGCGCATATTCTCGGGGTAATAGGGATCGCGGCAGGTAAAATCGGCCCAGCGTTTGAGCAGGAAAATGGAAGATTTATCGCGCGGCAACGCTTTCGCCTTCTCTCCGCTGCTGCCGATCGAGACATTCCCGCGGTGGATCATTGTCACGAACGGCGTGTAAACGCAGCGCATGCCATCCTGGCGAATTTTGAAACAAAGATCGGTATCCGAGTGCGAGATCGGCGTGTTCGTTTCATCAAATTCACCCAAGCGGAAAAAATCTTCTCGCCGCATCGCCAGACACGCGCCCGAGAGCACGGAGACATTCCGCATCGATTGCACCAAATTGAAATAGTCCACCGAATCTGCGTTCCACTGATGAAAAGCCGTGCCGATAAGGCCGCGCACTCCCATGACCAGTCCGGCGTGCTGAATTTTTCCATTCCCGTAAATCATTTTCGGCGCCACGGCGCCCACTTCCGGGTTTTCCAGAGGTTCAATCAAATTTTGTATCCAATCCCGCTGCCCACTCTCCACGTCGTCATTAAAAAAAATGAAACGTTCACCGCTGGCGGCACGCGCGCCTCGATTGCATTTCGCAGAAAAATTAAATGGCTGATCGAAAGCAACGAAGCGCACGTTTGCCCCAACAGGCAGTTTTTTTGAAACGGCTGCGATGAGCGCGCTGTTCGTGACGAGCACAATTTCCGACGCCGGATATTCGGTTCGTTGCGATAATTCCCGCAGGCAAGCTTCCGCACGGGAAGCCGAATCAGTCGGAATGATAATAGAAACGCGCGGCCAGTTTGTCATTTTCATCCGCGCGCGGTTGGCTGTCGGATATTCCAGCACCTCGGCGTTCAACCCACGCCGTTGCATTGCATCCCGCAACGCCGCCAGGTTTGTTTGCCGCGCTTCTGGTTTGCCGCCCAGATTTCCCGAGGCGGCATGTTCCCGCCAATGATAAAGCACGTGGGGAATATACTGGATGGCCCCCGCGCGTTCGGTGGCCCGCAAAGCAAAATCGTAGTCTTGTGATAAATCGAATTCTTTTCGAAAACCGCCCACAATCGCAATCAGATCCCGCCGGTAGGCGGTTAAATGGCCGAGATACATGAACGATTGCAAAAGCTCAGGGCTCCATTCTGGTTTGAAGAATGGGGAGTGCCGCATCCCTTTCTCGCTCCATCGGTCTTCGTCGCTGTAAAAGATTTGCGTGTCCGGGGATTCGCGAATCGCCTTCGCCAGTTCATAAAGCGCAAACGGCGCGAGCAAATCGTCATGATCGACGCAGGCCATAAAATCGCCAGTAGCAAGCTCGAGTGCGCGATTTGTATTTTCTGCGATGCCGAGATTCCGCGGCGAATACAGGATGTGAAATCGCTCCTCCCGCGCTTCCCAGCGTTTCAGTACCTCCAGTGTCTCAGAATTATCGGACCCGCCATCGACCAAGCAAACTTCCCAATTATCATAGGTTTGCCCACAGACAGAGGCCAGCATCTCGTCGAGAAAGTTCGGCGGCGTGTTGTGAACCGGCAGGAGCAAGCTGACTTTCGGACGGCTCACCCAGCTCCGCACTACGCGCCGCTGCTCATCAAGCCCATCTGCGTCGGGTTCGCGCTCGCGAAACCATGCCGCGTAACGCTCCACCGGATCGGCAACTGGCGGCGGCGCACCTTGTTTGGATGGCGCAGCTTTCGTCCTCGGCAGAAATATTCGCCGGAAATTGCGCGGAAGGCGCCGAAGCTCGCGCACGATTTTTTCTGGAATCGGGCGCTTTACCTTCGGTTCCCTTAGGGTTTTTTTCTGCTCTTTGATCTGCTGCTTTAGGTCCCGAACTTCCCATCGAAGCGCCATCAGTTGTTCCGCTTGCGCATCCATGATTTCCTGCGCCTTTTCACGATCGCGGTGCAGCGAGTCGAATTTGTTTTGCCAATCTGAAATGACGCGCAGCTGATAATCCATAATCTCCTGCGCTTTCCATCGGTCGCCGAGAACGGAGTCCAACCAGATTTGCCGGCTCTGAAACCCAGCGGTCTCTAGCTCGGCGCGCGCGACCCGCGCCTGCGCGTCGATCCTCTCAGCCGCTAAATAATAGATTTCCGCAAATACGGAATCACCGCTAAAAAGCTGTGTCTGCAAAAGCGATTCGGTTTTTGGCGGCTTGCCCGCCAGTGCAACGCCTAGGCCGATTCCCTCGTGAAACTCTGTGTGCGAGCGTTGAGAAATGAATTCCGTCCACGCCCTGAGCGGAGCGTCGTCACGCTCAAGGCCGAGCCCATGCAGTACAACAATCGCGTCCGATTCGAGCTTTGATTTCCACGCGGCCAACTCTTTGCGAATGATTGATCCGGAATCGCAATCGTCAATCAGCAAAAGATTGACATCGTTATTCGCAAAGTTTTTCGCCAGATCAGCCGGCTCGCCTGCCAGGAATTGAGCTGCTTCACCGTAGAACTCTTCACCGTAGGCTCGACCCGCCTGCCAGATCGCATCGTCGCTTTCTTGACCTTCCTGGCGATGGATCGCGACGCTTCGGCAATTAATTCGCTTTTCGCGAGCGGCCTGACAGAGAGTAAAGAATGCTTCCCCTTCACCGAATCCGATCGTCACGATCAATTTCGGTTTTTCGATCGCCACCAGGTCGTAAAGCAAAGGCAGGTAGAATCGGATCGGCCCGCCGCCATAAAACTTCGGCATGAACTCATGTAGACTGGGCAATTCTGACAGCATCAGTGAGCGCTCGGTCACGAAGCGAAGTTTACCGTGACCGCGAACCGCGCCAAGCTCCCGGCCTGACTTTTTTTGAGCACTGGCTATCATTAGTGACGCCTAACGGGCCGGACATAACATTCGCCGCGATGCATCCCAGTTCCTTGGATAAAATGGCCGCCTTCCGCCGCCAGCATCTGGAGGCGCGACTGAGCGAGCCGCTGGTCATTGTCGATCTAGGCAGCCACGACATTAACGGCTCCTACCGGCCGCTTTTCGCTGAACCGGCTTGGCATTACAAAGGAGTTGATCTCGCCATTGGCGAAAATGTCGATCTCGTTTTGAAGAATCCGTACGACTGGCGCGAAATCGCCACGGCCAGCATCGACGTAGTCATTTCCGGCCAGGCTTTCGAGCACATTGAATTCTTTTGGGAGACGATGCGTGAGATCGCGCGCGTGCTGAAGCCAGCCGGCCTCTGCTGTATCATTGCGCCCTCCAGCGGACCGGAACATCGCTTTCCGATCGATTGCTGGCGTTTTTATCCGGACGGGCTGCGCGCCATGGCACGGTACGCTGGACTCGAGGTGCTCGAAGCGAGCACGCAATGGCAGGAGTTGGAGCAATACGATTCGGAGAGCAACAAATGGCACGACTCCGTTCTCGTCGCGCGAAAAACCAATTCTGAGCGAGAGGGATCGTGAACGCAGCTCCGTTTGACGCCTCGAGTTTGCCTTCAAATAACTTCCGGCCTCGCATCTACGGCGTGGGCGCGTGGACGGAACACATTTTCTTCGCTTACGATCTCGCGGCCCAGGAGCGCCCCGGCATTTTCGTCGAGCTCGGAACCGATCGCGGCGAGAGTTATTTCGCCTTCTGTCAATCGGTTGCCGAAAATCAAACGAACACACGCTGTTTTGCTGTGGACACTTGGAAAGGAGACGCGCACTCGGGGTTCTATGACGAAACAACTTTCCAACAGGTCGACTCGCATAATCGCACCCATTACCAACTCTTCTCCCACCTCTTGCGCCGAACATTTGACGAGGCGCTCGCTCAGTTCGGCGATGGCAAGATCGATATCCTGCATTTGGATGGTTTGCATTCTGAATCCGCCGTTCGGCACGATTTGGACAACTGGCTGCCCAAAGTTGCGACTGGCGGCCTCGTCTTGTTGCATGACGTAAACGTGCGCGCCCGAGGCTTTGGCGTTTGGAAAGTTTGGGACCAACTCAAACAGCGCGGACGTTCATTCACCTTCAATCACGGACCGGGACTTGGCCTTTGGGAAAAACCGCCGCAGCGCACGTCCGGCTTCGTGAATACCTTTCTTGATCCAAACAGTGAAGCCCGCGGCGCCTTGATTGATTATTACAATGGGAAGTCTCGCGAACTGCAACGTCGGATGGCAGAGGAATGGCAAACCGGCGCTATTCGGCAAAGTCCATCAGCACAGGAAACTGTCATTCAGATTTTCTACACTAGCGACGGCACCCACCGCGAAGTGGACTCGGTCAACGCGCGGATCGGACACGACAGTTGGAAGGATGTTTCCATTACTTTGCCTGCCGGGGCTGGAGCATCGCCATTGCGAATCGATTTCGTAAGCGCGCTCAACGTCATCGACATCGCCTCCATCCGCGTCCTTGGATTAGGCCATGTCCTTTTTCAGGCCGCGGCAACGGCTGAGTTCCATAAAATCAACATCCGTGGCGAGGCCGATCGTCTGCCCCATTCAAAGTTTCTCCGTCTGCAAATTACTGGAATTGATCCGCAGTTATATTTACCGCCGATCTCTTCGAGCGCCGGGAACTGGATCGTCGAAATGCGATTGCGAGTCCACACCGGAATCCCGGGCGATTAAAAGAACGCGGCGCGCCATAGCAAGCGCGCCGCGTTCCGACAACCAGCACTTATTGCAGCCTGCTTTGAGTTTCCCTGGCAAGATCGAGGTGTTTTTGGACCATCTTGGCAGTTGTTTCGGCGAATTCTTTTAGATCGGGATCAGTTGCCTCGTTAGCCTCCTTCTGAAATTCAGCGAGATCTTTCTCGTGATCTTTCACCATCGCATCCATGTAAGCCTTATCTGATTTCCACTCTTCGCTTGGCTCCTTGCTCGGCAGTTTGAAGCCTTTTTTTCTGCAATGGCCTTCAGGTCATTATTGGCCTTTGAGTGATCGGTGACCATTCGCTCGCCAAATTTCTTCACGTCCGCGCTTTGGCCCTTTTCCCTGGCCAATTTTCCCAGCGCGACTTCCATCATTCCGCCTTTGGCCGCGTTTCGCATGAAGGTTTTGTCCTTCGCACTGAGTGAAGCGCTGGAATCTGTCCGACTGGGCGACCGATTTTGGCCGGCTGCGCTCCACGCAAAAGAAAGCGATCCAAGCGCAATCGCCGTGATTGAAACTCGTGAGATGATAGTGAGTCTGTTTTTCATAGATATCTCCTGATTAAATCTGCCGGAGCATCCCGGCATGTCAGGTCGCATCTGCGCGTTTGCCCGGATGTGATTGCGACGAAAACCGCCTCGCAAATCTATTCCATTTTGGGCTCGTACGAACTTTCGAGCATCTGCCTTGGGTGCTTTATCATTGGCGGAGTGGAGATCAAAGCACCGCGTTGTGCGTCACGGCCAAGCCATATGCGCAAGAAGCGGCTCGCCGGGCCGTGCAGGAACACCTCGATCGAGAGGAATTGCCAGCACGGTGGTGCCGAGCCAGGGCGTATATTTACAAACCAAATACTCACTTCCGAAAATCTGGCAGTCACTTTCAATGGCATCGATTTTTGCCTGCGGTTGCGCGAAGCCGGCTACCGCATTGTCTGGACGCCACACGCGGAACTGATTCACCACGAGTCCGCTAGTCGTGGCTTTGACGACAGCACGCCAAAGCAAATTCGGTTCCTAGCGGAAGTCGACTACATGAATTCAAAGTGGGGCGACATATTGCAGCGTGATCCGTTCTACAACCCCGACGTTTCACTAGGCGAAGATCCCTTCACCCTCGCCTTCCCTCCGCGGACGATCAAACCCTGGCAGAGCGCTGGCGGTTAAACTGTGCTCAATTCAGGTCTGGCTGCGTCGATATGCGTAAATCAATCGGAGAGGAAACGGCGGTTGCGGACTACGCGTTCCGTTTCGATGCGCCGCCAGATCGTGTTAGTTTCACGAACCGAATCAAAATCACGGGTTGGCTCTTGCATCGCCGAGGTCTGCCCGTCTATGGAATACCTGCAATTGTCCGCGGAATTCTGCGGCCGCGGTCGATTTTTCGGGCGCGCCGCAAAAGATCACGACCGCTAATCGCGGCCGCTTACCCGGATTTGCCTGATGCAGGGCAAAGCGGTTTTCTTCTGGCGCTCGAACTGCCTGCCGGCCCAAGCCAAGTGACAATCGAGGTCCGAGACCATGAGAACGTCTGGCGAACGAACGTCTGGCGAACGATTTTTGTCACCCAGATCTGGGCGTGGCCTCTTTCCTTTCTCGGTCGGATAGGTCTGCCGCGCGTCGAGCAGTTTCTCGTGACCTATCTCGCGCAATTCTTTCCCGGAAAGGCGCGAAGCATTGCGGCCCCCGCCCGCTCCGAGTCGGTCGCGCGGATCGAGAGCGGCCTTCGTCACGGTAACGTCGAAACGTTCGTGGGCGCGACCAGTTCAATACAGCGCGAAATCAAGACTGTGCATTTATTCGTTACTTCAAAATCGAATTTGTTATCCGCGAAATCGCCGAATTACTTTGCGCCGGCTTCCGTGCTGCGGGTTGTAACGCGCAACTTTTCGTGGATTAAATTCCCGCCGAAAAAACCGAGGAAGGCAAAATCCAAATCGTGGTTACGCCTTATGAGTTCTTTAATTTATTTTTAAGTTATCAGCTCTCCTGGGAAAAGATTCAGCGCCTGACAAGGCATCTTTTTTTGCTAGGCACGGAACAGCCCGAGAGCCACTGGTTTGACAGCAATCTGATCATGGCGCCGTACGCACGCGACATGCTCGACATTCATTTGTCGGGCGTGACTGCATACCGCGCGCGTGGACTGCGCTGTTTCCATTTGCCGCTCGGTTATCATCCACTGCTTGAACAAAGGAAGAAGTCGGCAAACTCCGAAAGAGACGTCGATATCTGCCTTCTGGCTGCGATGACTGACAGACGTGAAGCGTTCATCGCTGCGAACGCCGATTTTTTTGCGGCGCGCAATTGTCACCCTAGGCTGGTTCCAATCGGATTCGCGAAAACGGAAGACACGCGAACTTATTTACCTGCGGCAAAACGCAATGCGCTGCTGCAGCGGACAAAGATCTTGCTGAATGTTCATTACTCAGAGCTGCGCTATTTCGAGTGGCACCGGACGCTGATCGCTCTGGCAAATCGTTCCTGTTTGATTACCGAAACCTGCGAAGGGTTCGAACCCCTTGTCCCAGGTAAACACTTTATCACGGCGAAAGCAGATGATCTAACGACTTGCTGCGAATACTATCTGGAGCACGAAGATGAGCGCCAAGCGATCGCGGAAGCGGCCTATGATTTCATATGTGAACGCTTCACGCAGGAGGGTAATTGCCGCGCATGCTTATAGCAGATAGAGAATGCCTTCCGCGGCATGGACGCGAAGGAACAGTTCGCCCTCGAGTTTGTAGAAACGAACGCGGAAGCGCCGTTAAAAACCGAACCACTGCCGGATGCGTTGACGAAGCGCATTTCGCGAAAACCCATTGCGCTGTTCGTTTCGGCCCTGCGCGATGATCTCTCAAACATGTTTCGCCTAACGAGTCGAAAGCCGGGAACGACTTCCATTAAATCCCCGGATCCAACGGCCATGGCCCAGCGCACCGCGGTTCTCTGTGACATGCGGCGGGGTTACGCCGAGCGGTTTGATTCCCAGGAAAAAGCGCGACAAAAAGGGGAAGTGATTTTCCGGTTGCTCGACACTCCCCGCTTTGATCGCAGCGCGCCGGCGATTTCAGTCATCGTCACGCTTTACAATTATGCGGCCTACATTCCGCAGTGCCTCAAAAGCCTGGAGGACTCTAAGACCGCGGCGATCCCTGGTGGGATCGAGGTAGTGATCGTCAATGACGCCTCGACCGACGATTCCCTGGAACGGGCAATTAGCGCGCAGAAAAACTCGCGTCACCCGGTTCGTATCGTCGACAAACGGTTTAACACCGGACTGGCGGATGCGCGCAACATCGGCCTTGAGCATGCGCGCGCCCCTTATGTTTTCATCCTGGACGCAGACAATATGGTTTTTCCGCGCGCGCTCGAGCAGTTGCACACGGCGATTGTTAACGACAGGTCCGCAGCCGTTTACTCGATGCTCTGCCGTTTTCAGGGCCCTCACAGCAATCGGAACGGACTGCTTTCCTATTTCGATTGGGACCCGCAGATGTTGGTCGAGCGTCCCTACATTGATGCGATGGCATTGTTTAATCGACGGCAACTCATTGAAATCGGCGGCTACGACAACGAGCTGTATAAATTCGGCTGGTTCGGGTGGGAAGACTACGAGTTATGGCTGCGAATTGCGCAAGCAAAATTGCACGTGAGCTTTCTGCCGAACGTTCTTTGTCTCTATTGCCATCACGAGACATCGATGAGCAATGCGACCAATCTTTTCGATCGGGAGCTAGTCACCCATTTGATCAAAAAATATCATGCCCTCGTCGAAGCGTATCCGCCGAAAAACCGAATTCTCGGAGTTGACCGGTTGCGGTTCGAAGAAGCAGTGAGAACAATCCCTGGAAGGGGAAAACGCGCGGACGCTTCCATCTGCGCGGCTGGAATAAGCTGAGATCAATTTAAACTTCGACCGATCCTGCGTGCTAGATTTTACCGTTTATCTTCTTTATCGCTCAGGATCGG
>WNGI01001725.1_pt1 | contig 18504 bp, 14 predicted proteins | sample 5400621 | NCBI WGS metagenome assembly WNGI01 (sample SAMN13153374, study PRJNA577476) | soil metagenome | isolation source: 20 cm soil or saprolite under Garry oak tree replicate 1 | place: USA:California | collected 2016-06-15
AACGCGCTCTCCGGGTGGCTCACCTACGCGCCACACGATCCGCTCAACAACCTCGCTGCAGGCTGGCATGTCTACAACTTCAACACGTGCAACACGATCTCCTGCTTCGAGAGCACCGTCGCGCCGGTCGCCGCCCAGCTGCCGGTCATCGCCTCGGAGATCGGTGTCAACGACTGCGACGCGACCTTCATGAATGCCCTGATGAACTGGCTGGATGCGCACCAGATGAGCTATCTCGGCTGGACCTGGAACATCTGGGGTGCCGACTGCTCGAGCTTCGGGCTGATCAGCGACTATGCCGGAACGCCGACCACGTATGGCCAGGTGTACAAGGCACACCTAGGCGCGCCCTGATGGACCATGAGCGCGGAGGCCCGGGGCGACCCCATTAAGAAGGGTTAGGGCACCTCGTTGAGGCGACGGCGGGCGCCGCGCGCGTCGTCGGGCGGGCCTGGTCGACGCACACGTATCTAGGACGAAGGTCAATGAGCCGGCCTACATCCTTTCAATGAGGGCCCGATAGCGTCGTCGACGTGCGGCCCTACCTGAGCTCGGCGCGTCGCTATCGCTGGTGTCTCGTGGCGATCCTGGCTCTGGTCTGGGGCACTGGGCTCATCGCCGCCTACGTGGAGTACAAGACGACGTTCGAGGCCAGGGCGACGATCTGGGTCGTGCGAGCCTCCTCTGACCTTACGGCGCCGAACCCGGACGATCCGAGCATCCCGCTCGTCCAGACGGCTGCCTCGCAGCAGGTTGATCTGCTGAACCAGCTTCTTCAGACGAGGAGCTTCGTCACCGACGTGGTCTCGCGGACTTCGCTGGCCCCAACCCTGGCGGCAACGGACAAACCAGGCGGGCTACTCGATGATGTCCGCAAGCACTTCAAGGTCGCTCCGCTCGGTACGAACATGCTCAGCGTCTCGTACGCCGGGCGCGATCCGGTGGTGGCGGCCGAGCTGGTCAAGGCAGCGCTCGATGTCCGCGGCGAGCGATTGGCCCAGACGCGAATCCAGGCGACGACCGCGCTCAGCGCCCTCTATTCACGCCAATTCGATCTGGCGCAGGCGCGCGTAGCGGACGCGAGGAAAAAGCTGGAGGCCTTCGACTCGAGTCACCCGTCGCCGCTATCAGACCTCGACCAGCATGAGCGAGCCCAGCTCCAAATCACGCTGGACTTTGCGCAGGTCGGAGTGAGCGACCTGCAGGGCCGTATGGACAGAGCGGTGCTCGCGCCGACCCTCCTCGACATCAGCGGCGTGGAGTTCCAGGTCGTGGATCAGCCGCGCGCGGAGACCTCCCCGTCAGGTGGGACCAAGCCTGCCCTATCGCTCGCACTCGTAGCGTTCGGATGCGGCGCCGCGCTCGCGGCTCTGCTGATCATCGCGGGGACGCTCCTCGCCAACCACGTCGGAGAACCTGCGGATGTCGAACGGCTCGCGCCGGCCACGCATTTTGCCTCAGTGCCACGCGTCGCCACCAAAGGTCAAGCCAAGGATGGTCTGCGCAGCTCGCTGGCGGCGATCGCCTTTGGCGATGGTCACCGCGCCCCCGGAGAGGAGCGCGCTTGAACATCGCCACGCGTCTTACCTGTGGCTCTGCCTGACGACCTGTCCCTAGTCGCCTGGAGCAGAGCGCCATGAACCCTTTGATCAGCATCGTGCGCAATTGGTCGCTGCTCGCCGGATCTCAGGTCGTCGCGAGCCTCATAGCGATGGCCACCATGGTGGTGATCTCGCGCACGCTGGGCGACGCCGAGTTCGGGCGCCTCTACCTGGCGCTAACGCTGACCTACATCGTCGGGCTGGCCGTCGATTTCGGCCTCAGCCAGGTGGTGACCCGGGCCGTGGCTCGGGATCGCGGGCTCGCCCGGCCCTACTTCGTCAGAGCCGCTCTCGTCGTTGGCGTCATGGGCGTTTGCCTCTACTTCCTGACGCTTGGCTTCGCGGCCGCCCTTGGCTATACGCAGGAGGTCCGTTCCCTCGCCGCGATCCTCGCCCTTCTCATCGTCGCCGAGGGGTACTCGCAGATCTTCGGCGCGCTCTTTCAAGCCCACGAGCAGATGCTGGTGCCCGTACTGGCGCGCGTCGCGGTGAACGCGATCACGCTCGCCCTCGTCGTGCCGTTGCTGATGAACGGCTACGGCGCTCCGGCGGTGGCCGCGGTGATCGTGATCGCGGCGATCCTGCGCGCCGCGTTGCAGGCGATCGCCGTGCGTCGGCTGAGTGGCTTCCGGTTACCCGTGCCTCCATCGCCGTCCTGGCGAGGACTGCTGCGCGCTGGGCTTCCCTTCTTGGCCGCGCAGGAGCTGGGGCTTTTCGCCTACCGGGTGAACGTCGTGATCCTCGGGCGGATGGCCAGCGAGGCTACCGTCGGCTGGTACGGCGCCGCCTCCCGTGTCATGGAAGCGCTCAACTTCATTCCCTTGCTGCTGACCACTGCGACCTTTCCCGTGCTCTCTCGTCTCTGGGTGCACTCACCGAGTGAGTTCGGAGCCACCGTCCGGAAAACGCTTGACCTCGTGCTGGTGATCGCCGTACCCGTGACGATCATTCTGTTCACGCTCGCCGAGGACATCGTCGGCGCACTCTTCACATTGCAGTCGTACGCTCCGGCCGTTCCCATTCTCCGCATTCAGGCGCTCTCGCTCGCGTTGATGTTCGTCGACTACCTCTTGGTCTGCGCCCTGATGGCGATCGGCAAGGAGCGCGTATGGATCGCGATCCTGGTCGCGGCGTGCGTTCTCAATCCGGTGCTCAACTGGCTCCTGATCCCGGCTACGGACGCGCAATACGCGAACGGCGCCATCGGAGCGGCGCTCGCGACCTTGCTCGCCGAGGTCTTCATCATGGCCTCCGCGCTGCGCGCGCTTCCGTCCGCGACCTTCGGAATCGAGTCCGCCCGGGTCGCTACCAGAGCCATCGCGCTGGGGGTCCTCCTGGGCGCCGCACTGCTTGTGGGCCGGATGCTTGGCGTTCCGTGGCTCCTCGCGGGAGCGGCTGGAGGCGTCGGTTATATGGCCGCGGTGGTGTGGCTCCGCATTCTTCCTTCGGACGTCGTGCTCTGGGCGCGCGATGTGATCCTCCGCCGCCCAATGCCGATCGCCGCCGCCGAGGACATGCCCGAGGGTGGCCCGCTTGTCGCCGAGGCGACGAGGACCGTGGACGCCGCCTGATGTCCATGATCGTCCCTTCGATGGCGGATCACGTGGCGGCGCGACCGGTCCGTGCGCACACCGCGAAGCGAACGCGCGTCGTGTACTGGCACAACATGCCGACGCCCTACCAGGTCGAGCGCTGGAACGCCGTGGCACGCCGCGGCAACCTGGACCTCGAGGTGTGGTTCTGCAGCAAAGGCGGGAGCGATCGGAGCTGGAGGATCGATGAGTCCGGGTTCGAGTTCACCCACCGGTACGTTCCCACCCCATTCCTCAAGCTTCCTGGCCTGGCGCCCCACTACTACGGGCTTCCGCCCGACCTGCTCACGGGCCGGCGGCGGCCCGAGCTGCTCGTAAGCCTCTATGCCGATCCGGCGTTCCTCGCGGGGTGGCTCGCGGCGCGGACCACCGGTATCCGGACGGCGTTTCGCGTGCTGCCGACGTTCGACGCCTGGGTGCGCCGCGCCGCTACGAAGGAGTGGCTGAAGCGCCTCATTTTTCCTCGTGTCGACGGATTCAAGGTGCCTGGCCCCGAAGGCGCGGCGACTGCGATCCGCTATGGGGCGGACCCAGCCCGCATCCACGTCGTGAGTCAATCCGTCGATGTCGCCCACCTCGATGAGGAGCGCCGAGCGTGGTCCGCCCGACGTGAGACCGTGCGCGCCGAACTCGGAATCCGCGGCTCTGCGTTCCTCTTCATCGGCCGTCTCTGGCGGGGGAAAGGCCTGGACTACCTCCTCGACGCATACGCCCGCCTTCGTGATCTCTCCGTTCCCACCACTCTCCTACTCGCCGGGGATGGCATGGATGAGGAGCGCTATCGCGCGTACGTGCGCGAGCGCCAGCTTCCGAACGTCCGATTCCTCGGATTTGTCCAACAGGACGCCCTTCCACGGATCCTGGCGGCGAGCGACGTGCTCGTCTTCCCGACGCTTGGGGATCCTTACGGATTGGTGGTCGAGGAGGCGATGGCCTCCGGGCTTCCGGTGATAACGACCGAGGCGGCTGGCGACATTCGTCGTCGTCTGCCCGATGGGCGCGCGGGCTACGTGGTACCGCCAGCGAATGCGGATGCCCTTGAGGACCGAATGCGGACGCTGGCCCTCGATCCTGTGCTGCGCCGCGAGATGGCGGAGGAGGCTATGCGCCTCGTCTCCTCGAGAACTCACGAGCACTACGCGGCCGACTTCGAGACCTTCGTCGACGCGGTGTTGTCTTCGCCGCGCGCCCCTGCCCCCGTGCACTGAATCCCGGGATCACGTGGCGTACTTGTAAAGGAGCTCCCCCACCACCCGACAGACCCACGGGTTCGTGTTCCGTATGACCAAGGACATCGCGCTCTGCAACCGGCGCGAGGAGAGTCCTACGGGGGAAGTAGCTATGCGCGAGTACGCCAGGGGTTCCTCCCGCGCGCCCCAGCCGCTCTTGAAGCCCCGGAGGAGCACCTGATCGGTGTCCGAGCGACCGAGATCGAACGTGTGGTAGCCGTTCTCGCACGCCCAATGGATCGCCGTCCACAGTAAGAGGTAGTTCGCGTCGAGCTTCGCGAAGCGCTCGTCTCTCGCGCTGTACTTGTAGATCAGCGTGCCGTTCCAGGAACCGAAGATCGCCGACGCCAGGAGGACATCCTCGCGGTAGGCCGACAGCACGAAGCCCAGTCCCGGTTGGATGATCCTTTCCAAGAGCAGACGGAAGAAGCGACGCGGTTGGATCGGTACGCCGAGCCGGCGGCGAGTCTGAAGATGGAGCCGGTAGAACATCTCGAAGTCCGAGGCCGAACCGCCACGTACGATCCGCACGCCTGCCCGCTCCGCGATGCGAACGTTCCTGCGGTGATTCTTGAAGAGATGGTCCCACGTGGGGCGGGGGTCTCCCGAGACCGTCAGCTCGTGTCGCACGAAGGCGGCACCTGCCTGCATGTCGCGGTGCGGTGGAAGGCCCGCCCGGAGCTCGAGCAGGCGCAGCCTCGCAGACCGTGCCATCTCCACGAGGCCGGTCACCAGCTCCTCGGCGCGATCGCCTGCCAGGGCCGGGCAGTAATCCGTGAAAGGAAGCGATACCCAGCGGCGGCCGCCGAGCGGCCGGCTCACATCCATGACCGGCACTCCCGCGGTGACCGCGCCTCCGCGGTCGGTCAGGGCGAGGGCCATCGCGCGGTAGCCGTAGCAGTCGGCGAGGAGTCGTGCCCAGGCAGGATGGTGGAAAAGAGTCGCTTGCGGCTGGCTCTCCGCGAACTCGACCCAGCGCGGGTCCTCGAGGGGGAGGAGGTTCATCGCGAAGGACCGTTCCCATTCGGCACCGTCGCGACGAGGTGCTCCGGCGCGCGCATCGCGTTCGCAGACCCGCTCGTGCGGCGTCGCCAGGCAAGATACAGAGCCGCAGGCACCTCGAGCAGCGCAGGCACGGGATCGTCGGGAGCGAGGACCGCGAACTCGATCGGACCGCGCAGGGATGAGAGGTACTCGAGGATCGAGAGCCGCCCGGCCCGGATCTCGCTGATCGAGACCGGCACGTCGGTCAAGGCACGTATCCATCGGACCCCCGTGCGGCCTCGCAGCTCTGGCATCGGGGCGCCCCTCATCAGCTCCCACAGCAGATACGGAAAGTCGACCCCCGCACGTCGACCGAGCGTGTGCCAGCCCCACACTCGCGCGTTGATGTCGAGCAGCTTGAGCCGATCGTCACGAGGATCGCGCTTGAACTCGACTTCAACGATCCCGTCGAAGCGGAGGGCGGCCAGCAGTCGCCGGGCCTGCGCCTCGACATCGGGAGCATCGATCGTCTCGACGTAGGTGCTGGCGCGACCGAAGTCCATCGGCCACTGCCTGGTCCGGCGGGCGACAAGAGAAGCGAGGGGTATGCCATCGCGACAGAGCGCGGCGTATGAAAGCTGGCGATCGCCCCCGCCCGGGATGACCTCTTGGATCATGATCAAGCTGGGATCGACGAGGGCGCACGCCTCGAGGTATTGGGCGACCAGCGCACGTTCGTCGTCCGCGCGCCAGGCCTTCGAAGCCGTGAAGCGGTTGAACTCCGCGCGGATCGCGGGCTTGAGGATCGCCGGGTACTCACCCTCAAAGTGAAGGACGTCTTCCCGGTTGCGCGGATAGTGGGTTCGTGGCCGGTCCACGCCGAGGTCGGATGCCAGCCGATACGTGAGGCGCTTGTCGTAAGCCCATCGCAAGACGTCCCAACCCGGGACCGTGAGACGGTATTGGTCGCCCAAGGCCTCCCGGTTGCGGGCGAGGAGCGCGGCGGACTCATCGTCCGTCGGGAAGAGCGCCCAACCAGAGAGCGCATTTCGTCGCGCAAGATCGAGAAGGAACTCGACGCGTTGCGCCTCGCCGCCCGTCGGCCACGGAAAGCTTCGCTCGCTGTAGCGAGACCAGTTCGCCAGCTGGTGCTCGTCTCGGATGACCCAGACGCGGATGCCGTGCCGCCCCAGGCTGCGAACGATGCCCAGGGCTTTGTAGTCGCTCCCGAGGACGAGCGCCCCGTCCGTCGCGTTGCGCGCTCGCGAGCTCACGGTGTCCGGCGATCGGGAGCGATGAGGTCGAAGGCCCGATCGGTACGTCCGTGACCAGTGACGCGCGCCTGAGTCTTCGTGACATACCGGGCGAGCGCTCGTGCGCTGAACTCCGTCCCTGAAACGAACCGCACCAGAGGCCCGAACGAGTGCGCCGCGGGCGCACCGAGGAAGTGAAGCCCGGGTACGGATGACGCGAGGCCTTCCCCCAGGACCGGGTAGCCATCGACGCAATCGAGTCCCGAGAGCAGCTCGGGCGCAAGGAAGCGATAGCGGTGGACGTCGACCCGGTAGCCCGTGGCGAGCAGCACGTGGTCGACCTCGCGGGCAGTCCCATCGTCCAGCCTGAGTTGTAGATGGCCGTTCGATCGCGTGAGAGCGGTCACGTGCCGACCGGCGGTGATCGCCATGCCCTCCGACCGCGGTCGAAGCCAGAGTGAGGCACCGGGCGCCAACGCGCGTCGCATCACGTCGCGGTGAACGCGGCGCGGCAAGCGCCGTAGGAGCCTCGGTCTCGCGATCAGGTGACTCAGGAACACCGGCCCGACATCGGTCCGATCGAACAGGAGCCGGCCCAGCAGACCCTTTCGTGTCGCGCGTCCCACCCATCGGGTGCGCACGGCGCGCATGAGGAGTTCGACGTCCGCGCCATTCTCTTTGAGCAGGACCGCGGATTCGAACGCGCTCTGTCCGCCGCCCACGACCACGACGCGCCTACCGGCGAACCGCCCAAGATCCGCGTGCTCGCTCGAATGGCTCACCAGGTCCTGAGGCAGGCCGTCGAATTCGGGCGGGCGCCATGCAAAGTCGGCGATGCCGGCGGCCACGACGACGCGAGCTGTCGTGATCTGCTCCCCATCATCCAGGAGGATGCGGAATCCTGGACCCTCTGCTTCGACGCGCTCGACACGGCGAGAGTCCACCTCCGGGACGTTGCGCTCCTGGAACCAATGGCCGTATGCGACGAAGTCGGCGAGCGGAACAGGACGGGAGATGGGCGTGCCCCGGGCCGCTTCGAACGCATCGAGCGTATGCGCGGACCGTGGGGCGCCGATGTGCGACGCGCCCCACGGGCTCCGCAGCCTCATGCCCCTCGGCATGTGCTGCTTCCAGAAGGACATCGGAGCGCCGAGGACGTGCACGCCGGCTCCCGCCCCTCGAAGCTCCGCAGCCGCCGCAAGGCCATACGGTCCCGCGCCGATAACGATGACGTCAGGCGAGCGTGGGCTCATGGTCGATGCCACCCCCCATCCGGTATCCGCGAGTCTCCCAAGAGCGGGTCACGAAGTCCCGCAACGTGAGCGCGTCGATGTCGCCGGTGACCGCGAGCGCGCTTCGCGCGCCCTCCGGCCAGCGCCAGATCCGTGCCAGCGGGCCCGGCCCGCCATCGATCGCCTGCAGCACATCTACCTCCGACCACCGGTCGCAGTCGACGTCGACATACGCGCCGTACGCCTCGCGATCGTCGGAAGTCTCGACCGGGAAGCCTTCCTCGGCGAGGAACCCTCGCACCGCCGGCGGCGAGCGGCGGGATAGGCCAACGACGGGTGCGCGCTGCGATTCGACTTCGAAGTCCGGCTGATGGCAGACCTGGTCGTTCCCATACCAGGGGGTCCGGGCCACGTCGAGCCCGCGCACCAGAAGCGTCGCGTCGGGGTCCGCGCGCAGGCGCACGCGGTACCGTCGATCGCCCAAACGGCCGACGTCGAGAGCGAAAGCGCTCCGCCGTAACCACCAGGAGGCGATCTCGTCGAGCCGCGCGATGAAAACGGAGGGCCGGCGGCGACGCGCCTCCGCCAGCGTCGCTCGCAGCGCCTCGCCGAGCTCGTCGATGCGCTCGGGATGCAGCTGCAGCGGGAAGAGAGCGCCACGGTCGTAGGTGACGTCGAGCATGTGGAGCCACTGGGAGATGCGCGCCCCTTCGTCGAACCTCAGGCGCTCGACGAGGATCTCGTCGTCGGGCACGGCGACCGGTATGTCCACCAGACCATCCTGCAGCCGCGGAATCACCGAGACGCGATTCGCGTCGCGCGCCGAATACAAGTCGAGGGCGAGCTCGTAGCTCTGCACGCGGCCCGGATCGGGATCGATGTCGTGCAACGGGAAGGCCACGGCCTGGCTGCTGTGGTAACGGAGCCCGAGCGCTCTCAGCACCTCGAGTGTCGCCGCGTTGTAGCGGAGATACGGTCCCCGGAAACCTGCCGGACGGATCCCGTCGCGCTCGAAGATATCCACGGCGCGGCCGATCGCCTCCCGCTGCGCGTCGCGGTCCAGCGCCTTGTGATCGCCGTGCACCAGCCCGTGCACCGCGATTTCGGCGCCTCGCTCGGCGAGCCGGCGCACGAGGTCGGGATGACGCGCCAGGACGCAGGCGGTCGTCGGCCATGTCGGCTGGATCCCGAAGTCCGAAGCGATCGCCGCGTACCGATCCAGCCTTCGGGCCATCGCCGAGGCGGTGGGCCCGAAGCGCGACAGGACCATCGCGGTTCGCGCGGCCGATCCGACCGGGCCTCGACCGCGGATGCTCATGGCGAGGCTCATCGGTGGTCGGCTCCCTCGGCCAAAAGAGGCGTGCGCGCGACGGCGACCGGGCCCCCTGAGACCAGACCTTCGACGATGCGCACGTAGCGCTGTCGCTCGTGGACCCACCGGTAGCGCTCGTTGACCTCGGACGCGCGCTGAACGAGACGCTCGCGGAGATCCCGATCGATGTATACGTCGAGGATCGCTCGGGCGAGGTCGTGCTCGTTCCCGGACTCGAACATCTGGAAGCAGCCGTCCCCGAAGTACGCTTCGACCGCGGGGGTACGAGAGATGATCACGGGTCTCCGCATGGAGACGAGGTCGTACATCTTCGTGCAGAGCGTCACGTCGCGGTACGCGGAACGCCGCACGGCGACCACGCCGGCGTCCGCGGCCGCGATATGCGGCAGGAGCTCCGCGAGGGGTAGGAAGCCCGGGCTGAACCAGACTCGATCCTCGAGATCGAGCGATTTGACCAGCGCCTCGACGGTCGGGCGGTGCGTGCCCTCGCCGTAGATCTCGAGACGAAGCCCCGGGATGCGCTCCCTCAGCAGGCTCACGGCGCGAACGACGATGTCGAGGCCGTAGTTCTCCTCGATCGTCCCGTGCGAGATCAGCACGAAGTCGTCGCTCTTGTGCTTCGGCGCTGGGTAACGACTTGGGTCGAACTTCTCTTCGTCGAAGGAGTTGAGGACGACTGCGATCTTGTCGGGTGAAGCTCCGCGCTCTACGAACCTCTCGCGCATTTGCTCCGTGCAGGTGATCACGAAGTCCGCGAAGCGGATGCTCGCCTGCTCGAGCGCGGCGAGCACGCGAACGATCGGATGTGTCAGGGGCACGCCGTATTTCGTCGCGCCGTACTCCGGCATGCACTCGTGCAGATCCAGGACGACCCGAGCCCCGAGTAGCCGGGGCAGGATCGCCGCGAAAACGAGCCAGTCCGGAAGAGACGCCGCCTCGACGACGTCGTAGCGACGACGCAGGTGCAGCAGCCCGACGAGCAGTGTCGCGGCGAGCTGGAAGGTGACAAACTCGAAGACATATCGCAGAGCGCCGCCGCGCCGGCGCGCGATCGGGAGGCGATACACCGACACCCGGCCGTCGTGCTCGATATGCGGCTCGCGTGCCCATCTCGTGCAGACGACGTCGACCTCATGACCCTGCTGCACGAGCGCACGGACTTCGCGGCTTATGCGCGCATCCATGGGGAAGATCCACTCAGTGATCACGCAGATGCGTCCCATCAGGCCGGCTCCTCGCGCCTGGAGGCCGACACGAGCGGGTTGGCGTCGAAGAGCAGTGCCGGCAGGCCGAGCGCCACGCCGAGCACGATCATCGTCCGGCTGTAGGTGAGTCCGAGGTCGACCGATGAGAACACGATCTGGCACGCGATCAACGTGATGGGGAATGCGGCCACCCATCGGAGGCTGGGATCGCGAAGACGGACGAATAGGGCCGACCCGAGAAGCAGGACACGACCGACGAGGAACCAAAGGACGAAGCCACCGAGTGGCCCGGCTTTCAGCCAGAGCCACAGCACCGCGTTGTGGGTGATGTAGCGCCAGAACGTGAAGCTGTCGGGGAGCGGCGGCGGCTGCTGTCGGAAGAAATACTTCTGACCGACGCCGACGCCCGTGAGCGGGACCTGCTGGATGGTGTACGCGATGTTCCGGTTCTCGATGTCGCGCCATCCATTGGAGAGCTGGTCACGAAGGCTGACCGAAGAAGGGTCGAGCACGCCGCGCAGCGCTCGGATGGGTTCTCCGATCGCGCCGCTGTTCTCCCAGAAGACGACGACGTACGCGCCGATCGCGAGCGCGCCGACGGCCGCGAGCACCATCCCACGCCGGGGATTGGCGGCGAGAGCGAGGAGCGTCACAACGACTAGGACGGCGCCAAGTGCGACAAAGCCGACGCGTCGCTGGGTCAGAAGCTCGGCGAGCAGGACGACCGGCTGCAACCCGAGGAGGACGTAGGTGAGCTTCGTTCGGACGCCGAGAACGATCGCCAGAACCGCCAGGGCGATCGCGACATCGAAGAACACCACGTCCTCGTGACTGGTCACCGCCTCGGCGATCCCCAGGTCCGTCGACCCCTGATAGTTCAGGATCCCCTGGACGGCTTTGATCCCGATCATGAGGACGAACGCCCACAAGAGGACCGCGACCTGTCGGCGATCACGGATGAGGTTCGCCGCGAGGAAGTACATCAGGCAGACGTAGAGCGGCGCGCGCATTTCGGCGAGCGCGGCATCGGGACTCCACGAACCCCCTCGCGCCGCGCCGATCACGGCGCCGATCACGAAGACCGACGCATAGGCGGCGACCGGCCACCCGATGGGGCCCATGCGAAAGGCGGTGATGGTGCCGGCGACTCGTCGCGCCGCCCAGCTGCCGAGCGTCAGCAACATCAGAAGCTCGGCGAGGCTGAGCCGAACCGGTACCGGCGTGAACGAGGAGATGTTCTGGAAGATGTGCGTCTGGGCGGTGATCGGATCGACCTGCGCGATCGGGAACTGCTCAAAGAGGAGAGCGGCGCCGAACAACACGTACACACCGACAACGGGATGCGCCAGGATCACGAGCACGACGACCGCCCCGACGAGCGGGACGAGAAGCAGCCGGTCTCCATCCGTCACGATGAGGGCGGCCGCGTAGGCGCTCGCGAGCGCGAGTGCAAGAGCGCCCACGAGAACCGGGATACGGCGCGCTCGCGACACGTAGTCCTCGCTCGTGGGCCAACTGGCCGCGCCGGCCGCGAGATTCGCGCTCACTTCGACATGAGGACGGCGAACTGCACGAACACCATCGCCGCTGCGATGCTCGCCGTGAGCCACGGTCGGGTAACTCGACTCCCGCCTCGAACGCCGAGGCCGACGCACCCGAGGATGAACAGCACGCCCAGCAGGGTGTAGGTCATGTGATCGTCGCCGTGACGTCCGGCGATGGCGCGGCGGTCCGATTCAGGACGATGCGCGGCTGCGCTGCGATGGCGATCTTCTTGAGCGCCTGGCGCACAAGAGGCAGCGGCGTCGCGGACTCGCGGAGGACGACGAAAAGCTGATCCAGCAGCGTCGCCCAGGGCAGCACGAAGAGCTCGCCGGCCAGCACAGGGGGAAGATCGACGACGACGGTCTGGAACGCCGCGACGTCCGCGGTGAGAAACGAGGAGACCGCACGAAGCGCCGGCCTCGCGGAGCCCCCTGCCCCGGCGGGAAGAAAAGCGATCCCTGATCCTGACGCCCGCTGGATGACCGCGCCCAGATCTGCGGTGTTCGCGAGATACTCGGCGAGCCCAGGCGCCGACTCCAGACCCGCCTCGCGCGTGAGCGACGGGTCCATCCAGTTCGCGTCGACCAGCAGCACCGTGTCCTGGCGCAGAGCCGCAAGCGAGAGCGCCGTGCCGAGGGCGATCGTGCTCACGCCCTCGCCCAGGAGAGCGCTGGTGAAACCCACGCACCGCACGTCCATGGCATCGATTCGGATCGCCAATCCGTCGAAGGTCCGAGTTAGTGGATCCGCGGCGACCGCCGGCCGCGAGACCGACTGGGGCACATCGTCCGCCCCAGGGCGCTCTGGCGGCGCGCCATCCCTGATCGCACCGGAGACCGAGCTCACAGCGAGGCGCACGATCTCGGCGGGCGGGGCGGAGGCGGCCTGCGCGAGCGCGTTTGCGACCTCGCGCAGCGGTACGGGATTCGCACCCGCCGCGCAAAGCTGCGGCACCTCGCCGAGGGAGGCCAATGCGTGGGCCAGCTCGTGCGCCGCGCCGCGCACGTCGTCCTGCTTGCGCAGCAGCTCGATGAAACGCGCGTACTCCTCGGCCGCGGCATCGACGTCGCCCGCCTTTGCGAGCGTGGCCGCCAGGCGGCGATGCGAAAGGAAGTCGGTCGGGTCGATCCCGACCGCGGCCCAAAGCAGCGCGAGAGCTGCGACGCGGTTCCCCTCGCGGGACAGCATGTCCGCCCCATCACGAAGCGCGTCGACCTCCAGCCAGCGCGGGACCTCACCGTGTGTCCAGGCAACCTGCCCGTCGGTCGCTAACGTCATGCATTTCCGCCGTCGTTGGCACTGCGCTCGCGCGGCGCCGCGAGTACGCGGTAATACGGGCATGACGCTCTCAGGTGCGGCCGCATCGCGATGAAGCTAGCCGGGGCTCATTGACGAGGTGTCGGCGGCTTCATTGACGGAGTGGGGCCTGCTTCGGCTCGGTCTCGGGCGGCGCCTGAGGAAACGCATGCGGACAGGCAACGCTCTCAATCAGTCACCGCACTCGACCTCAATGCGGCTACCCGTCCATACATTCGGTGGGTCGACAGCGGCTGCGGATCCTCTTCGTCAGCCCCTATCCGCCGTCACGGCGCTCGGGTGCCCCCGTGCGGCTTCGCGGTCTCATGGCCGCGCTGGCCCGATCTCACGCCATCTCCCTGCTGACGTTCCTGCCCACGGCAGACCGTGTCAGGGCGCTCGACCCGATCCTCGCCTCGTGCGACGAGGTCGTCACGGTGCCGAACGATCGCCTCGGCCTGACCGGCGCCGCCAGACGGGTACTCCAGGTGCGCGCTGCACTCGGCGCTCGGAGCTACGACGGTCTCGCGCTCGAGCGACGGTCGTTCCAGACGGCCCTCGACCAGATGGCGGACCGCTCTCATTACGACGTCATCCAGGTTGAAAGCTGCTTCATGTCGGGCTACGCGTTCCCAGCGGACTCGGCCATCGTCCTCGACGAGCACAACGTCGAGTACGAGATCCGTCACCGGACGGTCACTATCGCGAGATCTCCGCTGCGCAAGCTCCATGACTATTTCGACTATCTCGCGCTCAGGAGGGAGGAGCAGCGTGCATGGCGCGCCGTCGATGCCTGCGCGGTGACCTCATCGCGCGACGAGGACGCCGTCCGGGCAGCCTTCCCTGCCGCGCGCACGGCGGTCGTGCCAAACGCGGTGGACACGCAGTTCTTCGCACCTCGCGGAGTCCGGCCCGACCCGCGGACGCTTCTCTTCTTCGGCGCCCTCGGCTACTACCCAAACGTCGAAGCGGTCCTCTTCCTCGTCCGCGAGGTGATGCCTTTCCTCCGACGCATGGATCGGTCACTAAGGCTCGTGATCGTCGGCGCTTCCCCACCCCCGGAGGTCCAGCGCTGCGCGGGCTCGGACGTGATCGTCACCGGCGAGGTCGAAGACGTCCGACCGTATCTCGAACGCGCACATGTGGTGGTCGCTCCGATCCGCATCGGCGGTGGAACGAGGCTCAAGATCCTCGAAGCGATGGCGATGGCGAAACCGATCGTCTCCACAACGCTCGGGGCTGAGGGCATCGCCGCAGCCGATCAGAGGGAGCTCTTGCTTGCGGATACCGCCGGTGCCTTCGCGGCTCAAGTGGATCGGCTCTTGAACGACGACGATCTCGCCGCGAGCCTCGGTTCCGCCGCGCGTCGCCTCGTCGAGACGAGCTATGACTGGAGCGCCTCCGCGCGGAACCTTGAGGCGCTGTACGGGTCCGCGCTTACCGCCAAAGCGGACCGGGCTGGATCTCGCGCGGCGCGAGCCTTGCCAAATATCGGGTAGCGATCACTCGGGCTCGAGAGCGAACTCGAGGAGCGCCGCGCCGTAGCCATCGAAGCTGACGGTCGCCGTCTTATCCGCCGGAAGGGTGACCACGGCGGGCCCCGTCTGCAGCGGTGTCGACGCCTCGAGCATCCTGACGGTCACGCCGCTTACCTCATGTGCACCGGCTAACTTGATCCGCACGGTGGCTGGCAAACCGACCCCCGCTGCAGGCGCGCTGTCATCAACACGCCGGTTCACCACGAGAACATGCACATTGCGCGAGCCCGGAGGGCGCGCCGCGAGCACCTCGACCTGCGCGAGCCTCGAGCTCGCCGACAACAGCGTGCTCCCGGGCGGGAAATACCTCGCCAGGTAGTAGTCGCGCCAATACGGTAGAAGTGGGTCGCCCGTGTTGATGTCGACCAGGGAGAACTGCCGCAGGTCGGGGTGCGCGAACTGATATTGGAACGCGGCGTCAACACCGCCGAGGGCGAGGTGGAGGAACGCGCTCGCGCCCCAAGCGACCCCGCATGCCGTCCAGGGACGCTGTGCCGGATCGTCCTCCTCCCAGGCGGAGTTCACGTTGAGCTCGGTCACCCAGATCGGTATGCCCGGCGCCCACGCCTCGACCTGGGCGAGGCCACGTTCGATCTCCGCTATCCCGCCGTAGCCCCGGTCGCCGTCGAAGAGCGCCTCATCGCTCTGGGAATTGAGCCAACCCCCGTATCCGTGAAAGCTCACGACGTCCGGCTTGCGGACGGCTCCAGCCATGAGCACTGGTAGGTACTCGGGGTCGCGCCCACTGATGGCGTTCCCGGTGGTCGGGCCGATGAGCCGGATCGCGGGATCGACGGCAAGCATCTTCGGCACCGTCGCGTTCCACATCGTCACGTACTGCGGCGCGGTGATGTTCGGATTCGCAGCTTGAGGGCAGCCTCCGGTCGGCTGGTCAGGCTCGTTCCAGAGCTCCCAGTAGGTGATGCGATTGGCGATGCCGGCCGGATTCGTGATCGTGCGTCCGTCCTCGGCAACGAACGAGCCTTGGTTGTAGTAGGCGACGACCCGCGCCATGTACGCGGCGAACTCGGTGAAGCCGAGATCACGGATCGTCTGGGTCGCGCAGTTCCACATCCAATGTGGCGCTACGGCGATCGTGAGGACGACGTCGCCGCCGGCATTGTGAATGTCGGTCACGAGCGAATCGAGATTCCTGAAGTTCCAGTCCCCCTGTACGACGCCGGCCGGCATGACCAGCGGAAGACCTGGCGCGTCCGTCGCGACATTGATGCGCACCAGCGGGGCCGCAAGTGCGGTGAACCGCGGGCGGGTGCCGGGGGCACGATCGAGCACGCCGGACCAGACGAATTGCGTGCCGAGCCGCATCCCGCTGATGCCGATCGCCCTACCGGCATCGATGGAGATCGCGGCATCCGCCTCGGCTCCCGAGCCTCGGAACGTGCCGGCGACGAGCACGACGGCCAGGGCTGCGGTGATGAGGGTCGCGAGGCCCGCTCCGCGAGGGGCCCGGTGCCCCCATTTTCCTTGTGACCCGTTCACTCTCCAGAGATTCCGCGAGCCGGAGATTGAATCGCCGTTGACGACGCATTAAAGCCGGCGCGCCGCCACGAACCCGCGCGGGTCGGGACGCCAAGAAAGTCATGCCACGCCGCAGCGCTCCTTAATCCGGCGGCGCTTCGATCGACAACGTGACAGGGGCCCGGAGATGATCCTGCTCGAGGGCCTGTTCGTGCTGGCGTTCGCGCTCCTCATCGCGCTGCCGTCTCTGTACTACGCCTTCCTCGCCGCGATCACGCTGTTGCCGAGGCCGCGCCCTCCCAATGCCGATCTCGGAGGCGTTCCGGTCAGGTTCGCCGTTCTGATCCCGGCCCACGACGAAGAGCTCGTGATCGCGCGGACGATCGCGGCGCTGCTGCGCCTCGATTACCCGCGGCAGCTCTTCTCGGTGCACCTCGTCGCGGACAACTGCACCGACACGACGGCGGCGGCCGCGCGTGGCGCCGGTGCCTGCGTTCACGAGCGGGACGATCCGCACAGTCGCGGCAAGGGCGCGGCGCTCAACTGGCTCCTGGAAAAGGTCGCGTCCGAAGCGCCTGACATCGACGCGTTCGTCGTGATGGACGCCGACAGCGAGCTCTCGCCGAATTTCCTCTCGGTCATGGCCCGTCACCTCCGGTCCGGCGCCCAGGCCATACAGGCGCTGAATCTCGTCCAGGTCTCTGACGACCGGCCCCTGATCCGAATTCGAGAGCTCGCGTTCCACCTCACGTGTCATCTGCGTCCGCTCGCCTACGCGATCCTGGGCGCATCCTGCGGCCTTTACGGGAATGGGATGTGCTTTTCGACGGCGCTGGGCCTTGGACTTCGCTGGAACGAGGCCACGGTCGCGGAAGACGGCGAGTTCTTCCTGCGCCTGGTCCGTGACGGGCACCATGTAGCCCTCGCCGAGGGCGCGACGGTGCGCTCGGTGATGCCAGCGACCTTCCATAACGCCCGATCGCAAGCCGTGCGCTGGGAGCGTGGGAGATTCGACCACTTCCTCCTGTGCGCCGGCCTCGCATGGACCGGCGTGAGGCGACGCGATCTCAACAGGGTCGCGGCCGGACTGGGCCCGCTCTTTCCTCCGTTCACGGTGCTCGCGGCGGCGGCGATCCTCATGCTCCCGATCGCCCTGTTCATCGGTTCGGCAGTCCTCGCCTTTCTCGCGATCGGCTCGCTCGTCTGTCTTCTCTTCTACGTCCTAAGGGGCGCCGCGCTCGGCCGGTTGACCGCGCGCACGGTGCTGCGCATCTTGCTTTGGGCGCCGCCGTACACGCTCTGGAAGCTGTGGATCTTCGCGCTGGCGGCGTTCGGCGTTGGACGGGGGCACTGGTCCCGCACGACTAGGGCGGTCTAGCTCGCACCCTTACAGCGCGGTCTGGGATTGAGCCTCCGTTGACGGGCAATTGAACCGGACGGCTCGGCGCAGCGGCCTGGCGACGACTTCTTACAGAACGTCATGCCCCCTCCGCAGCGATCCTCAATCCGAAAGCGCTTCGATTCCACGCCAGTGGCTGCGGAGCGAGGGCTTCCGAGAACGATGCGTGCCGGGTCGACGGGCACCCCTGCCTCCGATTGGGTGGCGGGGCCTGCGGCTGCCGACTCGGTCCCCCGCTCCGCCAGCCTCCAAGCGATCGCGCAGCTGCTCCGCGATGCGCGGCGCCGCGAGCTCGCCTACGCGGCGACCAAACGCGCCCTCGACCTCGTCGTCGCCGTGACGCTACTCATCCTGATGCTGCCCGTGTTCGCGCTCATCGGACTCGCGATAGTGCGCGAGAGCGGGTTCCCGATCTTGTACCGCGCGGAGCGAGTGGGTCGGTTCGGCCGGCCTTTCACGATCGCGAAGTTCCGTTCGATGCACTCGGGGTGCGATCAGACGCCGCACATGGCGCTCGTGCGGAGTCTCATGGAAGGGGCGAGCCCGTGCGACGTCTACAAGGTCGCCGACGATCGGCGCATCACGCGCGTCGGCCGGTTCCTGCGCCGAACCAGCCTGGACGAGCTACCGCAGCTTTGGAACGTCCTCAGGGGTGAGATGAGCCTGGTCGGACCTCGCCCGGATGTCGCGTACTCCCTGGCCGGATACGACGACGCGATGCACCGGCGCCTCGTGATGAAGCCGGGCATCACCGGTCTGTGGCAGGTGAGCGGGCGCAGCCGGCTCAGCCTGCGCGAGATGTACCGCCTCGATCTCGC
>WNGI01001727.1_pt1 | contig 18502 bp, 12 predicted proteins | sample 5400621 | NCBI WGS metagenome assembly WNGI01 (sample SAMN13153374, study PRJNA577476) | soil metagenome | isolation source: 20 cm soil or saprolite under Garry oak tree replicate 1 | place: USA:California | collected 2016-06-15
GAACACTCCTGCCACGGCATTTGCGTCTCCTGCAAATGCCAAGAAGTGTTACCTATGTGCCCGGAATGATCTGTAACCTATGAGCCCGAAAGCTCATCTGAAAAATCGTCTATGGACACCTTGATGGACACCCCAGAGAAGGGGCGTTGGTGTGGACGCCGGTCTCGTGAAGAGCGCAACTGGCAGCAGGGTCTGCGCGAGCCGACCGGACCAGCCAAGCCCTCCTGATGGCGATCGGTGGCGACCCGGCGCACGTATTGAAAGTGCTGGCGGCGTAGTCCGCCGGCTTGGCTGCCAAAGTCCTAATGCGCAGACAAAGGCTTATCGCCAGCGCACCGGGACGCTCGCGCTGTAGATATCGAGCTGGTGGAGAGTGCCGTCAGGATTGTTCCCCGTGCTGTTTGAATTGTCGGACCATGCCGGGTGTGCGATTCCGCCGTAGAACGACAGCCCTGAGTAGTCGCCGTAGTCGATGCCGTTCTGCGCATCATGGGAGTTCAACGTTCCGGCGCTGATCTGAATGTTCTTGGTAAACGTCTGCCCTCCGTCGGTGCTAAACGCGCCCCAGACCTGCGCATCGGTATTGGGGATGCCGTCGGTGTCACCTGCCCCCCCGATCCCAAGATCGTTGCGGGCGTCATACCAGACGACCGCGATATTCCCGGTTGTGGGGTCGAGAGAAATCTTCGGGAGGAATTGACTATTCTTGGTGTTGTCGTCGTTCACTCGTACGCCTGCGCTCCAAGTCGCGCCGTCATCGTCCGAATAGCGGACGTAAATGTCGGTGTTGTCGCTTTCGTTCTTTTGCTCCAGCGTGTATACGAGGTACACCCGGCCATTGTGCGGGCCACCGGTACGGTCCCATGCGAGGCCCGGCTCGGCGTCAACTGAGCGGTCCGGCTGGGCCGGTATGAAGTCGAAGCCTCCAACGTGAGTGTTTACGACGAAGATGCTGTGATCGCCGAATCCCGCTGGACCCAGACCATCGGGATCGACATTCACATAGATCTTGCCGCCACCCTGGCCGCTTTCTGTCAGCGTGCAGACTTGCATCACCTGGCCGTTGGGGCCGACGGCGACGTCGCCGTAGGTGCAATTGTTGGTGCCGGCGACGACCTCCGGCGTATTGAAGCTGGCTACCTCGCCCAACCCGGTCACCGGCGCACCAGTGGCTACTATGGGACCGCCGCCGTTAAACACGACCCAAACCTCACCTTTCCCTGCCACGATCGTCGGCTGATCCACGAAGCGGAACAAGCCGCGGCGCTCGTCGCTGGTTTGCTTCTTTGAACTCGCGGGTTTTGCGATAGTGGCTATGATGTTGAAACTTAACCCGCCATCGGTGCTGAGCGCGACCGGCACAGTGTTGCCAACGTTGAAAAGATACGTGAGGAAAAGGTTGCCGAATTCGTCGAAGGACAAGCTCGGATCGCAACATGCGGCTCCCAGGTTGTCGTTGTTCCCGATGATTCTCGTGGCCCAGCTGGAGCCGCCGTCGACGCTCACGGCCGCAAACATACCCGCTGCCGGGACGACGACGTTGGTAACGATCACGATATTGTTCGGGTTCGTTGGATTGACGGCAATTGTCTCCTCGGACTCGTTGTTAGAGAGTTGGCTGACGTCGATGTTTGCAGGGGTCGTCGGCGGGCCGGCAAGTAGCGGAAGGACCATGAAACTCACAGTGAATGCAAGTACAACCAAAGGAGCAAGGGCCGGTTTTTTCGATTTCATTGAAAACCCCGATTGACTTTGGGAGTGGCAATCCGGAACTGTTTGGGGCGAGGATCGATGGTCACACGGACAAATCCGCGCATGATCAACAAACTTGAGCATAACTGCGCTGAGGGACGGAACCCGCACAACCAGGGCGCGCGCGACGAATGAATGTTGCCCCAAAGATGCTATGGCCCAGGCGCTGCGAGTGTCAAGTCAGTGTATTGAGCCAATACTTATCTGCACTGAGGACCGACCTGCCGCGTGAGGCGTCGCGATCAGCGCCGCGCAGCGATTCGTTCGCGCACCTTCAATTGCCCGAGCTTGCGGTGGATGGGCTTCGGGCTTCAGAGCTGGATGACGACCGTCTTCAGCTCAGTGTAAGCGTCGATGCCCTCCCGGCCTTGCTCTCGGCCGATGCCCGACTGTTTGAATCCACCAAAAGGCAGCGCCGGGTCGATCACGGTCTGACAGTTGCCCCGCACGGTGCCTGCCTTGATCTTGGCGGCGCGCCGTGTACACGCACCAGGCCGTGGATCACCGTTGCACGTCGGCCTCGGTGAGGGCTCTGCGCATCAGGAGCGCGCCGATAACCAGAGCCGGCGGTACCCACAGGCACGAGACGCTGAGCCACGCGTACAGGAGTGCAGCGAGCGTGCAGCCCACGGCGAAGGCCATGACGCTCACCGTCATCTGAGTGAGCCGTGCTCTGGTGGCTTTCCCCTTCTCGGGTGCCAACCCCCGCATCAGGTCCCCCAGGTCCATCATGATCTGGGTGGTAGTACCCGTCATGATCGTTGATGGGGGCGCGCTGCCCAGATGAGCTCGATGAGCGGCGTTTTGAATCGCCATGGCGGCAACCAGAAGCATGCCGGTGAGTAAGGCCACATACCCGTCTGCATTCTCGAATGGCCCAAAGCAGGTGGCGAGCGCTGCACCAAGAATCGACAGCGCGAGCTGCGCCACCAGCAAGGTGCTCATTACGGGACGAGAGCGGGCGCGCAGCCCGTGTGAGGAAAATCTCACGAGGAGCACAACGATACAGAACACCGGCAGGGCGAGAAGCTTGGCAAGCGCGCCTGAGGTTCCCAAGACGAGCGCCGCCCCCAGGGTGACGAAATTGCCGGTCACGTGGGCTGTGAACAGACCCTTCAGGGCCAGAAAGGCCGCGGTGTCCATGAATCCCGCGTTGACGCTGAGTATGCGAGGGAGTCCGAGTTGCATGATCCCTCCCGGTTCTTTTTGAAGCTCCGAAGTATGCTCGACACCGCCGCAATTTATTGGCTTCTCGATCTTCTTGGCTGCGCGCCTTCGATACGCCATCGCGCGGCCGGCTGCGTCGGTGTCGACGCTCGACCTCGGAGAAGGTCCGACGGTAAACGACCAGAGCCGTGCTTCGCAATGCGCCTCGCAGGGTCCGCTGGCGGGGGTGCTCCCGCCGTTCGTGGTCGGCTGTTCCGGCTAACGGGTCGCGCTCGCCTCAGGTGCCCCAGGCCGGCTGTGCGCAGATTGTCCTCATACTATCGGCGCGAACGCGGTCAAGGCGGCCTGTGCCGCCGCCGAACCCAGACCCTGCATCGGCAACAGCGTCGAGAACTGGCTGCTGGTCCCGAGGATTCCCATGTAATTGAGAATGACCACCTGCACCAGCTGGTTCACGGCGTTCGCGGCCGGACTCGAAGTTGGCACGACCGAGCCGTCGGCGCTGAAGTAGCCAATCTGTTGGCTCGCCGCGCCGTTGAGGAGCTGCGGCCGGCCCTTCGGGCTGTAGACCAGGAAGAAAGTCGATGCCGTGTCCTGGTCGTCGCCTTGCCACCCGAGCTTGCCGCGGCCGGCGCTGCTGCTGTCGATCGAGCCGGTCGCGCTCAGCGAGCCGTCGCTGAACACGTAGATCATCACCGGGGAGCCGACCCGCTGCGCATACTCGAGGACGGCGCCGATCATCTGGCCCGCCTTGAAGTTGCGGGTCTCGCCGGTGGCCCGGGTGCTGTCGTGATAGTCGTAGCCGCCGAGGGTGATGGTGCCCGCGCCGGCGTACCCGTTGAGCACCAGCTTCATGACCGTGGCCGTCCCCGCGACGTCTGAATCCCGGAAGTCCGCCGCAGTGAAGATCGGGGAGGCGCCGCCGATGATGTTGACATCCTGGGTCGGATCCAGCGAGGAACTCCCGAATGCATCCGCCGTGTTCGCCGTCTTCACGTAGGCGCAGCGGACCTGATTCTTGAGGTTCGCATCGGCGGCCGGGTCCGTGTAGAACTGGACTCCCGCGCTGCTCGACGCAGGCCTGGCGAGTTTCCCTGTGAATGCCGTGGTCGGATCCGTTGCGTTCGGGTTGTAGGGCGTGGTGCCGCCGCTGATGCGAGTCACGGACTCGAGGACCGCCACGGCAAGGGGGTCGCCCGTGCCGCTGCCGGACTGGACCAGGGCGACGGCGTCGCCCGGCTGGGTGATCTTGGTCGGCTGCAATGCCGGGTCGATCAGGGCCGTCGGCGCCGCCGAGTAGCCGCCCGACACCGTCGAGTCGCCGATCAGAGTCAGGAGTTTGCCCTTCGCACCGGCCTTCGCGATGCCGTACATGGGATTGTGCGGATTGTTGGCGGTATCGTTCTGCGACAGAGCGCAGATCACCGCTCCGTTCGTACCGGCGGCAGTCACCGGGGTGGTCGCCTTGCTGAGAATGCCCCTCAGGATGGCGCCATCCGAATGCCACAGCAGTCCGAGCGCGTTGCTGATGAAGCCGCTCGAAGTCGGCAGCATGTTGCCGGGCAATCCGAGCTTCGCGTAGCCCGCGGCCGACAGCAAGTTGCTCTGGCCTCCCTGCACGCCCACGAGCACCTCGGAGCCGACGAGGTTGGCCCCGCCGGCGAGATCGAAACAGATGAAGGGAACACCGGAGATCACCGCTGCTGCCGATGGCACGTTGCATTGGTTCGCCGCGAGCAGCGCCTGCATGTCGGTCGAGAGCGCGTTCGCGTTACCGGACCTGAGCACCGCTGCCAACCACGCCGGAGCCATGACGACCGCAGGGGCGCTGAGCAATCCCGCTGCAACGAAGTCACGGCGCGTGACGGGACGTTTGTGGTTCTGGTGCAGAAGCGGCTCGCCGAGAGCATGGGGCCGCGCGGGTTTTTGGCGAATGAACATGGGGGTTCTCTCCCTATTCCCGTTACTGCAGAGTCACCGCAGCGCTGGCGAGCACGGCCGTGCAGGCCGCCTTGGTAGCCTGGGACACGGTTGCAGTGGCGCTCAACGTTGGAATTCGCGTGAGCAGCGCGTCGAGCTCGTTGCGCGCGGCGCTCGCCGCGGTGGTGTCGACGTTCGTACCGATCGCCTTCGCAATCAGCGCATCGATCACGATGCTGCGGTTGGCCGTATTCGGTGTGGCCGTGCCGAAGAACGCCGCCGAGGTCGCGGTGAGACTGGCGTCGAGTCCGTTGCCGAAGGATGCGTCACGCAGCGACTGTGTATCGATCAGCTGACCGCAGTATGCCGTGGCCAGCTGTGTGATGGCCGTCTGGTGAGCGGTCAGGAACGCGTCGATCCGCGGGGCGGAAGGCAGCGATTGCTGCTCCGAGTTGTAGAGCGCCGCGACCGTCGAGTTCGTGATTGGCACGCCTGTAATGGCGGACATGGAGCGATTCACCCTCTCGAAAGTCGCAATGCCGAAGTCCGCTCGCGGCGTGTTGTCGGCCGTCATCGGCGGGCTGGTGATGGTCGGTTCGGCGAAGCGGTGCGAGTTGGAACCGAGCTGGTCGAACGAGAGGAAGAAGATGTCGCTGTCCGCTCCCTTGTCGGAGGCAATCACCGCCCCGACGTTCGAGAGCAGCTGACCGCCGGCGAAAGTGTAGTTCGGAGAGCCGATGGTGGCGTTCGCCGTTGCATACGACTGCCCGACGCGAGCAATCGTACCGTTCACACCGATGCGGATGCCGCTGATCGGGATATTCGCCGGCGCCGCGTTCGGGTCCAGGCTGATGAACCGGGGCTTGCGGAACAGATAGCTGTAAGAGTCGTACTGACTGCCTTCCATCATGATGAACGACTGCAGCACGCCGGTGAGCGAGCTCACGTTGAACAGCAGGTAATAGCGCTCGCCCACCCCGGCGGCGAAATTCTGCTGGACCTGGGTAGCGGTGAGCGCACGACTGTGAATCGCGGCGAACTTGATGACACCCTGCCACTGCCTCTGCCCGGTGGTCTCGTTCCCGAGCACGAGCGCGAACGTGCTGTCCCAATTGCCGAGGGTTCCTCCCTTGCCGGGATCCGCATCGCCCGTGTACGTGCCGTTCACGTAGATCTGCTGTCCGTTTACGGCGTCGTAGGTCAACACGATGTGCTGCAGCGATGCCTGTGCGAACATGCCCGTCGCGGACGTCAGCAGCGCCGGAGCACCGTTGTTGTCCGTGTTGCTGCTGCGGGTGCGAGCCTCGTACTGCATGGCATGCTGTCCGAGGGTCATGTTGCGGTTGGCGTTGTCGCCTGAGTACGTAAGGATATAGGCATTCGTCTGGGCAACATTGGCGGGCGTCGCCCACACTTCGATGGAGTACTCGCCCGTCGACTGGATTATCTGCGCGAGCTTCTGGCTGGCGGAGGCCGACGCCTGCGCCGCGCCGCCGGCGCCGATGCTGATGCCCCATCCGCTGACCCAGCCGATGCCCGTGAGCGTGAGGTCCGCGGCCGGCGCTACTGCGCTCGTGTCATAGGCCGTGCTGCCGCTGGCGGTCTTGAACTCGTACTTCGCAATGATGTTGGCCTCGTAACGGCTCGCGCCCGAGGCAGATGTTCCCTGCTTGAGGGAGAGCGCTCTCGAGAGCACGAGCGTCGGATCGACGTTCGTTACCGGAATTTGGCCCGCATAGGAGGTGATCGCGGCCAGCATCGCCGCGGCACTTCCCGGGCAGTCGGGCGCGCCGCCGGCAGCCGTCGCCCAGCAGTGGTGGAACTGATCGCGGAGCCTGACGACGAAGCGCGACTGGCTCGGGGTATTGAGATCGATCTTCAGTTGGGCCGCGAGATAGGCTTGGGCAGGATCCGCGCTCGCGAAGTACGGTGTCTGTGGTGTCGCCGCATCCGGACGGTGGCAATCGCTGCAGAACCGCCTCAGGATGGGCGACCAGATCAGAGCCTGGAACTGACTCGAGTCAGCCGGGAAGAGCTTGCTGCCGGCGACGCCCTGGTCGGGCGGAGGCGTCAGAGCAATACCCAAAGCCGCGCTGGATGTACCGCCGATCCAGTTCTTGATCCACGTGGTCATCGTGTTGGCGCAGTCCTGCGCGCTCGCCAGGAAGCAGTTATGACCGCCGCCGACTTTGACAACGAGCTCCGACTGGTCGGGGTCGGTGAAATTCACCAGCGGGCCGACCGCCTGGTACGCGAGGTTGACATCGTCCGGACGCGCGAACAGCGGTGCGTTGCCGCCTGCCTTGTGGCAGCCGCCGCAACGATCGGAACCGTTGATGTTGACCCAGAGATGGGTCTGGAACGACAGCACGTCGGCATTCGCGGCCGCGGGGCCGCTGTAACCGGTGCTGCCGGTGCCGCCGCCTGTGCCTGGGCCCGTTCCCGTCCCTGACCCGGAACCCGTAACGGTGCCGTCAGGGGACGCGAGTGGCAGGCGGGTGCAAGCCGCCGCAGTCACCAGAACCAGGGTCAACGCAACGGCCGGCACGGCCTTCAGCGCGCGCCGGCCGCCAGGAATGAACTCGAAGCCGTTCATGAGACGCCCGGTGTTCATCTGCGGCTCTCCCTTGTCCTGGGCTACTGCCCCGCGCACGCCGCGGCGGACTGCTGGAAGACCTGTTTGAGCTTGTAGCCGCCGGCTTTGAAGTTGGCCTTGATCGCGGCGACCGTCGCCTGGTCGGCCGTGCTCGTCGGAGCCCGGAAGCAGACCGTCTGGAACACCTTGGTGACCTGGCATTGCGCGAACGCCTCGCTCCCGGCCAGCTCCTGCCCGAGGGACTTGGCGCCGATGCCGCTGCCGGGAAGCGTACGGTCCCACCCGAGCGTGGCGTTCGGCCCGTCGCGCCAGCGGTTGGACCAGCTGTTGTCCGCGGTGATGAACCCGTCACTGAAGTTCTGTGAATTGATCAGGTACTTCGGCTGCACCATGTTCGCCGTATAGAGGAGCTGCGTGCTCATCGTGTCGTAGTTGTAATAGGCGAAGGCCTGGGCCATCGGATCCATGCCGCTGTGGCAGCCCACGCAGTTGTTCAGAAAGATGCGGCTGTCGCCCCCGGGTGTACGCGCCACATCCTGCCGGATGCGGTCGGTGGGGCGCGTCGTATCCATCAGCGTTTCCATGTCGTGGCAGAGGTGATTGATCATCGTGAAGCGGAACTGGGCGCGGTTTGTGCCCATGATGAAGAAAGCCGAGGAGCCGCCGCGCGTCGTCCAGATTCCCGAGGTCGCTTCGACCGGGAGCCCGTAAACGGCCGACTGCGTGGTCGCGACCAGCGTCGCCTTCAAATCGACGCCGTTCGCCTCCGCCATCGCGTAGTGATCGTTGTTGGCCGCGGAAGGCGCCGGCAGGCCGCTGGCGTTGCTCGTATAGAGAATGTCCGCGGACAGTACCGTATTGAATGCCACGTCATCGCGGACCATGCCGATTACGGTGGCCGTGTAGTCATTCAGTGGAGCGAACACGGTCTGGTCCCGGTTGGTCCACGGAGTCACGAGGTTCTTGAGGGTGACACTGTAGAACGTGGATGCGTCGGTGGCGATCGCAGCCGCCCCCGCCAGGTCTCCAGCCGCAGTCTTGGCGGCCATCTGATCGAGGACGGTGGCCGATGGCGGCACGCCGGCTATGCGTTCGTAGATGCGTTGGGCCTGCTCGCGAGGGCCGGCGAACGCGGGCGTCGCGATCTGAACGGCTAGCGCGATCGGCCACGCCACGCCCAACAGAGACAGCCAACGGGTGACGTTATAAGAGTGGTGACTCCAGGTCTCGAGACCCGCTGCGTTCGTGTCCATCACACCCACCTGCTCGCAATCGCCGATGTGCGCGTCCGGAGAGTAGCTCCCGATCCGACCAATCCCGAATGTCTGCTAGACAGCACGTCCCCGGGAGCAGACACGCTAGACAATTATTGTTAGCGCACTGCGTCCTCTCAGCGTTCCAAGACAGGACGTTGCGGGCAGTGCCAAAGGCGACCTTGCCCTGCGCCTCAGAGGTTGCGCGTGGCCCGATGAACTTTGAGCACCTCATCCCGGCCACAGTTGTTGCGCTCGAGGCCGCGACGGTGTGGAAGGGCTCGCCCCAACATTGACGGAGTCGATTTGTTTCGACGAGCGACCTTTGCGAACAGCGCGACGCAATTCACGTTCGCTGGCCTTTGACCGAGTCCAGCGCCGAGAACGCGATCCCGAACACACCGAAGCCAACAGGCGCGTGATTCGGGTCACGGCGGTTACGGCCTGTTCTGGCGCCTCATATCCTGGCTTTTACAGGGGACTCATGGGGGCAGCGGAGGGCGGAGAAATGAGCCTGGTGACGTATCCTGGATGCGGCAACGATGCTTGGGAAAGAGCGGCCACTACGCGGTCCAAACAGGCGCGTAAGATCCATCCCCTGACGTGGATTGTGGCCGCCGCCCTGCTACCGGTTCTTGTTTGGGACGTACGGCAGACGCTGACGGAAATGAAGCTTCACCACGCCTCAAGCGAAGCGTTTCGATCTCTACATACCGGCACGCACCGGTAGATCGCCCACAGAGAGGGCGCCCCGTGAATACCCTATAACGGGTGGGGGGAGTGAGCCTCATGGGGGCACGAGTGCTGCGGTTCCTGACTGGTCGCAGTCAGCGCAAAGCGCTCAACGGATTTTAGCCGCTACACTCCGGACGAAGATCCAATCACTGGGTAGCGGCGCCTGTAGGTGCTTGGCGTGCGTGGGCCAGCTCTGGCAAAGCGCGGGACGATCGCTACAACTCAGTGCTTTCTGGAGACTCCCGTCTCTTGTCAGGCTTCGTGATCGCGTTCGGTGGATCCATGCCGACGCACTTCGCGCTTACCAGATCACCCTCGTCGGCGTAAGGCATGGCGATTTTCAGGGCCGCCGAAATTGCATTCTCGCAAGCGCTCTCATCCTTGAACAGATAGGAATCCACATACGTGATTTCCAGCGACTGCGGCGCGTAGTAGTAGATATGCAGCACCGCTTTTTGACCAAGTGTCCGCGGCTGCTTCTGGGCATCCTGCGACGCCGGCTGCACGTCCGCGAATGCGGACGCGATCAACAGCGGTAGGAGAGCGAGGGCGAGGCGCTTTTTCATCCGATTCTCCATCACGACTCCGGAGCCACGATGCAGGCACGATACGGCGCAGGCGCAGCGTCTCCGTTGCGCGGCGTCACACCAGACCCCCGGCAGCCAGGACCTGCATCACATCTGGATAGGCGAAAACGAGGGCTCGTGTTGCGCGTCACAGGCCCAATACCCCGGCGAGGAGAAGTGCTGAGATCACGGCTGCCACTGTACGGAACCGCGGGTGCGCCCGGGTATGGTGGGAAAGCAGGTGTTGGCGGTGGGAACGACCCAGTCACAGCAGCGGACTTTTCCCTATGCCGAGTGCAGCGCTCGCGCGCGTGTGTTTACCGGATTGTGCCCGTGCGATGACTGCCGATTCCGGAAGTGATGGGGTTGTCCGGCAGTCGCGGGTAAGCGGCACGCGGTCTGCGGCGCTGTTCGAGGGCAAGGGACGGCGGGAGCCAGATTATGGAAATCACAACCCGCGACGGAATCGCAGGGCCGACGGCCGGGTCGGGTGCTACCTCACGTGCCCACGATGCGTGCCGCGATGCCCGCCGCCGTACGTGCCATGACGCCGGGCTCCGGGGGCGGGGGCACTGATTCGAGGAACGGCGCTACGTCGCTCAGGTATATGTGTCGTTGCTGCGTTTCTTCCAGCCGCAGAAGCGCCTGATACGCGAGAAACACGTAAGTCTCTTCCTCGCTGAGCCCGCCAGCTCGAGCAGCCTCGAGGCACTCGCTCACTAAGCTCCCGGGGCGGGCGCCATCGTGTTCGATCGCCCGACGCATGTCGGCGATGCTCCCAGCGTCCTGCGGAACTTCCGGCTTTACGAGCCAGACCGTTGTAATAGCTTCCATTGTTTAAGCATAGCGACGCGGTTCCGCGCGCCAAGACCGCCAAAGCCCCTTCTCCGGGTCGGCGGACAACGAACCTGTCCGTCAGGAATTTCCGACAAGCTATACATAACCTGTACCGGCGGCTGATCCAGGCGGGTCCCGAGGGCCTGGCGGCGAGCGAGAGTGCCGAGCGTCTGGGCATCCCCGCGAACACCCTGTCGTTTCACCTGAAGACTTTAAGTCACGCCCACCTGGTGCACGGCCGCCCGGACGGCCCGCGGCGTGCTTGCTTTCGACTGGAGCGTCGCTAGAGTGAGAAGCTCCGCGCGCGCTCCTGGTCTTTGAGGATGTCGCGCGCAGCGAGGAACAGGTGCGCGGTGGCCCACAGGCCCGTGGGTACCAGGCACAGCATCGCCAGCCTCAGCGAATCGGCATTCGTGACGTGATTAGGCGCGAACCAGTCACTCAAGGCGCCGATAAGCGGGGGTGCGATGACGAGATTGCCGAGATTCGCCAGGAACAGCACCATGGCGCAGAACATCGCCCGCATGCGGCACTGTGCAAGATTGTTGAGCAGCCCGAAGCCGGGACCGATGTAGAAGTAGATTGCGGGGATGAAGATCCACAACATCGCCTTGGCAAGCGCGAGGTCGCGGGTGTAGTACACCACGCCCGAGGCGAGAGTTGCGATGCCGATACCGCCGGCGAGCAGCCACACGATGCGGCGCGCATCGGTCATACCCCTGCGGGCCATCAGGAAGCCGGTGACGACGGTCGCGATACCTCCACCCCACAGGTGCATGTTCTGCGTCACGACGCCCGCTTCGCCGACGCTCATGTGGTAGGTGCGTTGCAGGAAGGTCGGTGTCCAGAACATGAGCCCCCAGCCCCACAGCGCGCACACCGCAGTGCCGATCATGACGTGCACCGCGGAGCGTTGCTGCCACAGAAAGCGCAGGGTCTCCGGAATGGTCGGGGTGTCCTGATCACCCGCATCGAGACAACCGCGCTCGGGTTCGCGTACCGTGAGCCATACCGCGATCCCGGCCAGCACCCCCGGAATCCCGAGTGCGAAGAACACCGCGCGCCAGCCGTAGTGATCGGCGATGGCGCCAGCGACGTTGTAGCCTAGCCAGGCGCCGATCGGCGCGCCGAGCGCGAACACCGTGAGTGCCATGGCGCGCCGGTTCGCCGGGAAATAATCGGAGAGCAGCGAATTCGCACCCGGCGTGCCACCGGCTTCTCCGATGGTGACCCCGACGCGGGCGAAAAAGAACTCCCATGAGGTGCGCGCGAGCCCGCACACGGCGGTCATCACCGACCAGAGGACCAGGCAGGCGGCGACGATGTTACGGCGGTTCTTGCGGTCGATGAGCCAGGATAGGGGGAATCCCAACACGACGTAGAACAATCCGAACGCGAAACCCGTGAGTATCGCGACGCCCCGGTCCGTGAGATGCAGCTCGAGCCGGATCGGCTCCAGCACCGTCGACACCACGTAGCGGTCGGCGATGCTCAGGGTGTAAACGAGGCACATCATGATGAGCACGTACCAGCGCTCCATGAGGGAGGCCGACTGCAGCGGCGCAATGGCGAGCACCGCGGTCTCGGATGCTACGGTCGACTGCACCTCGCTCATGTGGTGTGGCTCGGGCTCACTCGGGCAGGTTACGCTACCGCAGCGGAGCTGTCTTCGCGAATGAGATCCGCGGCCTTTTCCGCCACCATGAGAGTCGGGGCGTTGATATTGCCCGAGCTGATGTTCGGAAAGATGGCGGCATCCACCACACGCAGGCCGCTGACCCCGTGCACCCGCAGCCGCGGATCGACCACCGACGCGTGCGGATCTGCGCCCATGGCGCAGGTCCCACAGGCGTGGAACACCGAGCCGGCGCGCCGGCGAAAGTCCGCCAGCACCTCGGCATCGGACTGCACCCGCGCACCCGGCTCGCGCTCGCTCTCGATCACCGCCGCGAGCGCCGGCGCAGCGGCGATCCGTCGCACGACCCGCGCGCCCTCATACACGTCCTGCACGTCCGCTTCGGTGGCGAGGGAATTCGGGGAGATCGCCGGACTTGCCAGCGGATCGCTCGAGCAGACATGCACGCTGCCGCGGCTGCTCGGCCGGCAGGTGTTGAAGGACATGAGGAACCCCGGGAACGGGTCGGGGTTCAGCAGGCGCCGTCTGGGTCCGACGGTGGTGGTGCTGTAACTGGCCGGGTTGAAGTAGATGTGCAGGTTCGGGCGCGTCAGCTGTGCGCGGCTGCGCAGGAAGGCGCCGGCCTGATTGACGCTCATGGCGAGCGGACCGCGCCGTCCCAGGGCGTAGCGCAGCGCCGCTTTCACCTTGCCGAGAAAGGGCGCCAGCTGTTCGTTCAGGGTCGGGACCCGCGAGCGGTAGAAATATGATAGCGCGAGGTGGTCCTGCAGGCCGCCTCCGACTGCGGGCGAGTCGGCGATGACCGGAATGTGGAACTGCCGCAGCAGCTGCGCGTCCCCGATGCCGGAGAGCTCGAGCAGTTGCGGCGAGTTGACCGCCCCGGCCGCCAGCAGCACCTCAAGGCGCGCGTGCGCCTGCCGCCGCGTACCCCCGCGCAGGTACTCCACTCCCACCGCGCGCGAGCCCGAAAACAACACCCGCGTGACGTGCGCGCGCAGGCGCAGGTCGAGATTGGCGCGCCGCCGGATGGGCCGCAGGTACGCGTTGGCGCTCGAGACGCGCACGCCATCCTTGATGGTCACGTGCCACAGGCCCGCGCCTTCGGCCTGCGCACCGTTGAAGTCGTGCGTGTGCGCGATGCCGACGCTTGCGCACGCCTCGAGGAAGGTCGCACACAATGGATGCACGCTTGCCGACACGTCGCTCACGTGCACCGGACCGCCGGCGCCGTGGAATTCGGACGCGCCCCAGGCGTGATCCTCGAGCTTCTTGAAGTATGGCAATAGCTCGCTCCAGGACCAGCCGGGATTGCCCGCCGCGCGCCAGTCGTCGAAGTCCGCGGGCTGCCCGCGCACGTACACCATGGCGTTGATGGAGCTCGAACCCCCCAGCACCTTGCCGCGCGGCCAGAAGGCGCTGCGGTTGTCGAGCGCCGGATCCGGTTGCGCCTGGTACATCCAGTTGAAGCGGGGATCGTTGAAGGTGCGGCCGTAGCCGATCGGCACCTGGATCCACGGCGAGCGGTCGCCGCCGCCGGCTTCGAGCAGCAGCACGCGATGCCCGCCGCCGGCGGTCAGGCGGTTGGCGAGCACGCAGCCGGCAGAGCCGGCGCCCACGATGATGTAGTCATACTCGCTCATGTGTGCTAAAGGATCGCGCGATGAAACTGACTGACATCAGGACGTTCATCGCCGGCAACCCGGCCCCGGGCGTCGGCGGACGCTACTTCGTGTTCGTGAAGCTCACCACCAACGGCAACGTTCACGGGGTGGGGGAGGCCTACTGCGTGCCGTTTCATCCCGAGGTGGTGACGCGCATGCTCACGGATGTCTTCGAGCGCTTCCTCGCGGGCGAGGACCCGCACAACATCGAGAGCATCTGGCGGCGCGTGTACTGCGCAGGCTACACGCAGCATCCGGACCTGTCGCTCATGGGGGTGTTGAGTGCGCTCGAGATGGCCTGCTGGGACATCATCGGCAAGGAGGCGAACCAGCCCGTCTACAACCTCCTCGGGGGCCGGGTGCACGAGCGGCTGCGCTCCTACACATATATCTATGCGCGCCCCGGCGACCGGAGCGACGTGTATCAGGATCCGGATCTCGCGGCCGAGCGCGCCGTCGAATACCTCGCGCAGGGCTTCACCGCCTTGAAGTTTGATCCGGCCGGACCTTACTCGGCCTTCGATGGCCGGCAGCTGTCGCTCGCGGCGCTCGATCTGTGCGAGCGCTTCATGCGCCAGCTGCGTGAGGCCGTCGGCTCGCAGGCCGACCTGCTGTTCGGCACCCACGGGCAGATGACCGCCGCGGGCGCGATTCGCCTCGCCCGGCGCCTCGAGCGCTACGATCCCCTGTGGTTCGAGGAGCCGGTGCCGCCGGATGCGCCCGAGGAGATGGCGCGCGTGGCGCGCGCCACCAGCATCCCGATCGCCACCGGCGAGCGCCTCGCCACCAAGTACGATTTCGCGCGCCTGCTGAGCGCCGGGGCCGCGGCCATCCTGCAGATGAATCTGGGGCGTGTCGGGGGGATCCTCGAGGCGAAGAAGATCGCAGCGCTCGCCGAGGTGCACCATGTGCAGCTCGCGCCACACCTGTATTGCGGGCCGGTCGTGGGCGCCGCCAACATCCAGCTCGCCACCTGCAGCCCGAACTTCCTCATACTCGAGGGTATCGAGCGCTGGCAGGGGTTTCATGCCGATGTGCTCGTCAAACCCATCCGTTGGGAGGCGGGGTACGTGATCCCGCCGACGGAGCCCGGTCTCGGCGTCGAGCTCAACGAGGAGCTCATCGCGCGCCACCCCTACCGTGGCAGGCAGCTGCACCTGGAAATGGCCGGCAAACCACTGGCGTAGGCACTCTCTACAGGCGCATTTCGGCGCGCAGGCGTTCTTCGTACCAGACGTGGAACAGCTTCACCATGTACTCACTCGCCGCGATCGGGCCGGGCTCGTAGGCGGGACTGGACGCGCCGCGCTGCGTTTCCGCGACAAATGCCGCGTCCTGCGCGTTGGTGGCGTTCCACACGGTGGTGAGCTTCTCCAGATCGTAGTCGCGACCCTCCTGCGCGTCGGCGTGCACCAGCCAGGTGCTGCGTACCAGCGTGCGTCCGCGCTCGAGCGGCAGTGTCGCGAAGGTGAGCGCGTGATCGGAGAGGAAATGGAACCAGGCGTTGGGCTGGGTATGAAAGTGCAGGGTGCCGAGGCGCGGCTCCTTGAGATCCCCTAACAGGCGGCGCGAGGCCACGCGGGTGTCCGCGGTCATGGACTCACCGGCGCCGTCGAGCACCAGGCGCTCGGTGCGAAAGGCCGTAGGCCGACCGTGCAGCTGCTCGATCTCAGCCCACGGCAGGCCGGCGCGCGCCCACAGCGCTTCCTGCACCGGGCGGGCGCTCTGGTAACGAGCGTAGGTGGCGCGCTCCGGCGCGGACATGCGCTCCGGGTCGATCTCGCCGAAGAAATCGAAAAGGGAGCACAGCAGCTCCGGATGTCCCGCGCAATGGAAGCACTCGCGGTTGTTCTCGATGGTGAGCTTCCAGTTGCCGTGCTCGATGATGTCGACCTGCTTGGCGACCTTGGCGCGCGTGAGCCCGTGGGGCGCGAGATACGGCGTCATGCGCTGCAGCATGTCGTCGAAATCATCCGGCGGCTCATCTGCCAGACACACGAATATGAGGCCGGCGAGTGTCTTCACGTGCACCGGCTTCAGGCGCCGCTGCGCTGCCGGGGCCTCGCCGGTGGCGCCGCAACCGATGACCCGGCCGTCGAGGTCGTAGGTCCAGCGATGGTACGGGCACTGCAGCGTCGCGCCGGCGATGCCGGAGTCCTGCAGCAGGATGCGCGAGCCGCGATGCCGGCAGGTGTTGTGGAAGGCGCCGATCGAGCCGTCGTCGCGCCGCACGATGAAAATCGGCCAGGGACCGATCTGGAACGTGCGGTAATCCCCGCCCTCGGGGATCTCGGGCTCGCTGGCCACGAACAGCCAATGACGGCCGAAGAGGTATTCGAGCTCGGCCGCATACAGCGGCTCATCGGTGAAGAACGGCCCGGGCAGGGCGAAGCCGGGCTTGCACGCCCCGAGCAGCGATGCCACGTGCCGTCGCAGGGGTTCTGCGGCCGGCGCCGCGTGCCGCGAAGCGCCAAGGGAGGAGGAGGGTGATGCGTTCATCGGGTGCTCACGAGGTTAAGCTTCCTGGAGTCGTGCAGGGCATCAAAGCCTAGAAATTGAATAGCCCCATCTAAAAAAGAGGCATCGGGGCGCCAAGGACCCCTATTAGAATGTAGCGCGCCTCAAGGGAGAAACCCATGGCATCCAGGGCCAAAGTCAAATCAACCGCAAAAACCGCTCCCGGCAGCCGCGCCGGCAAGGGAAATGGCGCCGGGCGAGACCTGCTGGCACGCCTTAAGGGAGGAGCGGTGATCTGCGCGGAAGGGTACGTGTTCGAGCTCGAGCGCCGCGGCTACCTGCAGGCGGGCGCCTTCGTGCCCGAGGTGCTGTTCGATCACCCCGAGGTGGTCGAGCAGCTGCACATGGACTTCGTGCACGCAGGCTCGGACGTGACCCAGGCGCTCACCTACTACGTACATCGCGAGAAGCTGCGGGTCATCGGGCGCGAGAAGGATCTGGCGCCGATGAACCGGGCGGCGCTCAAGATCGCCAAATCGGTGGCGCGCCGCACCGGAACCCTGTTCGCCGGAGACCTGTGCAACACCAACATCTACGACCCGGCCGACAAGGGCTCGATCAGGGAGGTGGAGCGGATCTTTGACGAGCAGGTGGGCTGGGCGGTCGAGGCGGGCGTCGACTACTTCGTCGCCGAGACCCTGGGGTGGGCGGGTGAGGCGCTCATGGCGCTGGAGGCGATCCGCAGGCACTCGAAGGTGCCGGCGGTCGTCACCTTCGCCATGCACCGCGAGGAGCTCACGCGGGACGGCCTCACTCCGGCGCAAGCGTGCCAGCGCCTGGAAGCGGCCGGCGCGGATGTGGTCGGGCTCAACTGCCACCGCGGCCCCGCGACCATGATGCCGCTCATCAGACAGATCCGCGCGGCCGTGAAATGTCACGTGGCGGCCCTGCCGGTGCCGTATCGCACCATCCCCGGGCAACCCTCGTTCATGTCCCTCACGGATCCCTGCTGCGGGAACGCGCGCGCCTTTCCGGTCGGGCTCGATCCCTTCATGTGCACGCGGGCGGAGATCTCCGACTTCGGGCGCGAGGCGCTCGCGCTCGGCATCCGCTATCTGGGCGTATGCTGTGGCGCCGGTCCGCACCACATCCGCGCGCTCGCGGAGAGCCTCGGCAGGCACCCGCCGGCCAGCCGCTACAGCGCCGACATGTCCAAGCACGCGTTCTTCGGCACCGACAGGAAGATCCGCAAGATCCAGACCGACTACCAAGACAAGGCCTAGAGCCGGCGTGAACTACTCGGCCCTGGCGCTGCTGCGCGGGGCGCTCACGGCGCACCGCAACTGGGTTCCGGCGTGGCGCTCGCCCGAGCCGAAAGAGGCCTACGACGTCGTGATCGTAGGCGGCGGGGGTCACGGGCTGGCCACCGCCTACTATCTGGCGAGGAACCACGGCATCCGCAACGTCGCGCTCCTCGAGCGCGGCTGGATCGGCGGCGGCAACACCGGCCGCAACACCACCATCGTGCGCTCGAACTATCTGTTCCCCGAGAGCGCGCGGCTGTACGACTTCGCACTCAAGTGCTACGAGGGTCTGTCGCGCGAGCTGAATTTCAACATCATGCTGAGCCAGCGGGGACTCGTGATGCTCGCGCACAGCCGCCACGACCTGGACTCGATGGCGCGCTGGGCCAATGCCATGCGCATGAACGGCATCGACGCCCAGATCCTCACGCGCGATGAGGTCGCGGCGCGCGCACCGCTTCTCGACATGTCCCCCGACGCCCGCTTCCCCGTCCTGGGCGGCTTCACGCAGCGGCGCGCCGGCACGGCGCGGCACGACGCGGTGGCCTGGGGTTACGCGCGCGCAGCGGATGCGCTCGGGGTGGACATCATCCAGAACTGCGAGGTCACGGACTTTCT